>Ga0315909_10007569_pt1 | contig 12094 bp, 10 predicted proteins | sample LakEriMetagenome_11_FD_203527 | JGI IMG/M metagenome (GOLD analysis project Ga0315909, IMG submission 203527) | Freshwater fungal communities from buoy surface, Lake Erie, Ohio, United States - Buoy 2 MA125 | ecosystem: Environmental > Aquatic > Freshwater > Lake | place: USA: Lake Erie, Ohio...
CTATGTCTGAAGTGGAAGCAAGGCTGGCGGCAAATATTGTCACTAGCGAGAATTTAGCGGAATTCGCAGCCCAGAAACTTGGTCTAGTTGAAACGCCAGCAAACGAGGCGGTAAACGAGGACGCAGACAGCGCCGTTACCGAGCCGGATGCAGAGGCAGATCAGAGTGGACAGGATGGGGAAGGGAAGGACGCGACAGCAACAGATGAGGCGAAGGAAAAGAAGCCAAATCCTAAGCTGGAACGGCGGTTTTCAGAGATAACCAAGCAACGAGAGCAAGCGCGGCAGGAAGCGCAACGCGAACGTGAGCAACGGGAGGCTTTGGAAATCAGGCTGAAGGAACTTGAAGCCAAAGTAAACCCACCGGCTGCACAGCCAGAGGATGAGCTAGGCGAAGAACCGAAGCCGGAAATGTTCAACGATATGTTCGAGTACGCGAGAGCGCTTGCCGAATATACCGCTGACAAGAAGCTGATGGAACGGGATAAAGAGGAGCAGGCGCGTCAAGCGAAGGCCGAGCAAGAAGCTAAGTTTCAAGCATGGGCTGATCGCGTAAACGCTGCCAAGAACGAATTACCCGACTTTGATGACATGGTGCAAAGTAGCGATGTCAGGGTTTCTGACCCTGTACGCGATGCAATCATCGAATCAGAGAATGGGCCAAAAATTTTGTATTGGTTGGCTGAAAATACCGACTTTGCAAAAAAATTGGCCGATATGTCGGTTGTTTCCGCTGTTCGTGAGATTGGGAAGATCGAAGCTCGCTTCGAGAAGGCGAAAGACCCAGAACCAAAGCCTGTTGTTGGGAAGTCAAAAGCGCCAGCGCCGATTAATCCGCTGCGCGGTGCGGTTAACACAGTTGATGCCAACATGGATGCCGATGGCAATTTTCATGGAACGTATCAGCAATGGAAAGCCGCCCGTTCATCGAGAAAAATCCGCTAGTTAAACCCTTTTCTAAAAGGAAATAGAAATGTCCAACAATTTGCTAACCATTAGCAAGATCACCAACGAAGCGTTGATGGTCTTGGAAAACGAACTGACATTTTCGTCAGAAGTAAATCGCGAGTACGACGATCAATTTGCTGTCGTAGGCGCAAAAATTGGTAACACCCTGAACGTTCGCCGTCCGGGTCGTTTCATTGGTACAACTGGCCCAGCGCTGAACGTTGAAGATTTCAACGAAACCAGCATCCCAGTCACCTTGTCCACACAATTTCATGTAGATACACAGTTCACCACTCAGGATCTTGCATTAAGTCTTGATATGTTCAGCGACCGTGTTCTGAAGCCTGCTGTGGCGGCTATCGCCAACAAGATCGACTTTGATGGCCTGACAACGGCTAAGAACAGCACCGCTAACATCGTTGGCACCGCTGGCACACCGCCGACTGGCCTTATCACTTACTTGACTGCCCAAGCGTATCTGGACAGCGAAGGCGCACCCCGTGATGGCCGCCGTTCTTGCATCATCGAGCCATTTACTTCGGCAACTATCGTTGACAGCCTGAAAGGTCTGTTTAACCCACAGTCCGCTGTATCGGATCAGTATCAAAAGGGTCTGATGGGCCGTGATTCGGGCGGTATGAACTGGAAGATGGATCAGAACGTGGTCGCGCAGACGTTTGGCGCGTGGACTACAACTGCTGGCACCCTGACCGCGAATACCCAGAGCATCGGTATTTCGACCGGCTGGGCATCATCCTCGACCATCACTCTGACCCACAGCGCTGGCCTGACCCTGCGTCAAGGCGATGTGATCCAGATCGCTAACGTGTTTGCGGTCAACCCGCAGAACCGTCAGGCATATGGTTCGAACAAGCCACGCAATTTCGTGATCCAATCGACCGTAACTGGTTCGGGTTCTTCAACAATGTCTGTGACTGTTGTTCCGGCAATCATCACCGGCGGTCAGTTCCAGAACGTGACGATCCCAACCACTTCGGCTACTGCGACTGTGACCCCGTTCTCTATCGGCACATCGGCTACCGGCACCGTATCGCCACAGAACATCATCATGCACCGCAATGCGTTCACGCTTGCGACCGCTGATCTTGAGCTGCCTGATGGCGTTCACTTTGCTGGCCGCGCATCGGACAAAGAGCTAGGCCTGTCGCTTCGTGTGGTGCGTCAATACACCATCAACAACGACTCGATCCCGACTCGTATTGATGTCCTGTATGGCTGGGCACCGCTGTACCAAGAACTCGCCTGCCGTGTCGCAGCCTAATTACCATTGAAAGGAAACTGACATGAGCAATCCCGGCCCAGCAAGTACCCAAACCAACCACCCTTCGAATCTAGCCACCAATCAGGCTTACCGCCTGTTGGCTAGTGCGCAGGGTGTCAACCTTAACTCTGTGGCAGACACCATTGCCCCGATTGTGAACAGCTCATCGTGGAGCGTTCAGGACATCATCGTGGCAAATGCCAGCGTCAACCTGACCACCGCCCAGCTCGCTGTTTACAGCGGCCCCGGCGCGACAGGTGTGGCAGTCAAAACCGCTTATGCTCTGACCGGCAACTCGGCCAGCGACAAAGTGGTCGTGACTCCAGCCACCGATACAGACTCGCTCACCGGCGACAATCTGTACATTCGCTGCACGACTGCACAGGGCGCAGCGGCTACCGCCGATGTGTATATCTACGGGTATGACCTGACTTTCCTGCCTTAATATGGAATAGTCACCGAAGAAGCCGCCCCTTTTTGGGGTGGCTTTTTCTCATTAAAATTTGATGAAAGGGCAAGCCATGTTGCCGAGCTTTAGACCGAACGGCCCGACCACTCGAATCACAGTTCCCGCTAGTGCATCCACGCCGCTGCAAATTACCCCTAACACTAACGTCGAAAACAACTACGTCGGCCTGCTAAACGTCGGGGCTGCGACCGTTTCCGTTAGCTTGGGTTCGACTTCAGGCACTACGCCGACTCCTGTTGTACCGCTGACCACCGCGTCAACGCCGGGTGTTGTGCTGCCGCCGAACATGATCGCCCCAATGATTATTCCGGCACCCCGCAATAACTTTTTTGTGTCGATAATCGGCAGCTCTGCGGCTGGCGATGTGTATGTAACGCCTGTTGCGGCTGGATAAATTATGGCGAACGAAGTCGCCAACACGAGCCGGATCAATATTGTTCCGGTTCAAGGCGTTTTTGACCCTGAACCGACATTTGCCATCCAGTATTTTGTTGGGCCAGCGGGAACGCCGTTTTTTGCGCCGATCAGCCCGATTCAGTCGGGTTTAACGATCACCAACAGCACGATTGATTCGTCTGTTATTGGCGGCATAACGCCTGCGGCTGCATTTTTCACGACCGCGCAGGTTGCAGCCAGCCCAACCGCCGATCAGGATGTCGCAAACAAATCCTACGTTGACTCAGTTGCGCAGGGTTTAGACATCAAAGCGTCGTGTTTGTACACCACCACCAACAACATCACGCTGTCGGGGCTGGGTACACAGGCGGGTGGCGATTGGCCTTCGACGCTGACTGCTGGAAGCCGGATTCTGGTCAAAAATCAGACAAATCAGGCCGAAAACGGCATTTATGCGGCCAGCTCGACCGGCTGGACACGCACTAGCGACTTAAATAACTGGTCGGAAGTGCCGGGGGCGTTCACGTTTATTGAGGATGGCGCGACACTTTCCGCGACCGGCTGGGTCACGACTGCTGGATCAACCGGCACGATTGGCGTGACCAATATGCCGTGGACTCAATTTAGCGGCGCGGGAACGTACACGGCGGGAAATGGCCTGCAACTGATCTCAAATCAGTTTTCGGTCAAGCTAAACGGCACGACGTTAGATGCCAGCTCAAGCGGCCTGCGCATTTCCACGACCTACGCAGGGCAAACCAGCATCACCACGCTGGGAACGATTGGCACGGGCGTGTGGGAAGCGACGGATGTCGCGGTATTGCATGGCGGCACCGGCGCATCGGACGCAGCAGGGGCAAGGGCTAATCTGTCGGCTGCGGTTTTAGGCGCAAATAACGACATCACTAGTCTGTCGGCCATTACGGGGTCGATTGCTACGCCGACGTACATTCAGTTCAACACCACGCAAAACCCGCTGCCGACCGACGCGACAGGGCGCATTTACTACGATTACACCGACCAATTCCAAACGCTATCGTTCCAAATGAACGGCAACGTAGTTCAAAGAATTGGTGAAGAACAGTTCTATCGAATCAAGTGTCAGGGTGCGATTGCCAAAGGGCAAGTTGTGTCATTTGCCGGTACGCTGGGGTCATCAGGTGGGCTGGTAGGCAAGGCCGCAACTGGGTTGACCAAAGACCAAGCGCAATATGTTTTGGGCGTGGCGGCAGAATCCGGCAATAACAACGACTGGATTTTTGTTGTGTCGTTTGGTGAGGTGAAGAACATCAACACTACCGGCGGCGCTGAAAATTGGGTACAGGGCGATGAACTGTATTACAACCCAGCGGTAACTGGTGGCCTGACCAAGATCAAGCCAGCGGTTCCCAACGCCATCGTTTTAATGGCTGCGGTGGTCAACGTTGGAACGTCAAATGGCATTCTGTTTGTGCGGGTTACTTATGGGTCGGTGCTGGGTGGTACGGATGGCAACGTTCAGTTTGGCACTCTAAACAACTTGGATGTACTGCAATACAACGGCACGGGCCAATACTGGACAAATGTACCTGCCAGCGGCCTGTCGGTTAGTTTTGCAACCACGGCTGGCAGCGCAGGGTCGGCAAGTACGGCTGGAACCGCAACGAATCTTGCGGGTGGCACAACAGGCGCTTTGCCGTACCAATCGGGCGTTGGGGCGACTACATTCCTAAATCTAGGCACCGCAACCCATATTTTGACCGCAGGCGCTTCTGCGCCGCAATGGACTGATCCCACAACGATTACCGTCGGCAACGCTACAAACGCCACTAATGCGGTCACGGCGACCAATTTGGCAGGCGGCGCTGCGGCCAGCATTCCTTACCAAACCGGCGCAGGCGCGACATCGTTTATCGGATCGGTCGCAGGTGACGCAGGAAAGGTCTTGCAAAGCAACGGCACCAGCGCCCCGTCGTGGGTTACGCCTGTGGCTTATGCGACGGTTACGGATGACACCACAACTAACGCAACGCGCTACCCGCTGTTTGCGAATCAGACCAGCGGCGACATAACAACGCTGTTTTCAGCGTCAACCAAATATCAATTTAATCCATCGACCGGCATTCTGACCGCCACAGGGTTCAGCGGATCGGGCGCAAACCTGACCAACCTGCCTGCGGGTCAACTGTCCGGCACGATTCCGTCGGGCGTTTTAGGCAATTCCAGCCTGTTTATTGGCACGACTTCGATTGCTTTAAACCGCAGCAGCGCCAGCCAAAGCCTGACTGGGGTGAGCATCGACGGGTCGGCAGGGTCGGCTACAACTGCGGGAACGGCGACTAATGCCAACAACATCGCAATTACCGATGACACCAGCACCAATGCAGACTATTTTCCGGTGTGGGTCACAAACTCAACTGGCAACTTGCCTGCGCGAGTGACCAGCACTAAACTGAAATTCAATCCAAGCAGCGGTGCAATGACGGTAACAGGCGGTATTGGCGGGGGTGCATTTTGAACTATGAATGGAAAATTGAGGGCGTTCAGGCCGATGATGGGCTGATTACTGCCGCGAAATACTATTGCCGCGCCATTAATCGCAGCGGGATTGTGGACACCGAAGGCACTTGGTTTTTCAAAGACCCGCAGCTCGTCACCCCGATTGCCGATGTGACCGAGGAAATGGTCGTGGATTGGATCAAAGGCCAAGCTGACATTGAGGGTCGGCTGGCCGAGCAAATGGATAATCTGGCAGCGCAGGTTCCGATGTCGTTACCGTGGTCGCCGCCCGTGTTTACCCCAAAATTTGAGGATTAAATTATGGCCGTTTTCTTATCACCTGTTTTCGGCGTTGCAGGGCAAGTATTCGACGATAACGGCAACCCGTTAGCCGGTGGGAAGATTTACACCTATCTGGCTGGCACAACGACACCAGCCGCGACTTATACCAGCAGCAGCGGCAGCGTTGCACACACCAATCCGATTGTGCTGGATGGCGCAGGTCGTGTGCCTAGCGGCGAAATCTGGCTGACCGATGGAATTGTTTACAAGTTTGTGGTCGAAGATGCCAACAGCGTTTTGATCGGCACTTACGACAACATTACCGGCATCAATAGCAATTTCGTTGCGTTTAGTAATGAGCAAGAAATCCAGACTGCCACCGCAGGCCAGACGGTTTTTAATCTGACCACGATGCAATACCAGCCCGGTACGAATAGCCTGTCGGTGTTTGTGGATGGCGTTAATCAGTATGGCCCCGGCGCACAGTACGCTTATGTGGAAACTAGCAGCACAGTAATTACGTTTGTGTCTGGCCTTCACGTTGGCGCATCGGTCAAATTTACGACTTCACAGCTCAATAGCAGCGGCGCTACTGATGCGGCGTTAGTATCGTATGACCCACCGTTTACCGGATCGGTCATTACAAATGTTGAAGATAAATTAGCGCAGACAATCAGCGTAAAAGATTTTGGCGCTACTGGTGATGGTGTAACAGACGACACCGCTGCAATTCAGGCTGCATTGGATGCAATGCCTAACGAAGGCGGCAAATTATTTTTCCCAACTGGCACATACATTGTTTCTGCGTCGTTAATTTTGCCAGCTAAATCCGTTGATAGATTGCGACCAATTTACATTTGCGGCGAATCGTCAAGCATCTCCCCCGAATCAATTGGAAGCATTATTAGTTATACCGCGTCAAGTGGAACGTTGTTTCAAGGCCGAGATTCAAGCGGAACTGGAACTCGGCGCGGCATCATGGGTTTCAGAGATATTCAACTTTATGGTCAATATCAAACAGGCGTAAGTTCAACCAATACGTCAACCGGCATTAACCTGTATCGTTCTACAGGTTTGCAAATGAAAAACGTATTGATTTATGGTTTTAAATACGGACTAGTGCTAAGTGATTTTTGGTATTACTCTAATTTTAATTATTGCAGATTTATACGTTGCGAATACGGTGTGTATTCAGTTAATGGATTGGCAAACGGTTCAGCGTTCACAAATTGTTCGTTTAGCACGTTTGACCAAAATGCAATGTATTTGCAAGCGGCTATTGGCGAAGGTTTGTTTATTTCGCAATGTTGGTTTGAAACCGCAGCACAAGATCAAATTAGAATTTCAAGCACCGGACGCAAAATTGTTGTTCGGGATTGCTACTTTGAATACGCTGGATCTGGTTATGCAGTAAATTGGATAAGAGAAAATGATCCGACTGACAAAACTTTTAACTTGGTGTTTGAAGGTAACTTTGTAAGTTGTGCAAGCAGCGCCGATGCCATTGTTTACGCTAATAACGCATCACCAAATCCGCAAACTGCAAGCATCACAATTTCAAATATTAACTGTCAAAATACGGGAAGTGCTACAGAGTTTTTGAAACAAACTGGCGCTACATCAATGTCAGTTGTGTTTTTAAACAAAATTACATATACCGCTGCAAGTGGTGGAACATCATTGCCACCTAGTTTGTCAACGGCAGCTCGCTATGAAGAAACAATGGAAAACGTGCCGATTGGCACAGCCGTTCCAAATTCAGCAGTATTTACTCAACAATATTTAAAACAATCAAATTCTATTTATGCCTATGACACGCAAGAAATTGTAAATTACAAAACAAACGTTACGGATGGCGTTGCGTTTAACATATTCCAATTTGCGAAATTTGGTTCAGGCGGGGCATCTTCAGACAATTATGTTTCTTGTGGCGGTATGTTAGAGATTAGTTATTGTGCAAGAAACTCAGCCGCTGGAACTGCAAGAGTTGCAACCGAACGCATACCTATAAATCTTGGATCGGTAGCCGCCGGTAACATTGCTTTGGCAACTGGAACGCCAGTTATCATTGCCGCTGTTGCGGGTACTAACTGCACTATTGCGTTGTCATTAAGTTCCACAAGTTCAACATCAGCAACGCTGGCTTGCTCATTGACTATTGCATCAGGAACATTGGCAGAAAATGACTTGACGTTTAAATTAAACGTGTCAAATGCTGCTGATTCAAATAGCCGCATTATGGCAATTACTGCGGTGTAAGGAAAATTATGGCGCAAACTGGTTACACCCCAATTTTAATTTACAGCAGCAGCACCGCTGCGGCTGCGCCTGCGGCTGGAAGTTTAACTAATAGCACGTTGGGGTCAGAGCTTGCTATCAACATTACCGATGGCAAGTTGTTTTACAAAGACAACGCCAACGCAATTCAGGTCATCGGGTGGAAAGTTGTTCCGACAACTGCTGGCGGCACCGGCCTGACATCGTATGCGCAAGGCGATCTGCTGTATTACAACAGCGGCACGACTTTAACTGCGCTACCCAAAAATACATCGGCGACTCGTTACCTGTCCAACACCGGCAGCAGCAACAATCCAGCTTGGGCGCAAGTTGATTTAACTAATGGCGTGACGGGAACGTTGCCAGTTGCTAACGGTGGCACGGGTACAGCTACAGCTTTTACCGCTGGATCGGTAATTTTTGCTGGCGCATCGGGGGTCTACAGCCAAGATAACGCCAACTTTTTTTGGGATGACACTAACAATCGTTTGGGGATTGGAACAACCACAATCAATGCTGACGGAATTGAAATAAGCAAATTAGTCGGTAGAGCGTCACCAGTTCCGGCTGAATTGCGATTAACGTCAAAAGATGATGGAACAGGTTGGTCTACCACTTTACCGTGGGCAAGATTAACTTTTTACGATAGTGATACGTCACTTGGCGGCCCAAAACTCGCAGCAAGCATCGAAACAATTATGGATGTGAGTGCGGGGGGCTACTCATCGGTATATATCAAAACGCAAGATACGTCGGCTTCACCTTATGCGTTAAAAACAGCCGTAAAAATTGATGGCGCACAAAACGTAACTGTTAGTAACGGCAACTTAGTTATAGGCACATCCGGCAAAGGCATCGACTTTTCTGCTACGGCTGGAACTGGCACTAGCGAATTGTTGGCCGACTATGAAGAAGGTGATTGGACTCCAACAATTACAGGTAGTAGTAGTTCAGGGGCCACCTATGTCAAACAAGTCGGTCGTTATACAAAAATTGGTCGTCAAGTAACTGTAATTGTAGATGTTGAAGCAAGCGCAGTAACCGCAACAGGAAGTATGCGAATAGGTGGTTTGCCATTTACGATTGCCTCTGGCGATCCTCAATCGGTTGGTAGTTGCATGACTAATAATTTAAATTGGTCTGGTGGATCGATGCTTACATTGTTTGCACCTGCCGGTTCGGATTATTTAAATTTGTATGGAAGTAGTGATGATGCAGCATTTACGCAACAATTATGTGTAAATGAATCTCAAAGAATTTTAGGCACAATAACTTACTTTGTGTAAGTTGTAATTAATTTGTAAAGGACGTTTTATGTCTTTAACCAAAGTAACTTATTCAATGATTAATGGGGCAGTTTTAAATGTCCTAGATTATGGTGCCGATCCAACTGGCAACACAGACAGCGCAGCGGCAATTCAAGCTGCAATTGATGCTGCCGGAACAAATAGCCCAACTGGAGGCGCTGTTTACATTCCAACAGGATATTTTCGTTGTGAATCACAACTAGCCGTGCCTTATCAGGGTGTTCAAATTTATGGCGATGGGCGATATGGTTCTCGTATTCATGCCGTGCATACTGATCCAGCAATTATCAACTTAAAGGGCGGCGTTCATTGCACCCTAAACGGATTGCAATTGACTTCAGACAGCACAACTTATCCGGATACTGGCATTTTGCTTGGCCGATCTAGTGCAAATGGCGCTGGATTTCATGAAATTACCAACATAACAATGGAAATTTATGTTGGCGAAGCAGGAATTTACAGTATTGCGTCAGAAGAAAATTTGTTTAGCAATATTTGGGTTCGTATGTTTGCCGGTAAATACGGTTTTTATACCGCCGCATCAGACATTTTAAGCATAGATAGCTTGACTGCATCAACAAACACCGTCAACAAAGTTGAAAGATTAACGGTTTATTTTGATTCGTTGCCTTTTGTGAGTGGCGCAACACCTTTATACATTGATTTAGGTAACACAAAACTCTGGAATTTTGATTCGTGTTATTTAACACTTAATGGCAACTATTACATAGTTTTTAATGCTGATACTGATGCCGATGCACAATTGGTGTTTACCAACACAAATGGCGAACCTAACGGCGTTGCTATAAATTATGGCGGCGTTCAGTTTAAAAGTAATAACGCAACAGCAAAAACCATATCGCGCATTCAATTTTCTGACACAACTTTTGACTTAATTGCAGCGGGACGTAAATCAGTATCGGTTGAAAGCGGATCAGGAATTACACTTAATAAATTTAAATATGAAGATTATCGAACTGGCGGCGCTGCTGGCGCACATAATCAAACTTATATTGGATTGATTGATAGTTTTGTTGGAACTGCCGAAGGCGAAATAGAAGTTACTGAAAAATGTTGGAATAACACAATCATCGCCGACATTCGCAATAACATTGTTCGCGCTACATCGGCAACGCCAGCCGATATTTCTGGCAACACAATTACGCAGTATTCATACATTGGAATGCCAAATCAAGGAACAACCACGCAAACGTCTAGTACAGGCCCAATGGTGGTTATTCCCAAACCGGGCGGCGGCGCTATGCCGTTACAGAAATCCGTAGATGATGCGGAAATTATGCCTAGTAATGTTGTTTTTACCAATACTGGCGATACTGGCGCAGCTAACTATGAACTGCCAAAAGCGACTTTGGGAAATCGCGTCATGTTTGTAAAAATTGCTCAACAAAATATTCGCTTGGGCGTAAAAACTTCTTCTGGTGATTTAATTTATAACACATCGTCAAGTGGATTTACTTTTTTGAAAAATACAGCTGCGGCACCTGAAGGATATGTATTTATGGAATTGTTATGCGTTACGCCGGGAAGTTGGATGCCAATTGGCAGCAGCGGCACATGGACATTTACCAACACTCCATAAGGAAAAAATATGAGTTTAACAAAAAAAATTTTAGTTGATTACATTGAAATTGTTGAAAACGGCAATGTTCAAGTACGCACTAAGACCGCCATTATGGAAGATGGACAAGAAATTAGCGGTACATTCCATCGCCATGTTGTAGCGCCGGGTGATGATTACAGCGGCGAAGATGCGCGAGTGCAAGCAATCTGCGCTGCGGTGCATACGCCAGAAGTCATCGCCGCTTATCAAGCTAGCCGCGCCGAGCCAATAAATGAAGCTGGCTGACATCCTAGCCTTTGCGGTCAACCCGCTTCGCAATGTGCCTGCGGACAAGCAGGGGCATTTTATTATTGGGCTGATCGCTTATATGGCGTTCCACTTTGCTGGGGTTGCGGTCGGTTTAGGTGTTGTGGCAGTTTTGGCGGTAGGCAAAGAAATACACGATTGGTTTCACCGCGACCGGCACACGCCAGACGTATGGGATGCGGTAGCGACGATGGCCGGTGGTGTTGCTGGCTATATCTGCGGTTTGTAAAGGACAATTATGACTACGCCCTATGACATCATCACCCGCGCCATGAAGGACATCGGCGCGTTGGCCGCAGGGGAAAACCCGACTGCCGCTGAAGCGCAGGACGGGCTAGACCTGCTGAACGATATGCTGGCGCAATGGTCAAACGAAAACATGATGGTGTTCTACCGCACCGAAATCGTGTTTCCCTGCGTTCAGAATCAGGTGCAGTACACCATCGGCCCGTCGGGTAATGTGTCGGCTAGGTTTGTCGGGTCTATCTCAGGCACGACCCTGACCGTACCGAACGATGGGGTGACAAAGGGCGCAATTACCATCGGGATGACCCTAACCGGCAACGGTGTCTTGTCTGGCACCACGATTGTGGGGTTTGGAACTGGCGCGGGCGGCAACGTCAACGAGGGCGGCACTTATACCGTCAGCCGAGCGCACACCACGCCGGTAGTCAGCCAGATTATTGATTCGTTCTACCAGCGCCCCTTGACGATTGAAAGCGCGTTTGTGCGCGTCAATACGACTTCAAACGGTGTACCGATCTATGG
>Ga0315909_10007570_pt1 | contig 12092 bp, 8 predicted proteins | sample LakEriMetagenome_11_FD_203527 | JGI IMG/M metagenome (GOLD analysis project Ga0315909, IMG submission 203527) | Freshwater fungal communities from buoy surface, Lake Erie, Ohio, United States - Buoy 2 MA125 | ecosystem: Environmental > Aquatic > Freshwater > Lake | place: USA: Lake Erie, Ohio...
AGGGATTTCACCGCGAACGGCAATTCAGTGCCGACCTGGCGCACGAGCTGCGCACACCGCTCGCCGAATCGCGCAGCCTGATTGAGATGGGATTGCGCTATCCGGATGAGATCAACGAGAATCAGCAGCGGGAGATTCTGCTGGCATCCGCACGGATGGAGCGGATCGTCGATGCCATGCTTCAGTTGGCACGCTGCGAAGCCACCAAGGTGGAGAGCGACGAAGTGATCGGACTGCGGCAACTGGTGGAAACGTGCTGGAAGCCATGCGGCGCGGTGGCCGGGGAGCGTGGGATCCATTTGCAAATCGATCTACCGCCCGACAGATCGGTCCATGGCAGTATGGATCTCTGGTCGCTGCTGGTTCGCAATCTCTTGTCGAATGCCGCCGTCTACGCACCGGAGGGTACAACCGTGTTCGTTTCGACAAACAACGAGACCCTCCTCCAGATCGGCAATCCGGCACCTGACCTCGAACAGGAAGATCTGGACCGGATGTTCGACCGTTTCTGGCGGGCCGATCGCGTCCGTTCCGGTGATGAGCATAGCGGTCTTGGTCTCTCCATCGCCCGGGCCTGCGCGAAAGCGATGGGCTTGTCGCTCACGGCTTCGCTCCATGAGCGTGAAGGATTGCGTTTGCTTTCGTTTTACATCAGGGAGTGACGGTTGCCCACAGCTGATGGAGGTGAAAAATTCCCGCCACGTCACGTCGCCATCATCTTAGGATGTTATCCTGAGGTCGCCAATCAGGCAAAACAACCACCCAAAAGAAAAAAAGTATGAAAATCATTACCATTGGAATCGTTGCCATGTTGGGCCTCACAGGGGCTTTGCATGCGCAGAAAGGAGAACGGAAAGGCGGTGACGGCCAATTGTTCGACAAGCTGGACACCGACGGTGACGGCATCGTCAGCAAGCAGGAATGGGAGGCCAACTGGTCTGGCAAAGGCCACCACAATCGCGGGCAGGCAGGAGCGAAGGGTCGAAAAGGCCAAAGCCCTCGTGGTGCCCAAGGGGATGCTCGTCCGGGTGGTCCAGGCAAAGGCAAAGGCCGCCCGGGAGCCGGTGGCGCAGGCCGTGGTGCCGGCGGCGGCAAAGGTGGGGCGCAATGATCGAACAAGTGCGATTCTCCTTATTCTGCGAAACGTGAAAACCAAGACGCCGCTCCCCCTGGAGCGGCGTCTTACTTGTTTGGAGGTTGCGGGTTCACCGCACGAAAGCGCACTTAAGACTGAAACGGTCTCGCTCGCTTGATTTGCCACGGATGGCTGCGTTCAACTTCCTGCACAGTACCTATGATTTGGATAGGGAGGTGGTTTACGGAGTTTATCCCTCATCTCATAATTGTATGGGATGTCTTGCCATTGGTAGTCCCGTAAGCGGAAACGAAAAGTGGCGGACAGAGAGGGATTCGAACCCTCGTCACCTTTAACAGTGAACACGCTTTCCAAGCGTGCGCGATCGACCACTCTGCCATCTGTCCTTAAATGCGGTGGGGCGCGCAGTAAGGAGAAATTTTCTTGGTTTGGCAATCTTTTTTGGCAATTTTTTTCCGCTTACCCTTGATGGTCGCTAGGACGGCATTGGAGCGGGTCATGTTGTCCAGAGTGCGACATTGTGTCGCGTCAAAATGTCACGTTTGTGTGGAGTCAGGTGAAGGGAAGCCGGAAAATTCCTTGCAAAATCAAGGTTTTTCCCTCGTGCCAAGTCTGGCACACTGCTTGCCATAGGAAATGCGTTCAAACGACTCGCCTGAGTCACACAAACAACTACTTACCCAACCAACACTATGTCTAAAATACTTGGAATCGACCTCGGCACTACCAACTCGTGCATGTCTGTCATGGAAGGCGGCGAACCCGTCGTTCTGGAAAATTCGGAAGGCGCACGCACCACTCCGTCAGTGGTCGCTTTCACCAAATCCGGCGAACGCATCGTCGGCCAAGCCGCAAAACGTCAGGCCGTCACCAACCCGAAAAATACCGTCTACTCGGCCAAGCGCCTGATCGGTCGCAAGTTCAGCGAACTCACCGAGGCCGACAAGCGCATGCCTTACAAGATTGTCGCAGCAGCCAATGGCGACGCCCACATCCAAGTGGAAGCCGGTGGCGAAACCAAAACCTACTCGCCGCAGGAAATTGCCGCGATGGTGCTCGGCAAACTCAAGGCCGATGCCGAAGCCAAGCTCGGCGAAACAATCTCGGAAGCCGTGATCACGGTGCCCGCCTACTTCAACGACTCCCAACGCAATGCCACGAAAGCCGCTGGTGAAATCGCCGGCCTGAAAGTGCTGCGCATCATCAATGAGCCAACCGCCGCCTCGCTGGCTTACGGTCTTGACAAAAAGTCCGATGAAAAAATCGCGGTCTATGACCTCGGCGGTGGCACCTTCGATATCTCCGTGCTGGAAATCGGCGACGGCGTTTTCGAAGTGCTAGCGACCAACGGCGACACCCAGCTCGGTGGTGACGACTGGGACAACGCGATCATCAACTACATCGTCGCCGAGTTCAAGAAGGACCAGGGCGTGGACCTCTCCGGCCAAGCCGATGCCCTCCAGCGCATCAAAGAGGAAGCCGAAAAAGCCAAGATCGCTCTCAGCTCATCGCAGTCTTACGACATCAACCTGCCCTTCATCACCGCCGATGCCACGGGTCCGAAACACATCCAACTCACGCTCACACGTTCCAAGTTGGAGCAACTCACCGATAGCCTCTTCGAGCGCACCAAGAAGCCCGTCCGCGATTGCATCAAGGAAGCCGGCATCGACCTCTCGAAAATCGACGAGCTCGTTCTCGTGGGTGGCATGACCCGCATGCCAAAAGTCATCGAAACCGCTCGCGAACTCGGTGGCAAAGAGCCGCACAAAGGCGTGAACCCGGATGAAGTCGTCGCCATCGGCGCAGCCATCCAGGGCGGCGTGCTGCGCGGTGATGTGAAGGACGTGCTCCTTCTCGATGTGACCCCACTCACTCTCTCGATCGAAACCGAAGGCTCCCGCGCCACGCCCATGATCGAGCGCAATACCACCATCCCCGCGAAGAAGTCGCAGATTTTCTCGACCGCTTCCGACAACCAACCTGCCGTGGACATCCGCATTTGCCAAGGCGAGCGCCCAATGTTCTCCGACAACAAATTGTTAGGAAACTTCCGTCTCGATGGCATTACTAGCGCCCGCCGTGGTGAGCCGCAAATCGAAGTCACCTTTGACATCGATGCCAACGGCATTCTCCACGTTTCCGCGAAAGACAAACAATCCGGCAAGGAGCAAAAAATCTCCATCCAAGGATCGTCAGGTCTCAGCAAAGACGAGATCGAGCGCGCCAAGCAGGAAGCCGAGGCCCACGCCGAAGAAGACCGCAAGCGCGTCGAAGCCGTGGACACCAAGAACAAGGCCGAAAACCTTGCCTTCCAGGTCGAGAAGCAACTCGAAGAACTGGGTGACAAAGCACCCGCCGAACTCAAGGCCGATCTCCAGGGCAAAGTCCTCACCGTGCGTGAAGCGCTGAAGTCCGATGACCTTGATGCCATCAAGTCCGCAACCACCGATCTCGAAAAAACGATGACGGAACTCTACAACGCCGCCCAACAAATGGGTGGAGCCGGAGCCCCTCCCGACGTAGAACCCTCCGCCGAAGGCAACAGCGACGAACCTCGCAAAGCCAAAGGCAAAGTCGTGGATGCCGAAGTCGTTGATTAATTTCCCCCACACTGATCACTGATCACTTCCCACTAACAACTTTTCACCACTTTCAAGTCAAACCGGCTTGTCTAACCAACAAACAACCAAACATACAATACACATTATGGCTAACATCAAACCACTCGGTCAACGCGTTCTCGTAAAACGCATCGAAGCAGACGCCGTCTCCGCAGGCGGAATCGTTCTCCCCGACAGCGCCAAGGAAAAACCACAAGAAGCTCTTGTGATCTCCGTAGGTACTGGCGGTCGCGATGACAGCGGCAAGCTCATTGAATTCACCGTCAAGGTGAACGACAAAGTGCTGATCTCCAAATACGGCGGCACCGAAGTCAAAATCAATGGCGAGGAGCACCTCATCATCTCCGAGTCCGACATCCTCGGCATCGTTGACTAATTTCTCATCAAAAATACTGATCACTTTACACTAACAACTATACTACTATGCCCGCTAAACAATTGCAATTCGACGAAGCCGCCCGCCAAGCCCTCCTCCGCGGAGTGGAAAAACTGGCCCGTGCCGTGAAAGCCACCCTCGGCCCTGCCGGACGCAACGTCATCCTCGACAAAAAATTCGGTTCGCCAACCATCACCAAAGACGGTGTTTCGGTAGCGAAAGAAATCGAACTCGAGTGCCCTTATGAAAACATGGGTGCCCAGCTCATCCGCGAAGTTTCCAGCAAAACCAGCGACATCGCCGGTGACGGAACTACTACGGCCACCGTACTTGCCGAAGCCATCTACAAAGAAGGTCTGCGCAACGTGACCGCCGGTGCCAACCCGATCTCCCTGCAACGCGGAATCATGAAGGCTACCGAAGCCATCGTCGCTCAACTGAAAGTGCTTTCCAAAACGGTATCCGACACCAAGGAAATCGCCCAGGTCGCCACTGTTTCCGCCAACTGGGACACGGAGATCGGCAACATCATCGCCGAAGCCATGGACAAAGTCGGTAAAGACGGCACCATCACCGTGGAAGAAGCCAAAGGCATCGAAACCACACTCGACGTCGTGGAAGGCATGCAGTTCGACAAAGGCTACCTCAGCCCTTACTTCGTCACCGACGCAGAAGGCATGGAAGCGGTGCTCGACAACGCACTGATCCTCATCAACGAGAAAAAAGTTTCGTCATTGAAAGACATGCTTCCTCTCTTGGAGAAAGTTGCTAAGACCGGTCGTCCATTCGTCATCATCGCAGAAGACGTCGAGGGCGAAGCCCTTGCGACCCTCGTCGTGAACAAACTCCGCGGCATCCTGCACGTGGCTGCTGTCAAAGCTCCTGGCTTTGGCGATCGTCGCAAAGCGATGCTCGAAGACCTTGCTGTCCTCACCGGCGGCAAAGTCATCACCGAAGACCTCGGCATCAAACTGGAGAGCGTGGAACTCAGCGACCTTGGCCAAGCCAAGCGCGTGACCATCTCCAAAGACGCCACCACCATCATCGAAGGTGCCGGTTCCAGCGAAGCCATCACCGGCCGCGTGAATCAAATCCGCAAGCAAATCGAAGACACCACCAGCGACTACGATCGTGAGAAGCTCCAGGAGCGTCTTGCCAAACTCGCCGGCGGCGTGGCTGTCATCAACGTCGGTGCTGCCACCGAAACCGAGATGAAAGAGAAAAAAGCTCGCGTGGAAGACGCCCTGCACGCCACCCGCGCTGCGGTGGAAGAAGGCATCGTTCCTGGCGGTGGCACCGCTCTGATCCGCGCCCTCAAAGCGGCACAAGATGCGAATTGCTGCGATGCGGCATCGAACGAAGACGAGCGCACCGGCATGGGCATCGTTGCTCGCGCCGTGGAAGCTCCGCTGCGTCAGCTTGCTGCCAACGCTGGCCGCGAAGGCGCGCTGATCGTTGAAAACGTCAAGACCAACAAACAAGGTCATGGCTACAACGTCGCCACCGACAAATACGAAGACCTCATCGCTTCTGGTGTGGTTGACCCGACGAAAGTCACTCGCAGTGCCCTGCAGAACGCCGCGTCCATCGCCGGCCTCCTGCTCACCACCGAGTGCCTCATCGCCGAGAAACCAGAAAAAGCAGCAGCTGCTGGCGGCGGTGGTCACGACCACGACCACGGCATGGGCGGCATGATGTAATCGTGGCGGCGCTTTCCAAGCGCCATGCCCCTCAATCTCAACCCCACGCGGCCAAAAGCCGCGCGGGGTTTTTTCTATGGACCGCGGACTGCCTACTTCGCCCGAGCTACGAAGGCCTTGGAAAGTCCGCACTCCAATTCCCTCTCTAGAAAAATCCCCGCCTTGCCATCCCGGCTTTTTTCCGCTACATTTCCATCATGCAAGAGAAAGAAAAACCTGTGAATCCCTTCGCAAATGATCCTCTGTTCCTAGAGGTCATGGCGGAAGCACTGGCGATTCAAGATCGGTTCTCCGCCGAACCCATCTATGCCAAGACGGGAAAAGGCTATTTGAAAAGTGTGGGCGTCAGTGAAATCCAACAAGTCAAATTGAAGAAACAGCCTACTGACAAAAAAGCAAAATCATGAATGCCAATGCGCGCTGGTTGGAGCCATTTACGTGGCCGTTTGTCGTTGCGCAAAATGAAATTCTTTGCCGCCAAAAATCGGCACATCACGGTCCCACATCAGATGGTCACGCTTCAGCGATGGATTATTGGGAGACATCTCGCCTGCGTGAATTGAGTTTATTCGACGCAATTGAAGTCTGCCGCAAATGTCACAAACTCGCTCCTTTTACCAATTACAATGGGAACACCTTTGCTGCCATCGGCCGCATCATGGTAAAAAAACTCAGCCTTGATGAGACACAAGAAACCCTCGCCCGCAGCCTCGCGGGCCACATCGTGGCCGGCGTAGCCAGCGAAGAAGAAATCCAAGCCTTCCGCAAGTTTTGTGAGAGCCTGAGTTGACACGCGCGGGTCCGCCCCTCGCCTCAAATCGAAGCGGACTGCCTACTTCGCCCAGGCTACGAAGGCCTTGGAAAGTCCGCACTCCAACGATTCACGGTTCCTTCGTTCGCCCGATTCCCACCTCGCAGAACGTCAGTGCGGCGATGCCGTTTTGGCCCATGAGGAGGTTGTCCTGGCTCCACTGGGCTTCTTTGAGATAGGTGATGGTCATTTCCTCCGCTCCCGGTTTGGGCGTGAGGATGATGCTATTTCCTTCCGCTCGACCACTGGCAAACTTGTCTTTTTCGCCATCGAGATAAAACTGGCTGAGCAGAGCATCGTTCCAGACCACAGGTTGATCGAAATACAGCACGATTTCACCAGCTGCTAGCATGGCCCCGCCTAATCTCGGGGCAGTCACGGGCTTGTCGAATTTTTTGCCATAGACATCGCGTTCGATGACCGGATGGATGAGTCGGGCGAATTCGTCATAGCCCTCGCGCGGGAAATGGCAGCCACCGGGTGGACGGATGCCAAGGGTGGACATGATGCTCATGTTGGCAAACAGATCAGGTAGCGCGCGCTGCTGTTCGCGCAGGCGGTCGCCATGGCCTTCCGCGCCGCCCATGCTGCAGGAGTTCGGCCAGATTTGAAAGAGGAAGTAGTTCCGCGCATTCGGCATATCGCGATACCAGCCACCGGCCATCTCACAAAAATACTTCTGATAGTTGACCCAACCATAATCGCCCGTGGGGGTATCGGCAGGCTGATCGTTTTCGCCTTGATGCCATAAGATCGCGCGGATGCCATGAGTGAGCCTTGCCTGCTGCAAGCGCCAGAGCCACTTGCCATAAATCGTCGTGAGGTCCGCGGGGTTTTGTGGATTGCGTTGGTGCTGGTCGATGCGCGTACCGCCGAGCGCGCCGTTGATGATGCAGACGGGCACCTTCTGGCTTTCGACGAGTCGTTTCGCCAACTCCATACCCCACCAACCGATGTGCGCGTTGTATTCCGGCGGTTGCTGCGCCCACACGGCCTTGCACCAAAGACTCTGCCGTTTGCCGCCCGCTTGTTGGGTTTTTTCCTCGTAGGATTTCACCCATGCCACGCCGTCCTCGCCATTTTTTGGTCCGCCAAACGTGCGGATCCATTCGCTGGTTTCGCGTGGCTTTTGTCGCTCCTCACGCAGATCGAGCGCCTCGGCATTCGATTGACCTTCGATGAGAAACGCATCGCCGCAGATGAGATTGCCGACTTGATCGAGCACGGTTTCCTTGCCGCCGACGAGGGTGCCGAATTCCACGCGGTACTTGATGAAGCCGGGTTTGAGTTTCGCGGCGAGAGCATAACTCAGGTCTTTCCCCGGCTTGACCTTGAGCGTCGCGTAAGGTTTCTCATCGGCATAGATCTTGAGAAAGACCTCTTCCGCTTTTTCCGTGAGCACGCCGTTGTAAAAAAGCGTTCCCTCGTTTTTGTCATCGCGAGTGTAAAATTGGCCTTCTTCCGGCTTTTCGTTAGCCTCGGGTTTTCTCGCGACCCAGGGAAGTTTTTCCGGCACCTTTACCGGGAAGCTCAGGTACTTTTTCACCTTGGCACCGCCATTGCTGACGATCACATTGATCTGAACGGTCCCGCTTTGTTGCGCGCCAAGCAGTCGCAATTTTCCCGGGACAATTTCCTTCACCACGGAGATCGGATCCACCTCCCACTCAATTTGCACGTCGGCGGCACCGGCGTTTTGCAAAGCCGCCAGATTGGTGATGCGCGGGACGAGTTCGATCGTAGTGCGACCATCCCAACTCTTCGGCGCGGCGATCGTGAACTGCGGATCGGGAATGGATTTCTGGATCACGATATTGATGAACTCCGTTTCGACGCGATCCGAATAGACGGCTTTTACGGTGAGGAGCGCTCGGGCGTTGTCCTTGACCCGACCGGAGACAAAGTCGTAGTGATAGCGATCCACAGCGACCAGGCGCTCTGGCTCCTCATCGCGCAAGTACCAATACAATTTCTGCGCGCCATCGGCCTGCACGCTGAGCTTGATGGGCGCGCCTTCTTTCACCGTGGCCGTTTTGATCGGAACGGAAAACTTCCCTTCGGCCCGGATCAGGGGGCCGACGACACTTTGCAGCGGTTTTTGGTTTTCATACTGGAGCTTGATCCAGTCGGCCGAGCGCGTGACCTTCGAGACGCGGACTTCATCCATCTCGCCGATGAAATTGTTTTCGCCCGACCATCCACCGATCGTGAGACTGGCGGGGCTGGCGACATTGAGTGGCGTCCCGCGTCCCGCTTGGCCGGCCAGAACGCCGTCGATGTAAATTTTGGCATTGCCGCTTTCATAAGCGAAAACAGCATGGTGCCATTCGTTGAAAGAGAGCGGTCCTTTGCTTTTCACGTTGCCATCGGAAAACCAGCAATCGAGATTCACGTGCGCTGGTCCGCGGAACTGCATCACCACTTTCCCTTGCTGCTTCTGCACGCCCCAGCCGATGAGATTCACGTTTGCCTTCGGCGTGCGGAACCAGACTTCCGTGGTGTGCGGCGCGTTGGCGGTGGGATAGCCGTTGATTTGATTGCCACAGGAAAGGTGGGCCCCGGCGGTGAATCCACGCCCTTTGCCGATGACACCAGCCGTGACCGAAGTGCCTTGGTCTTTTGTCTCCAGCCGCCCGGTTTCATCGGCAATCCCATCGCCGAGATGCCACACACTGAGGTAGCCATTTGATTCCTGGAATACCGACTTGCCATCCGAGATGCTGGGTGCCTCCGCATTACCCCAATGCATTTGCAGCATCTGGCGGTCATTTCCCTTGATCAGAGGTACACGCACCCAAATGTGAGCCGTGCCCGTAAGCGGATCCCAGTCCTCGATTTGCTGGGCCAGGACCTTGCCCTCGTGCGTGAAACGAATGTCGCTGCCGTCATGCTTGGCTTCTGAAAAATCAAACCAATCGCGATCGATGCGCACGAGCAGGGGAAAATCCTCGACCCTCGCCTCAGCGGGCAAATTTGCACCTTCGGGCGTGGTGATGATGGCGATGCTGCCCTCGTGGGCCCACACTGCGGGGAGGGAAGCAGCTTCTGCCACCAGGGGTAAAAAGAATGCGAGAGCGAGTGCGGCTGTGATTTTCATGAGAGGAACGCAGAGTTGAGTCACATCCGCACGCTAGCGGAAATCATGATGAGGGAAAGCACGGAATTCCGGGGGCTGCTGCCAAACGCAGGGATGGGACGCTCCCTACCACTACTTCGCCCAACCTGAGATTGTGCGTGCATTTCGTTGCATTTGTGGTAGTTCAGACCAAGCCCTTTTGACACACCGCATGAAAGCAGAGGAAAAAAGTTTTTTGTTGGAGTTATTGCACACTCCCAGCCCCACAGGATTCGAAATGCCGGGACAGCGCGTCTGGGCCAAGTATGCACGCTTGTTTGCCGATGAGGTGACCTGTGACAGCTACGGCTCCACCTGGGCCACGCTCAAGGGCACCAGCGAGCGCACCGTGATGCTGGAAGCCCACGCGGATGAAATCGGCTACATGATCAAACACATCGACAGCAAGGGCTTCCTGCGCATTGATCGGGTGGGTGGAAGCGATGCCGCCACCGGCCGTGGCCGCCGCCTGCGCATCCTTGGTGACAAGGGCGAAGTCACCGGCATCATCGGCAATACCGCCATCCACCTGCGCCGCGATGAACTGGGCAGCGAAAAAGCTCCCGCCGTGCACGACCTGTGGGTGGACGTGGGTGCCTCCAGCGCGAAGGAAGTGGCGGCGATGGGCCTGCGCGTGGGCCACGTGGCGGTCTATTACGATGGACCTTTTGAAATGGCGCACAAACGCCTCGTCGGCCGTGCACTCGATAACCGCATCGGCGGGTACATCATCGCTCAAGTGATGAAAAAAATCGCCAGTCAGAAAAAGCGCCCGGATTTCACGCTGATCTGTCTCAATGCCGTGCAGGAAGAAATCGGCGGCAACGGCGCGATGATGGCCACCCATCGACTCATGCCCGACGTCTGCGCCTGTCTCGATGTCACCCATGCCACGGACACGCCGGGCATCGACTCTAACAAATTCGGCAGCGTGACTCTCGGTGGCGGTCCCACCGTGAGCCACGGCACCGCCAATCACCCGCTCGTGGTCGAACGCCTGATGAAAGTGGCGAAATCGGCGAAGATCAGCATCCAGCACGAGGCGAGTTCACGCTTCACCGGCACGGATACGGATAAAATTTTCCACACGCGCGAGGGAGTGCCCAGCGCGCTGGTGTCACTGCCCTTGCGCTGCATGCACTCGGTGGTGGAAACCGCTCACCTTGATGACATTGAGGCGACCATCGAACTGTTGGCAGGCTTCGTGCTCTCCCTGAAATCCAAAGACAGCTTTCACCAAACTCTCTGATGCGTGCCTTAGCCCTTCTTTTTCTCAGCCTGACCAGTTCCTTTACGGGCGCAGCGGAATCGCCCGGAAAGGCGGCGATCGCCTTTGCCGAAGGTCTGCGCGATGGCTTGGAAAAGGACAAGCTGATGCCGCGCTGCGCCTTGAATCCCGATACCGGAGATCGCAAAAAAGATCAAATCACCGAAGCTTGGAAGGCGAGTGGAAAAAAAATGCTGCCGCTGCCATTCCAGGTGGTGGAGGAAAAAATCGAAGGCGACAATGCCGCCGTCGTGCTGAGCCAGTTTGATGAGACTCAAGGAGGCTCGTCCCACGTGCTGTCCTTCGCCATCGTGAAACGCGATCAAGAATGGCTCGCGGCACCTGTGCTTTCCTCGTTCCAAAACAGCATCGTCACGTATGATCCCACCACGCTGTCAAAGCGGCAGGCGCTCGAACACTGGATGCTGGCGCGTGAAATTTTCCTCCGCGAGGAGATGCAGACCACGGCCGCGCGGAAGTTGCAGGAAAACATGCGCCTCAGCATCGCGCCGGACACGCTCAAGACAGTCGCCCCGCGCGAATTGCTGGATGGCTTCATCACCGCCATCCGCGAGCGGAACCAGGCGGCGGCTCTCGCCCGTCTCGGCGGATTTTCGAGTGATTCCGTGCCACAATGGGATACCATCGTACGCCGGATTTCCTCCGCCTTCACCAGCGGTGACTTGCAGAAATGGCCGTGGAAACTCCTCTCCAGCAAGCAGGCCCTGCAGGCGATCGGCGCGCCGCTCGATCTGGGCGATGAAAAATCGATCGACATGCTCGCATTGCATCCCGAGTCCCTCAGCGAAGAGCCGGACTACTTTTCGTTTTCGATTCACTACGATGAAGAAGGCCGCGCCCGCGTAGTGCTCCCTGATGTTTTTCTCCAGCGCAATGTCGCCGAAGATGAGATGGGCGAGATCATGGACTGCGAGGACACCGACCAACTCGCCATGTATGATGCCATCCGCAAGCAGGCACGCAGTGGCTGGTCAAGCGTGGATCTAACGAATGCCCAGGCTGTGGCGGACACGATTGAAAAAAGTCTGCAGAACAATGACTTTGCCACCTTCTGGGGCGCAGGCGCGGCTCCTGCCGTGGCG
>Ga0315909_10007573_pt1 | contig 12085 bp, 9 predicted proteins | sample LakEriMetagenome_11_FD_203527 | JGI IMG/M metagenome (GOLD analysis project Ga0315909, IMG submission 203527) | Freshwater fungal communities from buoy surface, Lake Erie, Ohio, United States - Buoy 2 MA125 | ecosystem: Environmental > Aquatic > Freshwater > Lake | place: USA: Lake Erie, Ohio...
GAACCCCAGGCGGCGGTCCGCCATCGTATACTTCGCGGCACTGGAGTTCGATGGTCGGTCGCTCGGGTGGGTGCACTCATGCGCGGACGGACGCTGGCGTGGTGGGGGCTCGCGGCCTTGGTCGCCGGGCTGGCGGGGTCGCGGGGGAACGGACGTGCCGCCGAGATCGAGCCGGTGGGCCGCGCCGCCGACGGCCGGACCGTCACGCCCGTCAACCAGGTGCTCACGCCCGCCGGCCGGCAGGTGGAGCTCCCCGGGCTGCGGCCGCAGGTGATCGCGCTCTCGCCCGACGGCAGGATCCTGGTCACGTCGGGAAAGACCCACGAGATCGTCGTGGTGGACCCGGCGACGGGAGAGGTCACGGCGCGGGTGCAGCCACCCGCCGACGACGTCACGCGGCCTCCTGCCGACGCCGAGACGGCCCGCAACCTCAAGCCCGACGGCAAGGCGATCGAGAGTTTTACGGGCCTCGTCTTCTCCCCCGACGGCACCCGACTTTACATGAGCAACGTGCACGGCTCGGTGAAGGTGTTTTCCGTCCAAGACGGCACGGTCGCGGCGTCGCACACGATCCCCCTGCCGCCGGCCGCCGCGCCCAAGCGGAAGGAGGAGATTCCGGCCGGCCTCGCCGTGTCGGCCGACGGCGGGCTGCTCTACGTCTGCGGCAACCTTTCGAACACGCTCCTGGAGATCGACGTTGCGACCGGCGCGGTGCAGCGGACGTTCGCCGTCGGCGTGGCGCCCTTCGACGTGGTCTTGGTCGGCGGCAGGGCGTTCGTGAGCAACTGGGGCGGCAGGCGGCCCGGCCCCGGCGACACGACCGGCCCCGCCGGCAAGGGCACGACCGTGCGGGTCGATCCCGTGCGGCACGTGGCCAGCGAGGGGAGCGTGAGCATCGTCGACCTCGCCTCGGGAAGCGTCCGCGAAGTGCTCACGGGCCTGCACGCCTCCGCACTCGCGGCGTCGCGCGACGGCCGGCACGTCGTCTGCGCCAACGCCGCCGCCGACACGCTCTCCATCCTCGACGTGGCCCGGGGCGAGGTTGTGGAGACGGTGTGGACCAAGCGGACGCCGGCCGAGCTCTTCGGCGCGATGCCGACGGCGCTGTCCTTCTCCGCCGACGGCCGGCGGCTCTACGTCTGCAACTCGGCGCAGAACGCCGTCGCCGTGATGGCGTGGGACCCGGACGAGAATGGGGGCACGCGGCTCGTGGGCCTGATCCCCGTCGGCTGGTATCCCGGCGCCGTGGTGCACGACGCCGCCCGCGGCCAGCTCGCCGTGGCCAACGTCAAGGGGCTGCCGCAGGCGCCCAAGCAGCACGGCGCAAGCGAGGGCTACAACTCGCACCATTACCACGGGTCGCTCTCGCTCGTGCCGCTGCCCGACGACGACGCCCTCGCCGCACTCTCGGAGATCGCCGCCCGGAACATGCGGGCGGCCGGCATCCGCGACGCGTTCCTGCCGCCGCGGGAGGGGACGCCGCCGCGGGCGATCCCCGAGCGGATCGGCGAGCCGAGCCTGATCGAGCACGTCGTCTACGTCATCAAGGAGAATCGCACCTACGACCAGGTGCTCGGCGACATGCCGCGCGGCCGGGGCCGGCCGGAGCTGTGCATCTTCGGTGCCGGCGTCACGCCCAACCACCACGCGATCGCGGAGCAGTTCGTGCTGCTCGACAACGCCTACTGCTGCGGCATCCTCTCCGCCGACGGCCACAACTGGAGCACGTCGGCCGTGGCCAACGACTACATCGAGCGGGGCTTCGCCGGCTTCCCGCGGAGCTATCCCGACGGGATGGGCGAGGCGGAGACCGACGCGCTGGCCTGGTCGCCGGCCGGGTTTCTCTGGGACGCGGCCATGGCGCGCGGCGTGTCGCTGCGGAACTACGGCGAGTTCATGATGCCGCGGGTCCGCTGGCGGGATACTCAGAAGCAGGGGCGGCCGGGATTCGCGGACTGCTACGCCGCCTGGAAGGCCGGCCCGGCCCGGGGCGACGTGATCTTCGAGTGCGAGCCGGCGATCGAGTCGCTGCGGTCCTGTTCTCCCCGCGACACGGTGGGCTGGGACATGAACGTGCCCGACCAGGTGCGGGCCGACGCGATCATCCGCGACCTGGCGGCGTGCGAGCGGCAGGGCACGTATCCCCGGCTCACGATCGTCTGCCTGCCCAACGACCACACGAGCGGCACGAGCGCCGGCAACCCCACGCCGGCCGCCTGCATGGCCGACAACGACCTCGCCTTCGGCCGCATCGTGGAGGCGCTCTCGCACAGCCGGTTCTGGCCGAAGATGGCGATCTTCGCGATCGAGGACGATCCGCAGAACGGCTGGGACCACGTCAGCGGCTACCGCACCACCTGCTACGTCGCCAGCCCCTACGCCAGGCGGGGCGTGACGGTGAGCACGCAGTACAACACGACGAGCATCCTGCGGACGATTCATCAGATCCTCGGTCTGCCGCCGATGAATCAGTTCGACGCCTCGGCCACGCCGATGTTCGACTGCTTCACCGACACGGCCGACCTGACGGCGTTCGACGCCCTGCCCGTCACGATCCCGCTCGACCAGATGAACCCCGACCCCAAGGCGATCCGCGACCCGGCGGCGAAGGCGGCGGCGCTGGCCAGCGCCGCGATGAACTTCGCGGAGATCGACAAGGCGCCCGAGGACGCGCTCAACCGCGTGCTCTGGCGGGCGATGCGCGGTGACGAGCCCTACCCCGAATGGGCGACGACCGTCTCCGTGGACGATGACGACTGATAGTTCCTTAGCGACCGGCAACGCGAGGGGCTGCCCATGCCCCGAGAGCCGGCGTAGCTGACCAGTGAAGCCAGGATGGCGAAGCGCAGTCAGCTTCGAGAGAGCGGAGGGCAGGATGCCCGAAGCGAACGTCCGGCGACGGGGCATGGGCAGCCCCGGCCACCGACGTTCGGCGTCGGATGTGCGTCGCATCGTGTGGCGAAAGCCTTCAAGAACGGAAGACCACGGCTATGGCCAACGGCATGGGTGTCAACAAGAAGCGAGCCATGCTCATGGTGATGGTGGCAGCGACGATGGCGCTCTCGGCGGCGGCCCGCGCCGCGGACGCGCCCGCCCCCGACCCCATCCGCGACATGCAGGCCGCCGCCGAGGCGGCCGGCACGGCTCCTTGGGGCCACTGGGGCGACGCGCCGGCCGCGTACGTCTCCTGGTCCAACCACTCCAACCGGCTGATCCCGGTCTACACGTTCGGCATGACGCTCGAGGCCGTGGCCGGACCGAAGAGCGTCTACCGCGACGAGGCGGCGCTCCGCGAGCTCTACGGCTTCCTGCCGGAGCACACGCTCAACCCGCAGGCCGACTACTTCGACCAGACCGACGTCCACCGGCTGCAGCGGCTGGCCGTGGACGCGGGCAAGAGGCGGATCATCCTCTTCGTGTTCGACGGCATGGACTGGCACACCACGTGGACGGCGGCGATCGCTGCGCGGGGCCGGGTGGACTACGACAGCGGCCGTGGCACCGGCTTCGCGTTCCAGGACTACCGCGGCACGACGACGGACTTCGGGCTGTGCGTCACCAGCGCCGCCAACGGCGGCACGAGCGTCGACGTCGACGCCCAGGCGGTGACCAACCCCGGCGGCAAGACGCCGGGGGGCTACGACGCCTCCCGCGGCGGGGCGACGGCCTGGGACGAGCGGGCCGACCCGCGCTACCTCATCGGCCGCGACCGCGAGCGGCCGCACGTGGTCACCGACTCGGCGGCGTCGGCGACGTCGCTGTGCAGCGGCCGCAAGACCTACAACGACGCGATCAACGTCGACGTGAAGGGGGCGCAGGTCGAGCCGATCGCCCGCACGCTCCAGGCGCGGGGCTGGACGGTCGGGGCCGTGACGAGCGTGCCGGTGTCGCACGCGACGCCCGCCTGCGCCTACGCCAACAACGTCAGCCGCGACGACTACCAGGACATCTCCCGCGACATGCTCGGCCTGCGGTCGATCGCCCACCGCGGCGAGCCGCTGCCCGGCCTCGACGTGCTGGTCGGCTGCGGCCACGGCGTCGAGGTGAAGGGGGAGAAGGACCAGGGGGGCAACTTCGTGCCCGGCAACAAGTACGTGGCCGACGCCGACGTCGCCGCGATCGACGTCGCGCAGGGCGGCCGCTACCGGGTCGTGCAGCGGACGGCCGGCAGGCGGGGCGACGAGATCCTCGCCGAGGCGGGCCGCGACGCGATCGCCAGGAAGCTGCGGCTCTTCGGCTTTTTCGGCACGCGGGAGGGCAACCTTCCCTACCAGACCGCCGACGGCGACTTCGATCCGGCCGCCGGCCGGCCGGCGGAGACCGACGACATGCTGCGGAAGAAGTACGGGGCCGCGATCCGCTACAGCGAGGCCGACGTCGCGGAGAACCCCACGCTCGCCGACATGACGCGGACGGCGCTCGACGTGCTCGCCAGCCGCGGGCCGTTCTGGCTGATGGTGGAGGCGGGCGACGTCGATTGGGGCTCCCATGCCAACAACATCGACACCACGATCGGCGCCGTGAAGAGCGGCGACGCGGCGTTTCAGGCGGCGGTGAAGTGGATCGAGCGGAACGGCGGCTGGGACGATACCGTGGTGATCGTGACGAGCGACCACGGCCACATGTTCGTGCTCACCGACCCCCAGGCGTTCGCCGTCACGATGGAGCCGGCCGCGTCGCGTCGGTAGCGGGGGGCGGCTGCGATGATCCATGCACTGTAGGAGGAGAACGATGCGAATGATTCGATGCTTCGCGGCCGTGGTCGCACTGTCGGTCGCCCCGGTGGCGGCCGCGCCGGCGGAAGGAACGCCTGCGCAGGGGCCCGCCGTCCGCGTCAGCGGCATCCGCCGCGCGTTCCACAACGGCGAGCACGACGCCTTCACCGACCTCTGCCGGTTCAAGGACCGGCTCTACCTCACGTTCCGCAGCTGTCCCGACGGCCACATGGTGCATCCCACATCCCGCATCATCGTTCTCGCGAGCGATGACGAGGGGGCGACGTGGCGCGAGGCCCACTCGTTCGGCATTCCGCTGCGCGATCCCCGGGATCCCCACTTCCTCGTGTTCAAGGGGAAGCTCTTCGTCTACACGGGAACCTGGTACAGCGGTCCGACGACGATCGCACAGGCCGACTACGACCTCAACAAGCATCTGGGATACGCCGTCTGGACGGAGGACGGCCGCCGATGGCACGGCCCCACGATGCTCGAGGGGACGCTTGGCCACTACGTCTGGCGGGCGGCGGCGCACGGCGACACCGCCTACCTCTGCGGCCGCCGCAAGCCGCAGTTCGAGGTCGACGCCCGCGGCGAGGGGCCCGAGGTCGAGTCGCTCGTGCTCGAGAGCGACGACGGGCTCGTCTGGCGGAAGCGGGGCGTGTTCCAGCCCGAGCGCGGCGACGAGACGGCGTTTCTGTTCGAGCCCGACGGTCGCGGGCTCGCCATCGCCCGCGACGGGAAGGGGGAGGATGCCGGCCTGCTCACTTCCAAGCCGCCCTTCGAGTCGTGGGAGCGGACGAGTCTCGGAGCGTCGGTGGGCGGTCCGCTCCTGGCGCGGTGGAAGGGTAGGCTCGTGGTCGGCGGTCGCAAGACGACGGCCGACCGCGGCCCGAAGACGTCGCTGGCATGGCTCGACGGCCCGCGGCTCGTGGAGTTTGCAGAGCTGCCCAGCGGCGGCGACAACTCCTACCCCGGGCTCGTGGAGCTCCGCGACGGCCGGGCGCTGGTGTCGTGGTACTCCAGCCACGAGCGGGACGACGCCGGAGAGCCGATCACGGCGATCTACCTGGCCGAGCTCGAGCTGCTCCCGCCCTGACGCCGCGGCGTCGCGAGGCCGTCGCTCATGCGCCGGCCCAGATCGGCCAGCTGCGGCCGGCCGTCCGCTCGACCCGGTCGAGCCGGGCGCCGTAGAGCGGCTCGAGCGTCTCGCGGGTGAGCACGTCGCCCGTGGGGCCGCACCCGCGCACGCGGCCGTCCCGCAGCAGCAGCGTGCCGCCGAACTCCGGCAGGATCTCCTCCATGTGGTGCGTGACAAGGATCGTGGCGGGGCCGGCGGCCTCGCGCAGGCGGTCGCCGAGCCAGGCGAGAAACCGCTCGCGGGCGCCGGGATCCATGCCCGCGCAGGGCTCGTCGAGCACGAGGCAGACGGGATCGGCGACGAGCGCCCGGGCGACGAGCACCTTGCGGCGCTCCCCTTGCGAGAGCACGCCGAAGGGCCGGTCGGCGAGCGCGCCGCAGCCGAGACGGTCGAGCATGTCCGCGGCGGCGGTGCGGTCGGCGGCGGAGAGCGACATGCCCTCGAAGAGCTGGAGGCCGAGCTGGCCGAAGAGTCCCGAGAGCACCGTGTCGCGGGCCGGCTCGTCGGGGGGCACGTCGCCGGCGACGGTGTCGGTGATCCAGCCGATCCGGCGCCGGAACGCCGGCAGGTCGACCTGCGCCCGGCCCTCGCGGCGGATCGTGCCCGACGTGGGCCAGAGCATGCCGATGGCCAGCTTGAGCAGCGTCGACTTGCCGCAGCCGTTGGGCCCGAGCACCGCCCACCGCTCGCCGGCGGCGACCCGCCAGTCGACGTCGGAGAGGATGTCGCGGCCGGACCGCGCGAAGCCCACGCGGTCGAGATCGAAGAGCGGCGCGGCGTGCGGGGATCGAGGCGTTGACACGGTCACGAGTGCGATCGTCGGCTGGCGGGACGCGCCGTGGGATCGGCCGCGGCCCGCGGGAAAGCCGGCTGGAACGCCGTCCGAAAAGGCGGCCGGGATGCGGTCCGAATTATGGATGGCGGCGGGGGAGGATGACAGTGCATGGGCGGACTGCGGTGTCTTTGCGGGCCGCTGCCGCCGCTCGCCCTGCGCGGCCGCGTCTCGCCGATATTCCGGGGTGAGGGAACACTCCCCAGGGGCCGGCGCGCCGCGGCCCGCGCGCCGCGGAATTCCAGACCGGGTCGCCGCACAGGATCGACGTCATGCCTCATGCCGCCCGCGATCGCCGCCGCGTCAGTCCGCGGCCGTACGCCATCGAGCCGCTCGAGCCGCGGATGGTCTGCGCCGTGGCGGTGGGGCTGGCCAACGACACCGGCTCGAGCCGCACCGACCGGCTCACGTACGATCCGACGATCCAGCTCGACCGCACGCTCTCCACCGGGCAGCGGCTGGAGTACGTCGTCGACAGGGGGCCGACCCAGACGGCGGTGATGCTCGGCGGCGGCACGTTCGTGCCCCAGGGGATCGGCGCCGACGGCCGGCACCGCATCTACGCGCGGATCGTCGAGGCCGACGGCAGGCCGCAGCGGTGGAGCAGGGCGTTCTTCTTCACGCTCGACCGCGCGGTCGCGCCGCTCTCCGTCGCGCTCGCGCAGGACACGGGCGTGTCGGCGACGGACGGCGTCTCGTCGTCGTCGTCATTGACGGTGACGGGCCGCGACCGGGGCGCCGGCGTGCAGTACAGCCGCGATACCGGCGGCTGGGATCCCGCGACCGCCGTCTGGGGCGACTACCAGCCGCAGCCCGGCGCGAACCGGTGGCTCGTCCGCCAGGTCGACGTTGCCGGCAACGCGTCGGCACCGGTGGCGATCGCGTTCCACTGGGACGCCACCCGCGACGTGGCGACCGGACTCGAGGGGCCGCAGTCGGCGAGCTTCACCGCGGTCGCGGGCCAGGAGGTGACCTGGGTGATCGAGTTCGCCGCGCCGATGTACGTGACGGCGGTCAACGGCACGCTGCCGCAGGTGCAGTTCACGTTCCGCGGCAGGACGCTGCTGGCGCAATACCGTGGCGGCAGCGGCACGAATCGTCTGACCTACTCCCGCGTCTTCACCGCGGAGGAGGCGGGCACGGGCGAACTGCTCGCGCCGGTGAAGTCCTGCCTCTGCTACGGCGGCCTCGTCACCGACGCGGCCGGCAACAAGCTGCCCAAGCACACGCTGCCCGCCGTCGCGCCGTCGTGATCAGGGCAGGCGTGCGGCAGCAAAAACACCGCGTGGCTCTGTCCGGAGCGCAGTCAACGGACGTGGAGCCCCGGCTTCGGGACGGCAGAAGTCTCCTCGCTGTGGCCGAGGCGGCCAAAGGCTCGTCGAGCTTCCGCCGAGCCCTTCGCCTGCGCCTTGTGGTGTACCAGCGCAACGCCAGAGCCCTCTCGAATAAGCTCTAGCAGCAGCCGGTGCCCCCCACGCCGCACCTGTCCGGGGCGAGGCAGGCGGTGTGCTTCGTGCCGAGATACAGGAGGATGCCACCCGGCGTGATCTCCGCTCCGCCGATCGGATACTGCGACACGACCGCATCCTCGTACTCGACGTCCACCGGCAGTTCGTCGGACTGCAGCAGCGGCCGCGCGATCTCCATGATCTTCGCCAGCTTCGTCGACTCGAGCCGGTGATCGACGTCGTCCGCCACCCAGATCTGCAGCACGCAGGAGGTGGCCGACCGCACCGTGCCGCCGCAGTCGATGAAGTCCTTGTGAACCCGGCCCACCTCCGTGATGTGGTAGTGCGCCGGCACGAATGTCTTGTCGGGCAGCATGAAGTGCATCTTCATGCCGGGGTGGGATTCGAGCAGCGTGCGGAATTCACGGACGGTCATGGCGGGATCCTCAAGGGGTATCAGCGAGGGAGGCGAGGAGTTCTTTCACCTTGCGTTCGATCAGGTCGCGGACGCCGCGAAACTCCTCCGGCGTCATGTCGCGCGGGTCGGGAATCTTCCAATCCTCCCGCCGGCCTGCGATCACGAGCGGGCACTCGTCGCCGCAGCCCATCGTCACGGCGACGTCGATCGGCCGGCCGTTGAAGGCGTCGAGCCCCTTCGACGCGTGTGCCGACAGGTCGTAGCCCAGCTCCCGCATCGCCTCGATCGCCTTGGGGTTCACGCGGCCCGACGGCCGGGAGCCGGCGCTGGCGGCCTCGACCCTGCCGCCGCCGTGGATCCGGGCGAACGCCTCGGCCATCTGGCTGCGGTTGGAGTTCTCGACGCAGACGAAGAGCACGGTCTTCATGGGGCAGGGCTCCGGTGACGTTCGGTCGATCATGCAGCCGGCGGACGCGGATCGCCAGGCCCGCGGATCACGCGGTCGACGAGCACGCCGGCGATCGCGCCGGCCACGGGCGCCACGAGGTAGATCCAGAGGCTCTTCAGCTGCAGCGACACCAGCGCCGGGCCGAGCGACCGGGCCGGGTTCATCGAGGCGCCGCTCACCGGCCCGCCGACGATCGCCTCCAGCGCGATGAGCCCGCCCACCGCCACGCCGGCCAGCGTCCCGGCCTCCTTCGAGCCGCTCGACACCCCGAGCACCACGACCATCAGCATCATCGTGAGGATGAACTCCATCACGAACGACTGGCCATCGCCGCCGGCGGGCGTCGTGCCGCCGAGCGACGTGGCGGCGGGAAACATCAGCCGCAGTACGAGGCTGGCGAGGATCGCTCCCACGCACTGGGCGAGGACGTAGGGCACGACCGAGCGGCCCGGGAACCGCCCCGCCGCCCAGAAGCCGAGCGTGACGGCGGGGTTGATGTGGAAGCCCGACACGTCGCCGAGCGCGTAGATCAGCGCGAGCACGATCAGTCCGAACGTGAGCGACACGCCGAGGGGCGTGACGCCGCCGCCGCTGACCTGGTCGACCACGACCGCGCCCGTCCCGGCGAAGACGAGGCAGAACGTGCCGAAGCACTCGGCGGCCAGTTGTCGCGCACGCATCGGGTTCGGGACTCCACGAAGGGACGGCGCGTCCCGGCAGGGACGCGGCCGCCCGGCCCGCGGCGCCGAGGTTTCTTGCAACGGACTGCCGAGCCGATAGAGTACCCCGGCGGGCGGGTTTCGGCATGCGGCCGCCACGGCCGCGGTTGTGGGCAGGCTTCTCGGCATGGACAGCTTGGAGAGTGCGGGCCGGGCGGTCGACGTCGCGCGGAGCGATCGCCGCGATGCGGCCGCGGTGGCGGTCGTGATGCTGGCCGTGCTCGCCTTCGGCGTGGCCTTCACGATGCTCGGCCCGGTGCTGCGGCCCTTCCTCGTCGCCGTGTTTCTCTTCTACGCGGCCGGCTTCGCCAGCAAGACACTGTCTCGGCTGGGATTGGGGCCGCGGCTGGCGTCGCTGTGCGTGCTGCCGTGCGCCGTGATCGCCATGCTGCTCTTCGGCCAGTTGGTCTCCCGGGAGGCGGCCAAGTTCCTGGAGAAGTGGCCGAAGTACGAGACGAAGATCGCGAGGCTCATCAACGCGTTCGCGCCGTCGCGACTGCCCGAAAAGGCCGGTGCGCCGGCGTCGCCGGTCGCCGCGCAGCCCGCCCGCCCGGCCGACGCCCCGGAGTCGTCCGACGCGCCTGACGCCGAGCCGGCCGACACCGACGAGACGGCAGCCGCCGATCTGCCGGCGCTGCCGCCGCGAATCGCGGTGCCGCCGTCGCTGGGCACGTTCTTCAGGCAGATCGCCCGCTCCAGCCTCGACTACGTGTTTCGCCACGGGCTCGACGCGGCGGAGCTCTTCATCCTCGTCTGCGTCTACCTGCTCTTCCTCGTGATCGGCAGCCGCAAGCTGCCGGCCAGGATCATGCGGGCGTTTCCAGGGGAGCAGGGGGAGCGGCTGCTCCTGATCCAGCGCGGCATCACCGCCTCGATGGAGCGGTTCATGGCCGTGAAGACGTCGGTGGGTCTCGGCATGGCGGCCACCGCGGGCCTGCTGATGTTTCTCTTCGGCCTCGACCACTGGCTCCTGTGGGCGTTTCTCTTCTTCATCGCCAACTACGTGACCTACATCGGCAGCATGGCGGCGTGCGTGCCGCCGATCCTGCTGGCCTTCGTCGACCTGCCGAGCCCGACGGCCGCGACGGTGCTCGCCGTGCTGCTGATCCTCAACCGGCTCCTGTGGATCGACTTCGTCGAAATCCGGATGTCGGGCAGGCAGCTCAACCTCGATCCCACGCTGATGTTTCTCTGGCTCGCCTACTGGGGCTCGATGTGGGGCGTGCTCGGGCTGCTCCTGGCCTACCCGATGATGGCGGCGGTCAAGACGGTGCTCTCGCACGTGAAGGGCTGCGAGGGCTGGGCGGTGCTGCTCAGCGACGAGTGACGGGCCGTGCGGTCGGAGGCTCGCGGCCGCACGGGCCCCGCACGCGGGAGAGCTTCACGCGGGCGTCGCAGGGAAGCGCGGCGGAGGCGAGCGACAGCGCTCCGATCGCGGCCGGTTTGCAGGGGCCCGACGCCGTCGATACGATTGATTCCACGCATCGTCGGCGCGCGTCGCACGGACCTCGGGCTGTCAACCGTCGGCCTTCCCCGCTTCGCTCGGTCGTCGAGGCGATCGCCGGATCCGTCGCATGCCTCGCTGGCCGACACTCATCGTCGTCGCGTGCGCGTCGGCCGCCGCCGGCGCCGATCCCGGGACGGATGCCGAGCGGCACTTCACGGAGCAGGTGCTGCCCGTGCTCGCCGCGCGGTGCTTCGAGTGCCACGCCCACGACGGCGAGATCGAGGGCGGCCTGGCGCTCGATTCCCGCAGCGGCTGGGAGCAGGGGGGTGATTCCGGTCCCGCCGTCGCGCCGGGCAGGCCCGACGAGAGCCTGCTCGTGAAGGCGATCCGCTACGGCGACGCGGCGCTCGCGATGCCGCCCACGGGAAAACTGCCCGCGGCCGAGATCGAGGTCATCGAGAAGTGGATCCAGATGGGCGCCGCCGATCCCCGGCAGGGGGGCGCGAGCAACAGGAAGAAGGGCGTCGACATCGAGGCTGGGCGGCAGCACTGGGCGTTTCGGCCGGTGCAGGATCCGGCGCCGCCCGCCGTCGCCGACGCCTCCTGGCCGCTCGACGCGCTCGACCGCTTCGTGCTCGCGAGACTGGAGTCGGACGGCCTGCGGCCCGCGGCGGACGCCGATCGGCATGCGTGGCTGCGCCGCGTGAGCTACGACCTCACCGGCCTACCGCCCACTCCCGCCGAGATCGCCGCGTTCGTCGCCGACGCGTCGCCGCAGGCCCACGAGCGGGTCGTCGACCGACTCCTCGCGTCGAGGGCGTTCGGCGAGCGGTGGGCGCGGCACTGGCTCGATCTGACCGGCTACGCCGACCAGATGGGCACGAGCAACAACGTCTTCGCCGAGCACGCCTGGCGCT
>Ga0315909_10007574_pt1 | contig 12082 bp, 10 predicted proteins | sample LakEriMetagenome_11_FD_203527 | JGI IMG/M metagenome (GOLD analysis project Ga0315909, IMG submission 203527) | Freshwater fungal communities from buoy surface, Lake Erie, Ohio, United States - Buoy 2 MA125 | ecosystem: Environmental > Aquatic > Freshwater > Lake | place: USA: Lake Erie, Ohio...
CGGACATCGCGATCAGCTCACGGGCCGCCTCGGCGTCGGACGTGCGCGCTTCGATGTTGCGGATGCATTCGACGACCGGCGTGAGTTCCTTGTAACGACGCGAGACCTCGCGCAACCGGGACTGGTCGCCCAACACGGCCGGGTCGGAGAGCAACGATTCCAATGTGACGTGCTCGGAGAGCAGTGAGTCCCAACGGTCGTGCATACCGACTCAGGCTAGGCCCGGTTCGACTGCTTACAGACCGATGATGCGCGCCGGGCGAAGCAGGAGATCGGCCATGCGCACGGTCACCGGTGACACGTCGCGGAGCGGCACGACGATCACGAGTTCGGCGGGTTCGCCGATTGTCGGCTCGTGAAACGCACGGGCGTCGGCGGCGAACGGAACGACGTCGAGGTCGATGCCCGTGGAGAAGACCGCGACCAGTGGTGTGCCGGCACTCGTGGTTCCCACGGCCACGCACGGAATCGGGTCCTTCAGATTCGGACGTGGCGTGGGCGACGCCACCGCGCGCAAGTCCGACGCTCCGATCGCGGCCGGATCGGCGATCACGCGATGGCGCAACGCGCGTTCGGCACCCAGTCGATTCAACGGATGCGGATCGGCTCCGGTGGAGCGATGGCGCGCGACGACGTCGACGATGCGCTTCAACGACGCCGCGGTGGGCGTGTCGCCGTGCATCATCGCGAACGCCTCACGATCGTGTTCGCCGACTCCCACCTCGAGTCGGTGCGCGCCGGTGACCGGATCGTCGACCACCCGACACACTTCCAGCCCCACCACCTCGCCGGTGATCACACCGTGCTCGATCACGACGTCGGCACCACTCTTCCGAATGGTGTCCACGAACACCAGATGATCGGGCGACGGAGCCGGTTCGGCTGACAAAGAATCAGGGGCCGACGGCGCGATGGCGATGCCGTCGACTTTCCACACCTTCAGGTCGGTGACGAAGTGCGTGGCGCGCCGAGCCAACGTTCCGGTGTGATCGGAGGCGAGGATGTGAACGACCTTCGACCCGCGCTTGGACGCCCAGGCCAAAGCCACGCCCAAAGCGCGTTCGGTGCGCTCCTCGACGAGCACCCACGCGGTGTCACCGTGGCTGGAGGCGGCACCGACACTCAACCCGGCCTGCGCGTCGGGCTCCATGTCGCCGAAGTGCTCGCGCACGAGGGCGTGAAGTTTGAGACCGAGCAGTCGGGCGCGAACCTCGGGATCCATCGGTGCGGACACGACCGTCACCTACTCGTGGGAACCAAGGTGGATGGAACGCGAGCCGGAACCGGCGCGTCAGGACTTGGTCTTGCGCTGGCCGTAACGCTTGTTGAAGCGCTCGACGCGTCCGCCGGTGTCGACCAGCTTCTGCTTGCCCGTGAAGTACGGGTGGCATTCGTTGCAGAGTTCGATGTTGAGGTCGCCGCCACGGGTGGAGCGGGTCTCGAACGTGTTGCCACAGGAGCAACGCACCGTGGTGAGGGTGTAGTTCGGGTGGATTTCGGCCTTCATGTGTCTTCGTCCTCTGTGCTGCGCCACGTGGGCTCGGAAAGTGTACCTGCGACCCTCCCCCACGCCACCCGGCCGGGCGACGAGGGGGATCCGGGTCACATCGTGGGGGTTTTGCCGATCTCGGACAGGAAATCGTCGTTGTTCTTGAACTGCTTCAGGCGGTCGATCAAGAGTTCGAGGCCGGGCGCCGGGTTGCCGTCGGACGCCAGACCCGACAGAACGCGACGCAGCTTCCAGACCATCTGCAACTGCTTGCGATCGAACAACAACTCCTCGTGGCGGGTGCTGGATCCGTCCACGTCGATGGCCGGATAGATGCGCTTCTCGGCCAGACGACGGTCGAGACGCAACTCCATGTTGCCCGTTCCCTTGAACTCCTCGAAGATGGCCTCGTCCATGCGGCTGTTCGTCTCGACCAGCGCGGTGGCCAGGATGGTGAGCGAGCCACCCTCCTCCACGTTGCGGGCCGCGCCGAAGAACTTCTTGGGCGGGTACAACGCGCCGGCATCGATACCACCGGACAGGATGCGACCGCTGGCCGGCGCCGCGAGGTTGTAGGCGCGACTGAGACGGGTGATGCCGTCGAGGATGACCACCACGTCGCGACCCATCTCGACTTGGCGCTTGGCCTTCTCGATGGCCAACTCGGCCACGTGCGTGTGCTCCTCGGAGGGACGGTCGAAGGTGCTGGAGATCACCTCGCCCCGCACGGTGCGGCGCATGTCGGTGACTTCCTCGGGACGCTCGTCGATGAGCAACACCATCAACTGCACTTCCGGATTGTTGCGCTCGATCGCGGTGGCGATCTCCTTCATGATGGTGGTCTTGCCGGCCTTGGGCGGCGACACGATGATGCCGCGCTGACCCTTTCCGATCGGCGAGATGAGGTCGATGATGCGCGCGGTCATGTTGCCCGGGTCGAGCGGACTCTCCAGACGCAGCTTCTCGTCGGGGAACAGAGCGGTGAGATCCTCGAAGCGCGGACGATCCTTGGCCTTGTCGGGCGAACCACCGTTGACGGTGTTGATCTCGAGCAGAGCCGGGTTCTTCTCGTTGCGGCCGGCCGTGCGGGCGATTCCGGTGACGTGGTCACCCTTGCGCAATCCGTACTGACGGGTCTGCTTCACCGAGATGTAGGCGTCGTCGCGGCTGGGCAGGAACCCGCGCACGCGCAGGAATCCGTAGCCCTCGTCGCGCAGGTCGAGATACCCCTCGACCGGCACCGACTCCTGGACCACGGGCTCGCCACCTTGGTAGCCACCCTGGTCGTAGTTGCCGTCACGATCCTCGCCCTGCGGGCCCTCGTCACGGCCGCCCTTGCCCCGACGGCGACGACGACGATTGCGTCCCTCACCCTCGAAGCGATCACGGTTGCCGTCACGGTTGTTGGAGTCACGGTTGCCGTCGCGCTGGCCGTTGCCGTTGCGATCGCCGTTGCGATCACGGTTGCGATCGCGGTTTCCGTCACGGTTTCCGTCGCGGGGTTGACGCTGCTCGCCCGACGGTGCGGACTCGCCGCCGGTGAGGTCGGCCACGGTGGACACGCCCTGGCGCACCAACTCGGCTTCCCATTCGGCCAACGGCTCGCCGTCGGGTCCGAGGATCACCGCTGGTGCGGCTGCAGGAGCCGGAGCCTTCTTGTCGGCGGAGGACTCGCCATCCGATGTCTCCACGGACGTCGCATCCTCGGCGGGGCGCGCCTTGGGCGGCCGCCCCGGGCCCCGCTTGGGCTTCTCGGCCGGAGCCTCGGCCTCACCGGGTCCACCGACAGTGTCGAGGATCTTGGTGATGATGTCTTCCTTCTTCGCCCGAGGACCGGCCTTGATGCCGAGCGCGGTCGCGATGGCGACCAACTGCTCCTTGTCCTTCGATTCGAGCACCGACTTTTCGAGTGCGTCTGCGGCCACGAGAACCTGCTTTCAGGCGGGGGTATGCGGCGATGTGCGGTGAGGGCACGACCACCGGCGATCCCAACGCCAGTGAGGGGAACACACACGGACCAACCCAGGTTCTGTCACCAGGCGGAGACTCGTGCGGTCTGGGATTCCAGACAGTCAGACCATAGCCACGGCGGGGGTGGTTGGCAACGTATCCCCGCCGAATCGACCGTTTCAGCGACGGGCGACCGAGCGCACGAACGCCTGCACCCGGGCCAGATCGTTCGGCAGCGGCGTGGTGCGTTCCGGGCGTTCCAGCAGGTCAGAGAGATGTTCGGGCAGTGCGGGATGCACACCGGTGGCCTTCTTCACCGCGTCGGGGAACTTGGCCGGATGGGCCGTGGCCATGGTCACCACCGGCACGCCGGCTTCGCGCTGACGGCGCGCCGCCGACACCCCGACCGCGGTGTGCGGGTCGATCAGCATCCCGGATTCGCGGTACACCGCGTCCATGGTGGCCAGCGTGTCGGCGTCGTCACTGCGCGCGGCGCGGAACACCGGCTCGATCCAGTTCGCGTATTGATCGGCTTCCACACTCATGCGACCGCTCGAACGGAACAAGGCCATCTGCTCGGCGGTCGCTCCCCCGTCACGATCGTTCATCTCGAACAACAGTCGCTCGAAGTTCGACGACACCTGGATGTCCATCGACGGGCTGAGAGTGGGCACCACACCGTCGGCCACCATCGCCTGCGATTCGAAGAACCGCGTGAGGATGTCGTTCGTGTTGCTGCCGACGATGAGCGAGTGCGCGGGAACGCCCATCTCGCGCGCGATCCAGCCGGCCAACACGTTGCCGAAGTTTCCGGTGGGAACGCTGAACGACAGTGGCTGGTCCCCCAACGCGTCCGACGCTGCCACGTAGTAGACGACCTGGGCCATCACTCGAGCCCAGTTGATGCTGTTCACCGCGGAGAGGTTCATGTCGCCCCGGAACGCGGCGTCGTTGAACATGGCCTTCACCAGGTCCTGGCAATCGTCGAACGTGCCGTCGATGGCCACGGTGTGCACGTTCGGTGCGTCGACGGTGGTCATCTGTCGACGCTGAACGTCACTGACCCGACCCTGCGGGTACAGGATCACGATGTCGACGTTGTCGCAACTCTTCACACCGTCGATGGCCGCCGAGCCCGTGTCGCCACTGGTGGCACCCACGATCATCACGCGCTCGCCGCGCGACGAGAGAACGTGATCGAAAAGTCGACCGACCAACTGCAAGGCCACGTCCTTGAACGCCAGCGTGGGCCCGTGGAAGAGCTCCATCACCCATTCGTCGGGGCCGATCTGCACCAAGGGAACGGTGGCCGGATGACGGAACGTGGAATAAGCGTCACGACACATCGCCGCGAAGGCGGCCTCGTCGATCTCGCCGTCGACGAATGGTGCCATCACAGCCGCCGCCAGATCGGCGTACGAGCCGGTGGGCAACGACGGCAGGGTCGGCCATTGCGACGGCACGTACAGACCACCATCGGTGGCGAGTCCGGCCAACAAAACGTCGGCGAATCCGAGTTCGGGCGCCTGCCCGCGTGTCGAGACGTAACGCACGGTCATCGCCTCGTCAGGAACCGACCACGCGCAACAACCCACCGACGCGACTGACCGCGTCGAGCTCGCGCAGTTCGCGCACCGTGGCTTGCACCGCGGACTCCTTGGCGTCGTGGGTGATGAACACGAGGCGGGCATCGGCGCCAATGCCCTCTTGTTCCGCGGCGCGAATGCTGACGCCGTGACGGGCGAACACACCGGTGACCGCGTGCAACACACCCGGCTTGTCGGAGACTTCCATCGACAGCAAATACTCCGCGCTGGTCTCGTCGATCGGTCGTACGACGGCCTTGGCGAAGGTGCCGATGGTTCCGTGCGTACCCTTGGCCAGGTTCACGGCCGCGTCGATCACGTCACCGAGCACCGCGCTGGCCGTGGGTCCCCCACCGGCGCCGCGGCCGTAGAACATCAGCGAACCCACCGCTCCGCCCTCGACGAAAACCGCGTTGTAGCTCTCGCGCACGCTGGCCAGCGGATGATTCAGCGGGACCATCGCCGGATGAACACGCACCGCGATCTCACCGGACGCCGCGTCGCGCTCGGCGATACCTAGCAACTTCACGACGTACCCGAGGCGCTTGGCCACGGCGATGTCGTCCGCGGTGATACGACTGATTCCCTCGTGATACACGTCGCCGGCCACCACCTTGGCCCCGAACGCGATGGACGCCAGGATCGCGGCCTTGGCTCCGGCGTCGAAACCCTCGACGTCGGCCGTTGGATCGCGCTCGGCGAAACCGAGATGTTGTGCCTCGGCGAGCGCGACTCCGTAGTCGGCGCCCTCCTCGGTCATCTTGGTGAGGATGTAGTTGGTCGTGCCGTTGATGATGCCCATGACGCGGCTCACCGGCTCGCCGCGCAGACTCTCGCGCAGAGCGCGGATGACCGGGATACCTCCGGCGACCGCGGCCTCGAAGAGCAAGTCGACGCCGGCGGCGTCGGCGGCACCGAACAGTTCGACGCCGACGTTGGCCAACAGCTCCTTGTTGGCGGTGACGACGGGCTTACCGAGCGACAGGGCCGTCGAGATGAGTTCGCGCGCGGGCTCGATGCCACCGATGACCTCGACCACCAGGTCCACGTTGGGGTCGCTGACGACCGCGTGGGCGTCACGGGTGAGAAGTCCGTCGGCGAGCGAGATCTCGCGGTCGCGCGAGAGGTTGCGCACGGCGACGCGCACCACTTCCAGGCGAACACCGGTTCGCGCTTCGATGCCCTTCGACTGCTGGGCGATGAGGCCGATCAGGGCCGCACCGACGTTGCCGCAGCCGAGCACGCCGATGCGCACGACCTTGCCTTGGGATTCAACCGTTGTCACGCTGGTCAAGGCTAAGGGGAATCCCCGCCCGAAACCTCGGGGATTACGGGCGGGTGCGGGTCCACGGCGCTCGATCAGGAGCGTGATTCACACCTGATCGAGTCGAACCAGGTCCTCGTACGTCTCGCGTCGCACCACCACGCGCGACTCGCCGTCGGCCACGAAGACCACGGCCGGTCGCGGGACCTTGTTGTAATTGCTCGCCATCGAATGTCCGTACGCACCGGTGACCGGAGTGGCCAGCAGGTCGCCCACCTTCAACGACGACGGGAAATCGGCGTCGAAGATGAGGACGTCGCCGCTCTCGCAATGCTTGCCCACCAGTCGACCGGGCATGTCGCGCGTCGCCGCCACGTCGGCCACCGCGAAGGCCTCGTAGCCACTGCCGTAGAGGACGGGCCGCGGGTTGTCGCTCATGCCACCGTCGACGCTGACGTACGTGCGGATGCCGGGAATCGGCTTGATGGTGCCCACCGTGTACACGGTGATGGCCGACGACGCCACGATGGAACGACCGGGCTCGACCGACACCTCGGCCTGAACGCCGAGGGCCCGACACGCGTCGAGCAACACCGATCCCCACGCGGAGATCGACGGTGCCTCTTCGCCTTCCACGTACGCGACGCCGAGGCCGCCGCCCAAGGTCAGCTCGGGCAGTCCGTAGGGCGCGGCGAACCTGGCCATCACTTCGGCGGCCTTGGCGAAGCTGTCGACGAGCAGCACGTTGGAACCGATGTGGCAATGAAGTCCGACCAACTCGCCACATCCACCACGCGTGATGCGATCGATGGCGCGCGCGGCGTCACCGTTGGCCAGGTTGAAGCCGAACTTCGAATCGTCCTGACCCGTGGCGATGAAGTCGTGCGTGTGCGCGTGAACACCGGGAGTCACGCGAATCATCAACCGCGGTACGGGCAGACCGCGCGAGCGCAGGTGCTCGAGTCGTTCGATCTCGTCGAAACTGTCGACCACGATCTGGCGCACGCCGGGACGCGCCTGAGTGTCGGCACCGACGGTCAACGCCATCTCCAGTTCGGCGATGCTCTTGTTGTTGCCGTGCAGGATGCATCGATCGGCCGGCACCCCGCCGTGCATGGCCACGAACAACTCGCCGCCAGTGGCCACGTCGAGCAGAAGGCCCTCGTCGCTGACGAGTCGCGCCATGGCGGCGCAACTGAACGCTTTGCTGGCGTACACGACCCGATCGACTCCGAACGCCCCCACCGCCTCGCGACAACGGGCCCGCACGTGGGCCTCGTCGTAGACGAACAAGGGAGTGCCATGGCGTTCGGCCAACTCGTCGACCCGACAACCGCCGACGCTCAACGAACCGTCGGACTCGATCCGCGCCGTGTCGGGCAACAGGCCCATGGGGACGGGGCGAGGGCTCACATCTGCTCCGGAGCGTCGATGCCCAGCAGGCCGAGTCCGCGGTTCATGACGCGCGCCGTGAGGTCGCACAGCGCCAGCCGGCTGGTGCGGACGGCATCGTCGTCGGCCTTCAACACCGGGCAGTGTTCGTAGAACGCGGTGAAGGTGGTGGCGAGTTCGTAGAGGTACGTGCACAGTCGATGCGGGCTGTAGCGCTCGAGCGTGTCGAAAATCGCGGACTCGAAACCCAGGATTTTCAGGGCCAGGTCGCGCTCCTGCGGTTCGACCACCGCGAGTGCGGTCGACGAGACCGTCGAGCGATCGATGCCCGCCCGCCGGAAGATGCTGCAGATGCGCGCGTGCGCGTACTGCAGATAGGGCGCGGTGTTGCCGTCGAACGACAACATGCGCTCCCAATCGAAGACGTAGTCACGGACGCGATCGGTGGAGAGGTCCGCGTACTTCACGGCGCCGATGCCCACCATCCGCGCGACACGGGCGCGCTCGTCGACCGGGAGATCGGGGTTCTTGGCCGCGATGGCTTCGTCGGCCCGCGCCACCGCCTCGGTGACCAGGTCGATGAACTTCAGCGGGTCGCCACTGCGACTCTTCAGCATCTTGCGATCGGAGCCCAGCACGCTGCCGAACGACACGTGAACGGCTTCCACCGGATCCTTCAACCACCCCGCCATGCGCGCGACGTCGAAGACCATGCTCAGGTGCTGGGCCTGAGGCGCGCCCACCACGTACAACAAAAGATCGGCGCCGATGCGCTCGACACGATCGATCACACACGCCAAGTCACTGGTGGCGTAATTGAACCCACCCTGTCCCTTCTGCACGATCAACGGCAACGGATCGCCGTCGCGATTGGTGTAGCCGGGCGGGAACACCACGTCGGCGCCGTCGGACTGCTGGAGCAGACCCAGTGCGTCGAGACGGGTGATCACCTGCGGCAGCAGATCGTTGTAGGCGCTCTCGCCCATCAGATCGTCGTCGGTGAGGAGGATTCCGAGCAACGAGTACACCGCGTTGAAGTGCTTGGTGGAGAGATCGACGAGCAACTTCCACAGACGTCTCGTTTCCGCGTCGCCCGATTGCAGCAACACCACGCGGGCACGTGCCCGATCCTTGAAAGCGTCGTCGGCGTCGAACTTGGCGCGGGCCTGCTTGTAGAAGCCGTCGAGGTCGCCGAGCGAGAGATGATCGGCCGCCTGGGTCTCGCCCAGGTCCAACAGATGCTCGATGAGCATGCCGAACGGCGTGCCCCAGTCGCCGATGTGGTTCTCGCGGATCACCTCGTGACCGACGTGTTCCATGAGCCGAACGAGGGCGTCACCGATGACGGTGGTGCGCAGGTGGCCGACGTGCATCTCCTTGGCCACGTTGGGTGCCGAGTAGTCGATGATCACCTTGCGCGCCGTGACGGCCCCGACCCCGAGGCGTTCGTCGGATGCGACCGTCGCCAGCTCGCCGGCCAGGAACGAATTGTCGAGCACGAGGTTCAAGAAGCCGGGACCGGCCACCTCGATGGAGGAGCAGATGTCCGAGAGTCCCCCACTGGCCTCGAGCACCGCTTGGGCCACGTCACGCGGACTGCGGCCCAGTTCCTTGGCCAACGCCAACGCGCCATTCGATTGAGCGTCGGCATGCTCACTCGGCCGAATGACCGGATCGACACCGGCACGACCGGCCACCGCGTCGAAGGCCACCTGCAGTCGGGCGGCGAGGATGAGGAGCGGATCGGCCATATCCGTTCCATTGTTACCGATGAGGGGCGGTTCGCCCCCGACAATTCACGGCCCGACGACAATTCCTCTCATCGCGGCGTGGACGCTTCGAGGTAGTAGGCGCAATGTCCGAAGATCTCGGTGACCTCACCGGCATTCACGGCGATCCACACCGGTTGCATGCGCCACGTCGCCTCGACGCTCCATGGGTCCGAGGTGCCACACGACCAACCGAGTTCGGCGTCGTACCGATCCTCGCGATAAACGAATCCCGCGGCCACCGGCATCGACCGCAAGCGATCCGACTGGTCCTCCACCAACCAGCCCGTGGAATTGTTCGCCTCACATTCGATGTCGGTCTGGCATTCGGCCGAACGGAATTTCTCTTCGGCGGTCGCTCCGGCGTACACGCACCAGATGTCGATCTCCAGGGTCGTGCCGTCGAACCGTGAGTACCCGAAGCCGTCTTCCGGCGATGTCACCACGTCGTACGATTCGTAACGAGGACCGAGCGACCCCATCCAGATGCCATCGGGCAGGACATCGGGCAGAACCGCGTCCTCGCCGACACCACTACCGCAACCGCTGCCACGAATGTCCGCCGGGCCCAGCACCGGGACTTCGAAGAACTCGAGCCCCACGAACGAGTAGCCCGCGAAGTCGGCCGGCACCGTCGTGTCCGTGCTCGTGTCCGTGGTCGTCGCGACCGTGGCGTCCACCTCGGTCGTGTCGACCACGGTCGTGGTCGCGGACGGAGTCTCGGTGGTCACACGATCACCCGAACACGCCGTCACGGCGATCGACACGACAGACACGAGGGTCATGGCGACCACACGACGACGGGGAATCAACATGCCCAAACTGTAGGAGCGATCCCACCGCTAGTCTGTCAAGAGTTGCCCACGTAGCTCAGTGGATAGAGCGTCTGCCTCCGGAGCAGAAGGTCGTAGGTCCGATTCCTACCGTGGGCGCCAAGGGGTCACGATCCCCTTCGGCGAACGCCGCGGCTACGGCCACTTTCGTCAGGATGGACCATGAGCACAATCGACCCCGACTCCTCGATGCGTCTGGTCTTCATCCGAGAGTCGATCACCCAGCTCGAGGACCGCATCACCACGGTCGACAACAAGGGAAACATCCTGATCGGTGTGGCTCTGGCCTCACTCGCGGTCAGTGGGACTTTCATGAACAAGGCCCTCGAGAACGACCTGGCCCTCGGTTGGGAAATCGCCATTCTCGTTGTGGCGGCGATCCAGCTGATCATGAGCGGCTCCATCATTCTTCGGTGTCTGTTGCTGCTGAACCCCCGAAAGGCTTCTCCCGAATCGACCGGATACGCGTTCCCGAACCCGTATCTGTTGTGGCCACGCAAGACGCAACCATGGACGATCAGCGCCGAGGCTCACGGCGACGCATTGCGAAATCTGACCATCGAGCAGATCGAAGAAAACCTCGTCGCCATGCAGACCACCTTGATCTTTCTGATCGATGCCAAATACCGCCACTACCGAATGGCCATCAAACTGTCGAAGGGTCTGATATCCACGATTCTGGTGGTCTTGGGTACGGCCGGAATCGCTTCGGCCGCCGGAAACTGACGACCGTCTGATCGCCACCCTCCCCGACCCATCAAGGCTCGACAACCCGGTTCCGAAATTCCCGGGGAAAAGTGCGAGGAAGCCCGGGAACGGTCCTCTTGTTCCGTGAGCAGCCACACGGGCTGCCACCAACCAGACAGGGGAACGTCATGAAAATCAACCGCAACAACACGTTCATCGCCGCCGGAATCGCCGCCATCGCGGTGGCCGGCCTCACCATCGGCACCAGCGGCTGCTTCGACAACAGCGCGAACGGAGCCACCGAGGTCCTCACCAAGATCGCCGACTCGACCAGCGATTCGTCGGACACCACCGACTCGAGTGCCGATGCCGACCTCGTCACGAACGTCGGCGCCACCAGCATCGGTCTGGGCGACGACGCCAACCCCGCCTCGGGAGACGTTTCCGGTGCCGTCAGCGAGTCGGCTCACTCCGACGCGATCTCGGCCGATGACTCGAGCACGGTCATCGACACGCCGGCCAACGATGAGACCTCCGGTGACGCCCCCACGAGCGGCGACCCCATGACCGACGGAACCTCCAGCGACGCCGCCGCATCCGAGCCCGAGATCGCCGACGAAGCTCCCGCGACCGAGGCCCCGGCCAGCGACACGCCGGCCGTGGAGATCCCGTCGGATGGCACGGCGCCCGGCGTCGGTAGCGGTGGAATCACCGCACCGACCCTCGAGATCGAGTTGAACCCCGGAGCCACGGTCGAGGGATCGATCTTCTTCGGCGCCGACGGAGATGCCGATGCCAGTCTCTTCCTGAAAGAGAGCGGCTTCGGCGGCAACGACATCGTCTCGGTGAAACTCGTCTACTACGTGGGCGAGACCAAGACCACCACCGGTGCGACCCTCTCGCGCACCGCCTCCACCATTCGTTCGATCTGGCGAGCCGAGAACATGAACCTGTCGAACGGCACCATGGTCTCCATCCGCGTCACCAACTCCAAAGGGGTCACCACCTACACCGACGTGGTCGTGGAAATCACCGCTCCGATGTGAGGTTCGCGTCCTCGGTTCAGAGGATCGGACGAGGGCGACTCGGGAAACCGGGTCGCCCTCGTCGTT
>Ga0315909_10007576_pt1 | contig 12080 bp, 17 predicted proteins | sample LakEriMetagenome_11_FD_203527 | JGI IMG/M metagenome (GOLD analysis project Ga0315909, IMG submission 203527) | Freshwater fungal communities from buoy surface, Lake Erie, Ohio, United States - Buoy 2 MA125 | ecosystem: Environmental > Aquatic > Freshwater > Lake | place: USA: Lake Erie, Ohio...
AAAGTCTGCAATAATTTCTACGTCTAAGTTTATTGGACCATCTTCACTTAAAAGAAGAAACTCTTCTTTTAATTTTACGGTATTAGATACCTTAAAGTTTATATGGTTAGAACCTAAATAAATGTTGCCCATGATTACTCAACTTCGTTATTAATTTCGTCAGCCAATTTCTTGTTTCTCTCCTCCAATTTTTCCCACATAACTTCATATGCACCAATATTGATATTCAGTACAAATATTTCTTGTTGGAGACTGTCACATCTCTTGTTAAGATTATCAATCTTGAGATTGTTTTCCCTCATTTTTGTTTTCATTCTGAAGTGGTCATTCATCAACCATATCGCAGTGATGGAGACAACTACAAAATAGAATTTTACGTTTCTAAAAATATTCATATATGTTTAATTTAAAAGATTTCTTCCGCAACTCCCAGCGCTTCTGCAATTATTAATAACACACCAGCAGACATATAATCACCTATGAATAATGTTAATCCTGCACCCATTCTAAATCCTGACTTTACAAGACTAATCCAAAAATGAGTTTTCGAGTTCGATTCTTTCGGTTGCATAATAAAGTTTGTATCTCAAATATAATAAAAATAAGACAAATAAAAAAATTAATGAGATAATAAATCATATTTTTCTTTCCTCCAAGTTATATCTGGTTGAGTTTCAAACCTTTTTGTTAATATTTCAATTGCCGGTTTGAAGAAATCGGGTGTCGGGGTATTTGCTTTAGCATATGTTTGGACCAAAACACCCTTTCTATATTGTAAATTAATTCGTTTTCTTTTATTTTCAAGTGACACATAGATATATAACACCCCATGAATGAATTGTTTAGACATACAATTCTTCATTTTATATCCTTCAATTCTATAGTCTTCTTCTGATAGTAATATTTTTGGTTTAAATACCTCATCGTTAATCATTATCTCACTTTCAATTAATTTAACAAAATCACTATCGATATTATATTTTACTTTGAATCCTCTAGCAAAATGTAATTTAATTCCTGACCAAGTTTCAAATAACAAATCATATTGTTGGACATTTTTGGCACTAAATTTTAAAATGACTTCTCTTTTTTCCAACATCTCTCTGATTGATAATAACTTTATTGTTTGATCTATAAAACCATCAAGTTTTATTTCATTCTCCCAATCATTGATTACTTTAATCATAAAAGATTTTTCAGAATCATTTTTTAAACTATGTATTTTTTTTGAAGGTAATTCAACTAAACAATGTTTTTTCCAATCAAATTGTTTTATATAATCAATATAGTTTTCACCAAATAATTTACAGATATAATTTAATGAACTTAAATTTATATTTTGTTCCGTCTTATTTAATTCAGAAACTAAATACTTGGATTTAATTCCATAGGAATCTAAAATTGCCGGTATATACTTGTTATTATTTCTTTTTAGATATATTTTTTTGGGGTAATTATCTTGTATTGATAAGTGAATATTATCATGACCTTTTATCCCTTTGATATCCAAATGATAATTCAATATTGTATCATATAATCTATTGATACAAGTTTTATTTATTCTTTCAGAATTATAATCTGTTTTAAATAATGGTGTTAATATGTCAATTATATAATTTTCAATCGTTTCGATTGCTCTCTCATATTTGACTCCCCAAAAATGATTTCTCTTTTCTCCTTTAACAAATCCACTTTCAGATAATTCATATAACATTTTAAAATCATTCTTCTTTGATTTTGTGGATGTTTTAAACATTTTATCATCTGTCAATCCATTATTTATTATTTTATACCTTACAGTAATGTCAGATGATTTAATATCCATCAATAAAGAATGTTCAAATATCACATGCTTCTTTGAGCCATATCTACTGTAATCAAAATCAAATGTACCAATATATTCTAAATTGGTTTCGTTATAATATAATCTTAACTCACACAAAGATTTCGCATCACTTCTCCTATCTTTTTTCTCTTGAATATGACGATAAATTAAATCCATTCATAAAAAATATAAATGGATTTATTTTATTTGTGAAGTTAATACGGTAAGACTTCATTATTAAATAAGGTTTCTATCAAAGTCGCTTGGGGTGGTTCGGGAATCACCTCAACACCATTAACCAATATTGGTACTTTTTTCTTTTCAGTAGAATGTAACATACTTCTCCTCGCATAGTATAGAACCTTTTTCGACAATTCTTCTATTGCCAGTTCAATATCTGCTGGTGGTTGTTTATTACAAAAATGTCTAGCTTGTATGAGTTTGCCTGTTTGACAATCGTACTCACAAGTCACTCTATCCATTTTATCTTCAGTCCTGACCGAAATTATAATTGACCTTTCTTTGTCAGAATATGATGCAACACAATGATGCATATAAGAACCCTCCTCAACGTATTCCTCTTCTCTTTTTAATATAAAAGGATGAAATTTAATTTCTCCAACCATATCAGTACCATAAACCGGATTTTCTTCTGTTCCCAGATTTATTTTTACATCGATAGGTTTTTGAATATCATCCACCATTTGTTGGTTAAATTGATATTCAGTAACCCAACCCTTTTTTATTGCTTGGATTGTTTTTGATAATTCCAAATGTTCTCGGTGAAATTCATCGTATGTTGTGGCCTTCATAATTAAATCGGGCACGTATTTACGAACTTTCAAAATCATTTCAAAATGATCATATAACAATTGTAAAAAATCTTCATTAACCAAATTATTTTGACTATTGAATAACTTAACTATATTTTTCTTCTCCTCATCAGTTACGTAAAATTTATGATTCGAATATCCTTTGACTATCGTATCTCTGTGAGGAATTACCGAATTTTTATTAAACTTCGAGTTATGAAAGTTATCAATATTAACACTACCGATATAGTTTGGATAATTGGGCCCGAGTAAATAACAAAGTTTAGATAACGCCACGATAGATATTGTAGGTTCTACATGTAACAATTTTATTGTGATTTTAGATTTTATTTTATATGAATCTAAAATGGATGCAATTAATTTTCTATCGTTTTTCTTTAAAAACTTTTCGGTTGGGTAATAGTTAGTGAGCCAATTTTGATAATTGTTATTTACTTTTATTTTTTTAAGTTTTACAAATAATTCAATCAGACAATCTAAAAAAGTATTTTTTTCATTTGGTAGTGAATAAAAATTGATTCCAAGTTCTTTATTGATTGTTTGTACTAATTCTTGGTCATCAAATACTTTTTTAAAATCAGGATATATATGTTCATCTTTCTTAAGGTAATTTTCTTTTACCTTGAATAATGATTTTGTTCTAACCATTTCATCTACTTTATGAAAACTATTTTTCCTAAAATTAGATGAAATTCCTTTTGGTGATTTATTAATATTGCCAACCGTGAAATTACCAGTCAAAGTATTAACGGAGATGAAATAGGTATATCTATTCTCAACAAAATATAACCAATTAACATCTCTTCTTCTATGGATAATTTCCAATTTGATTGTTAATTTATTTTCATTCCTTATTACAACCCTTCTAATTGTTGTTACTACTATATCCGAAAATGGATTACCATAATGTGCCTTTATGTGTCTATCTTTTGTGGTAACAAATAAATTATTACTATATTTTTTTCGGGTCCCGGACCTTAATGATATCTTTACATCAATATCTTCCTTTCCCGTTGTATGAAAATATTTTGTTTTTCTATTTTTCTTCTTGGAGGACATGAGAAATGTCTTTCCATTATAATATTGATTTATATTGGATTCATTATACACAACATCTTTAACTTGTTCATCTTTGTTAACTATTTGACTATAGTTCCTGTACGGCCAAATTTTGGCCCATGTGAATGTTTGGTTCAATACTAATTCCATAAATCCGGCAACTTATTTTCACAAATATACTAAAATATTTGTGAAATCGCTATTTATTTAAAAATATTTTTATGGCGAAAACTAAAGGTTCATCTGATAAAATGAAAGTCAGTTTTGGTAAAAAAAAGACCAGGGTGGCTAAAAAATCACATAACAAACACGATAGGTCCGAGAGAAATTATAGAGGTCAAGGTCGATAAGAAATTGTAAATCAATTACTTAAAGGTGCTTTAATCTTTGGGTGTGATTGATAACCAATTAACTCAAAACAATCAGGTCTATAACTCATTATTTTTTCATTGAATGTCTTTTCACCCAAACGTTCTTTGACTGATTCATGTATATACCAATTTCTTTCAGTTATCTTAACTGTTGGTAGTTCATACGGTGTTCTTGTAATCTGTTCTTTGGCTTGTTCAATATGATTTGAATACAAATGAACATCACCTAAATTACCAATCAGCTCTTCAGGAACCATATTCACTTCCTTGGCAATAATCTCAAGTAGTAATCCATACGAAGCGATGTTAAACGGCAAACCAAGTAATGTATCAACGCTTCTTTGATTCCACATTAATGAGATTGCTCGTTTAGGAATATTGTATTCATCTAACTTTTGTTCTAATAATCTCATTCCATGCATTTCTATAAATTGGTCTACCCTTAATGTATTCTCATTAAATTCTCCACTTAGCATAGCTCTATATTCAATATCCAACTCTCTCGTATAAACTTGAAACCCATAATGACAAGGTGGAAGTACCATATTGGGTAAATCTGATGGGTTCCACGCTGACACCATTAACCTTCTACTATCTGGATTTGTTTTTAGTTCTGAGATTAGGTTGGACATTTGGTCTATACCTTTATTTTTCTTTCTAACTTTAGAATGTCCATCCTCAAAAAGTTCTTGACAATCACAAAAATATGGGTTTATTTCTCCACCCTTATAATTGGTTATTTGTTCTGGTTTTCCATTCCAACTTCTCCATTGTTTACCATAAATTGGACCTAATTCACCCCACTTCTTAGCAAACTCATCATCGGTTTTGATTTTGTCAATATACTCTTCCTTAGACATGGTAAACTGTTTACTATACTCAGGAATTTGGTTACAGTAATTCTTATACGCATCACCATCCCAAATATGACAGTCATAATCCAATAGAAACTTGATATTGGTATCACCTCTTAAAAACCACAACAACTCTGTCACCATAGTTTTCCACGCCATTTTTTTTGTGGTGAGTAATGGAAATCCTTCCTTCATATTGTGTCTGATTTGCCACCCGAATATTGATTTGGTTCCTGTACCAGTACGGTCTTTCTTCTCTACCCCGAAATGTAAAATGTGTTCTAGTAACTCTTTGTACTGCCTGTCAATACTATTCATGTGATTTATTTTTTCTACTTGGAGATACAATCTTCGAATTGTCTAACAAATCCATTCGCATCTATATAACTAAATTTTGTTCCACATCTAACGTAAGTATTCGCGGAATTCCATGATGACATATTTCTTTTACAAGAATCTTCAGTTAAGAAAAATTGACATGGTTCATCACACGAATTAGGTATTAAATTATACACTGTGATATATGTCTCACTTTGGCAAATAGTATCGTATGAATCCGATATCGCCACTTGATGCGAATAACAAAATTCATTTACAATCGGCGGTAAGGGTGTGGGAATTATTTCCGGAGTTGGTTTTATAATTGTTATAGGTGGTGGTGGTGCGGATTGTAGTTTCTTTTCTTTTTTTATGGTAATCAAAACAACTGTAATAACTGCGAAGACCACAATTAAAAAAATAATAAGTCCTGTCATAATTTTATTTTTATTTTTTTTTATTTGTTAACATTCTGTGTTAACATATTATAAATACAAATTAATTTTTATTATATCCTTCTTGTATTTGAAAACCAATCATGTATGTTAACCATCTAACTGTGATTCCCCATGATGGAGTATAAACGCCAGTTTCCAAAAACGTTTCTTTGTTGTAAAAAAATACAATGGTTGGTATTATGAACCAATGATATCTCTTTTTATAAATAAAAAAATCTTTAAGATAAACTTTCTTCACTCTCTTTTCTTTTAAAAAATGAAAATATTTTTGACCTATAATTTTCATAGTGTGTCATCGCAAACCATTTACCGATAATACTTCCCATGATATAAAATAATATTCCGAGATAGTCTTTTCTGAATAAACTTTCGATTGAATAAAACACAGAGCCGAGTGCTGCCAAATTTATCCATACTGTATTCATTATCAATAGTTTAATTTTATTTTCATATGTATATCTGATTTCCAACACTTTGAAAATATTAAACGCAATTTGAAATATTAATATTAAAATATAATTAATCATCTATTCTTTTAGTTTTTTTAAACATTTGTATAAACAATGAGATTCAGATAGATTATATAAACCATTCTGTTGTGCATAAAGTATTGATAGTTCTAAAATCTTCACAGAACTTTCTTTATCAATTGAATCTATGAATTTCTCAAAGTCTTCGGTTGTGGGAAACTCCAATAATCCTCCAAATATATTTTCCATTTCACTATTATAACAAAAAAATTTATAAAAACAAAATAATTATGAATATGTCAGTTCACATTAACGGAAAAACGTTCACCGCAGAGTATTTAAAAACACCTGAAGAGACACAGAAAGGAATGATGGGTAGAACATCCCTTGACGGATGTATGGTTTTTAAAATGTCAAAAGGACATCATTCATTCTGGATGAAAAAGTGTCTAATTCCATTAGACATTGTTTTCGTTTTGAATAATAGAATATCAGGTATCCATCAAAACTGTCCACCACCAGACCCTCACCAGATGAATCCACCAAAATATACCGGTTTGGGTGACCACGTTATTGAATTTCCTGCTGGTACGTCTCAAGACTGGAAGGTTGGTGATCGAGTGTCGATGTATCTTGGGACTCCTCAGAATCCTGTTCGATAGGACTATCATACTTCACCCTTGGTTTTACCTTTTCAAATACCCAAAAATATGAATGGTATTTACGTGCATGTTCTTGTTTGGTCCATTTGGTTCCGAAACTATTAATACGAACATTAGATGTTAATATAAACAAATCCCTTGGATAGAAACCTAACTCTTGTGCCATATTCATAACCATAACATGGGAGAAGTGATTCTTACCTCCAGAAACGGTATCCTGACATTTAAAAACTACAAATCCCCCTTTGTCGCAAATCCTATATAGTTCCTTTAATGTGTTATAGTAATGGTTTTTTAAATGATTATATGACTCGTAACCTTCAAATCTCTTGGCAATAATTGAACTACCCTCTTTATTTCCTTTGTACGATTTACCGGCAATTACAAATGGAGGGTCAAACATAATACTCTTCATAGAACCGTCACCAAATGGTAAATTCTCAGAACTGGATTCAATTACAGTATCATTTACAGGATATAAATCTGATTTATTGACAGGGGATGGTAAGTCTTTCCAAAATGAACCCTTAGAGTATGTACAATCCAAATCAAATCTTTCGATATTGTATAAACCCATTATACTTCTAATTGCGTCATAGTTAGACGTGTAAACACTTTTAACCAATTTAAAGTCTTTTTCCATTGATTTTTTATTTATAAATTAATATCTTTTACTAAAGATAAAAAATAAAAACCAATAAACAAAATATTTATAAAAAAACATTATCATGGGATGCGGATGTAAAAAAAAGTCACAACCAACACAATCTGTTCAGACACCTTCAATTGTTAAATTATCAGAGGTAAGTACTACTCAGCAAACAGAAATTTCATTATCTGAACAACAACAATTACAGGTAGATGCAATTGTTGAGAAACTCGGTCAATTGGACGAAACTACCAGATAAAAATAGGGCAACTAATCGGAATCTAATTCCGATTTTTTGTGTATCTATAATATATAAAAATATATATACTAATATGAAAGCGGAAACCAAATTAACAAGTGTAAACATACTTGAAGATGTTTACAAAAAATTCAAAATAACATCCATCGATAACTCTATTAATTTACAAAAATTAGTAAATAGGTCATTAGATTTATATAATAAAGATGAAAATTTTAGACAAACTGTAAATAATCATAGTGGGTTAGCTACTTCAGGTTCAAAGTTTTAATGAATGAAAAAAAAGATTTTATTATTATCTGATGATTTAAGAATGTCTAGTGGTATTGCCACAATGTCTAAAGAGTTTGTATTAGGAACAGTTCATAAATATGATTGGGTTCAATTGGGTGCGGCAATTAAACATCCTGAATTTGGTAAAACAATTATCTTGGATGAGGATGTAAGAAAGATAACAGGTGTGCCGGATGCTAAAGTAAAGATATTGGCAAACAATGGTTATGGAGACATTCAAACATTACGAAAGTTAATTGAGATTGAGAAACCTGATGGGATATTACATTTCACGGATCCTCATTATTGGCAATGGTTATATGATTCTGAACATGAAGTTCGTCAAATGGTACCATTGTTATTCTACCACATATGGGACGATTTACCTGACCCACAATACAATAGAGATTATTATGAATCATGTGATTGGATTGGGTGTATCTCAAGACAGACATACGGTATTGTAAACAGAGTCGGTAAAAGAAGTGACAAGGTTACATTCAACCCGATGAAAGATTGGCAAATTGATTATGTTCCACATGGTGTAAATGAAAATCAATTTAGACCTTTAGATACGATATCTAAAGATGTTTATAATCAAATTCATAATGGGAAAGATTATGAATTCATTCTCTTCTATAACAATAGAAATATAAGAAGGAAACAACCAGCAGATGTAATTTATGCGTATAAATTATTCTGTGACCAATTACCAAAGAATCAAAGTGTAAAATGTTTGTTGTTGATGCACACATCACCAGTCGATGAGAATGGTACAGATTTGATTGCGGTCAAGAATGATTTATGTCCTGAATACAACGTGACATTCATGAATAACAAGGTCGATCAAGAAATCTTAAATCAATATTATAATATTGCCGATTGTACAATTAATATTGCCAATAACGAAGGATTCGGTTTAGCCACTATGGAGAGTGTAATGGCAGGAACACCGATAATTGTAAATGTAACAGGTGGTTTACAAGACCAATGTGGATTTAATATTGATGGTGAGGAATTTACACACAAAGATTATATCAAAATTGGTTCATTACATAATAAGAAAAAGTGGAGTATGTTGTCTCACGGAGAATGGGTAGTACCGATTTGGCCATCAGCATCAAATCTTAATGGTTCACCAATGACACCCTATTTGTTTGATGATAGAGTAAACATTGATGATGTGGTAGATAGTATTATGAAAGTTTACAATTGGGGTAAGGATAAAAGAAAAACAAATGGAAAAAAGGGAAGAGAATGGGCACTAAATAAACTTTCATCAAGAGTGATGTGTGAAAAAATGACGAGTGGTATTGAGACCGCAATTCAGAATTTTAAACCAAGAAAGAAATTTGATTTATATAAGATTATATGAGTAAACCATTTTTATTATTTAGAGGACCGGTAAAGAGTATATCGGGATATGGTGCACATTCAAGAGATTTATTAGAATCTCTTTATATTATGGATTTGTTTGATATTAGAGTTGATAGTTGTTTATGGGGAATGACCCCAATGAACGCACTTGATAATAACAATCCTTTTCATGTTTGGATTGAGAAAAATATTGTAACCAGTTTGGATAAGAAACCAGATGTCTATATACAAGTTACAATACCAAGTGAATTTACTCCTCTTGGTAATTTTAATATTGGTATAACTGCCGGTATTGAAACAACTGTCGCACCCAAAGATTGGATTGATGGGTGTAATCGTATGGATTTAGTGATAACTACATCGAACTTCTCTAAAGAAACATTGACTAAGACCATCTACAATGAAACTGACAAGAATACTAATCAAGTTATAAAGTCACATAGGGTAGAAAAACCTATTGAAGTATTATTTGAAGGAGTTGATACCGAGATTTATAACAACAAGTATGAAAATTTTGATTTGAATATCAAAGAAGACTTTGCCTTCTTATTTGTTGGTCATTGGTTAAGAGGTGCTTTAGGTCAAGATAGAAAAGATGTTGGAATGTTAATTAAATCTTTTTCCGAAAGTTTTAAAGGTGATGAAAATAAACCGGCACTTATATTAAAAACATCCTCAGCGAACTTCTCGATAAAAGAAAGAGAATCGTTTAGAAAAAGAATTGAATCGTTGGTTAGTAACATTCCGAATCCACCGTCAGTATATCTATTATTCGGTGAACTAACAAACAAAGAAATGAATCAACTTTATAACCACCCCAAAATAAAAACAATGGTTACGTTCACAAAAGGTGAGGGGTTTGGTAGACCGTTATTAGAGTTTACAATGACGGGTAAACCTGTAATTGCATCTAATTGGTCTGGTCATATTGATTTCTTACCAATGAACAAATCAATTTTATTATCGGGTAGTTTAACTGATGTTCATGAAAGTGCCGTTGATAACTTCATATTAAAAGAAGGAAAGTGGTTTACTGTAAATTATGATGACGCAATTAGAGTTTTAAAAATTGTCAGAGATAATTACGATACTCATTATAAAAATTCACAAGAATTAATGTTAGAAAATAGAGAGAAATATTCATTGAATGGAATGATAAATTCCTTCAAAAAAATATTACAACCCGTTTTTGATAAACCGACCCAACATAAACTAATATTACCAAAATTAACTAAAATAAAATAAAAAATATAACAAACACAAACCATGAAACTCGTATACGGAATCACAGTATCGACCGAAGAGAAAGAAGTATTAAGATTAATCAAATATTTGAAAGACAATACCAAGAATGATATTGTCGTTCAGTATGATGAATCAAAAGATAATTCAGATCTTATTGACAAAATTAAAAAATTTGATGTAACGTTAACAAGTTACGTTTTTGATGGTGATTTTTCCAATTTCAAGAATAATTTAAATTTAACGTGTGAAGAAACATGTAAAGCAGATTATATTTTTCAATTGGATGCGGATGAGATGATAAGTGATTATTTGGTTAATAATATCGATTCAATCATTGAAGAAAACCCACAGGTAGAATTATTTTATCTCCCAAGAATTAATACTGTTGAGGGTATAACCATGGAACATATTAATAAATGGAAATGGAATTTGGATAAACAAGGGAGGATTAATTTCCCTGATTATCAAGGAAGAATCTATAAATCAAATCTTCAATGGTCAGGTAATGTACATGAACGAATCGTTGGTGTTAAGAACTATTCTTTATTTCCTTTAGAAGAAGAGTTTTGTATTATACATAACAAAACAATTAAAAAACAAGAAGAACAAAACGAATTATATTCAAGTTTATGAGTTACGAATACCCATCACATTTCAAATATCCGGAAGATAAAAGAGTATTTTTTACGGATCATATCCCTGTATGGGAAAATGTTTTGAAACCTTTTAAGGGTAGACCAAATATTACTTTAGAGATTGGTGCGTTGTATGGTGGGTCATCTGTTTACATTATCGAAAATTTTTGTAAAGAAGAGGGTTCTCACCACTACATCATGGATATAAATAACAATGAATATTTAAAAAACAATTTAGAACCATACCCTAACGTTAGTGTAATGTATGGTGAATCATGTAATAGTTTTAGAATGTTCAGACATGATGGTCAGATAAATAATTTTTTAGACATAGTTTATATTGATGGTAACCATATGTCTAAATATGTTTTAGAAGATGCCATTAATTCATTCTACTGTTTAAAAGACTATGGTATTATGGTCTTTGACGATTTCGGTGGAGGATTGGAACAACCAAAACATTTACAAGTTAAAACTGCAGTAGAATCATTTACACATTCGTATGAAAAACATTTAAATGTAATTCATATCGGATATCAATTTATTGTTCAAAAAATTCCTTATATTAATGAGGAATATTTTAAGGAGAATTATTACAAATGAAAATAGAATTTATAATACCCACATACAATAGACCCCATCATTTGATGTCAACAATCAATTCCATCTTTGCTCAAAGGAGTGATAGATGGTCGATACACGTAGTTGCCGATTGTCCACCTGAGGGTTCACTTGATAAGATTGTTAATTTTTTTAAAGATGATGAGAGAATAAGATTTTCTTTTCTCCCAA
>Ga0315909_10007577_pt1 | contig 12079 bp, 8 predicted proteins | sample LakEriMetagenome_11_FD_203527 | JGI IMG/M metagenome (GOLD analysis project Ga0315909, IMG submission 203527) | Freshwater fungal communities from buoy surface, Lake Erie, Ohio, United States - Buoy 2 MA125 | ecosystem: Environmental > Aquatic > Freshwater > Lake | place: USA: Lake Erie, Ohio...
GAGGCGCTCGGCGAGCGCAAGGAAGCGGTTTTGGAGTACAAGCGGTTGATCACCGAAGGGGTTTCTGAGGACATTGTCGCCGAGTCGAAGCGTCGCTTGACTTGGCTCGAGAGTCGAAGTGCCGAGAGCTTTTTTGCTTGGTACCGCGAGCGTACCGATTCGGCCGTGGCCCCTAAAGGTGCCTCGGGGCTTCCGAACATCCCAGGGTTGCCCGACATCGCATTTCCGCCTGCTGGCTCGGGACTTCCCGGTGGACTTCCCGGTGGACTTGCCGCACCGGCACTTGAGCCTGCACCTGCACCTGCACCTGAGCCTGCACCTGAGCCTGCACCTGAGCCTGCACCGGCAACTGAGCCTGCACCGGCAACTGAGCCTGCACCGGCAACTGAGCCTGCACCGGCAACTGAGCCTGCACCGGCAACGGAGCCTACAACCGAGCCCTCTGCCCCGAAGCCTTAAGGCAGCGATGATGGTCCTGTGAGAAAACGTTCCAAAAACCGATTGAATTCCCCCGAAGTCCCATCCGATGCTTCGGACGTACCTTCCCGAACTGCAGGAGGCTCGGGGGTAACATCTGGGAAATGGTTACCGCTCGATGAGCTTGTCGAACCCGATCTATCGGACGTCGATTTTGCAGATCCAGCCACAACCCCGAGCGAATTAGGCTCAAGTCCACTCTCGGTCGGGGAGTTGCCTGGAATGGCCGGAAACGTCGGCCTAGAGGGTCTAGCTGCGGATATTGGAACCAAAAAGGCATTTGAGCGGTTGGAGTTTACCGTCGAGCCAGAGCATGCGAACTTGCGCATCGATTTGTATTTGACGTTAAAGATCGATGGCTACAGTCGCGTTTTTTTGCGGCGGGTGGTCATGCAGGGGTTAGTGCGGGTCGATGGTCGGGAGGTCAAGCCTGCCTTTCATGTGGTTCCAGGCCAGCTTATCGAGGTCAACGATTTACCGCCGGCACCTCAAGACGGTCCGATCCCCGAAGCGATTGCTTTGGATATTTTGTATGAGGACGAATCGATCGTCGCGATCAACAAGTCCCCAGGGATGGTAGTCCATCCGGCCAAGGGGCATTGGTCCGGGACACTTACGGCGGCTCTGGCCCATCATTTCAAGCAGTTGAGCGACGCGGGTGGTCCGACGCGACCGGGGATTGTCCATCGGCTGGACCGTGAGACCAGCGGGGTGATATTGATTGCCAAGACCAACGAGGTGCACTACAAGCTCTGTGCTCAGTTTGAGGCAAGGCAGGTACAGAAGACTTATGTCGCGATCATCGCTGGGACACTCGATCGGGACCGAGATCGGATCATCCAGCCCATAGGTCATCATCCTTATCAGCGCGAGAAGATGGCCATCCGCAGCGGTCATCCGAGCAGTCGTTACGCCGAGACGCAGTTTGAGGTCACCCAAAGGTTCCCTGGATATGCGTTGTTAAAAGTTTCGCCAAAGACAGGCAGGACCCATCAGATCCGATTGCATCTGGCGCATATCGGTTGCCCGGTCTTGTGCGATAGGCTTTATGCTGGGCATGCTGAAATCCGTCTTGGGCAATTGCTTCGACGCTCAGCCCGAGGATTGCCTGCGAGGCCCGAGGACGCGCAAGCGGTATTGACTCGCCATGCGCTCCATGCGTTGGAAATCCAAGTCGAGCATCCCAAGACTCAAAAGAAGCTGACGATCACCGCGCCGCTCCCGGCCGACATGCAGCGTGTATTGGACATTTTGCAACAAGGCGATGCGTACGATGCATCGGAGCTTTCGACGTCTTGACCGACTAGCAGTCTTTTGGGGGCACTGGGATTTTTGGTGTGAGAAAATCCATCAAATCACTGTTAATTCGGCACTGCAAGACTTTTGGTCTCTGAGAATTTCGCTGCTTGCCAAGCGGTTTCTTCGCCTGTGGCCTTGCCAAAGCCCGTCGAATGCGAAAGATACACAGCGTCCTGGCGACCCATTGTCTGAAAAGGAACCCATCCGTGAACGATTTGCCGAGTTTTCCTCCCATCCATAACGCGTCTGCTTATCAAGGCTACCAACGCCAGCGTCAGATGACCCTCGGGGATTTGCTGCTGGAGAACCGGATCGTCTTTTTGCAAGGCGAGATCTACGCTGGCAACGCCAACGAACTGGTCATGAAGTTGCTTTACCTGCAGAGCGAGAATCGCCGCAAGGACATCCATTTTTACATCAACTCGCCTGGAGGCGAGGTCCGAGCAACGCTTGCGATCTACGATACGATGCAGATGGTCTCGTGCCCGATTGCCACGTATTGTGTCGGCGAGGCCGCCAGTGGTGCGGCAGTCTTGCTCGCTGGCGGAACGGCTGGCAAGCGTTATTGTTTGCCCAACAGCACGGTCATGGTCCACCAGCCTCATGGTGGAGTGCGAGGTCAGGTCTCGGACATCGAGATTCAGGCCAAGGAGATTCTCAGGCTCCGATCGCAACTCAACGACATCCTAGCCAAGCATACCGGCAAGACCGCCGACCAAATCGCCAGAGACACCGACCGAGACTATTTCTTGACCGCCTTGGAAGCCAAGGCGTATGGAATTGTCGATGAAATCTTGATCAAGCAAGTTCAGGAAGAGAAGTAGTCCCCCCAAGGCATTCAGCCCAACGATAGGTAGTTTGAGGAAAACCCATGCCAATGATCCCTTATGTCGTCGAAAAGTCCGGTCGCGAAGAACGAGTGTACGATATCTACAGTCGGCTGCTCAAAGACCGCATCATCTTCTTGGGGACCGATGTCAACGATGAGATCGCCAACGCACTGGTCGCCCAGATGCTGTTCTTGCAGTCTGACGATCCCAAAGCAGATATCCACATGTACATCAACAGCCCTGGTGGAAGCGTCAGCGCCGGGATGGCCATCTACGACACGATGCAGTTTGTCTCCTGCGACGTGGCCACGTATTGCATCGGCCAAGCCGCATCGATGGGGGCTGTCTTGTTGACCGCTGGAGCTGAGGGTAAGCGTTTTTCGCTTCCCAATTCGAGGATCATGATCCACCAGCCTTTAGCCGGTATGCAAGGAACGGCCGAAGAGATCTCGATCCATCTACGAGAGTTCCAGCGGACCAAGCGTCGGCTCAACGAGATTCTCATCAAGCACTGCGGACAGAGCCTCGAGCAGATCGAAAAGGATACCGATCGCGATCGATTCATGGATCCCGAGGAAGCCTGCTCGTATGGTTTGATCGACAAGGTGATCAGTTCGATGCCCCGCATCGAGCCCACCGCATCGTAGTTATCCGTTGGGTCATCCTGCAGGTTGGCCAATCCATCCAAGCACCTCGGATCGCAAAGGACCCGGTGGGTCGACCAAAAGGCTCAAGCAAAAGGCTCAAGCAAAAGGCTCAAGGCACGCAACGCGCGCCTGGGCCTTTTGTCATTTAAGGGTTATTGGGCGTTCTCAGGGGGCTGCAGCCCAAAAGCGACCTGCTGAGGATTGCAAGCTAAGCTAAAGGTAATTGAATCCCCTTTAGGGTGGTCTTTAAGCGGTAGAAAAATCCAAAGAGTTCCCTTTTGTCTGCTTGAACTCCTTTTGCTCTGAGATTACCCTACTCTCCTTGAAAAACTTCGATGGCGGAAAAACCGCCATCGAAGTGGCTCCAAGGGTGCTTTTCCTTGCGAGCTTGTATCCGTTTCCTTGGCGTTCATTTAGGGTGGAACACTCATGTTTTTGATGAGCAAGTTTCTGAGCGGTGGCTCTGGCCGTTGGTTGTACGTGGCGTTGTTTTTCGCAGCGTTTTTTGCGACGGCATCGATACCCGATGGTGTTTTGCTGGCCGACGAAGCAGGCAAGATGCACGGCGAGGCGGACTTAGAACTGCCCGACCTCAACGGAGCGAAGTTCATGGGCTTACCGGGTCGAACATGGCTCCTGGGGGGCTTGGGCGTCTGCGTGGCTGGATTGATTTTTGGGTATTTGATCTACAAGCAGCTCAAGAACATGCCTGTCCATAGCAGCATGCTGGAAGTTTCGGAGTTGATTTACGAGACGTGCAAGACGTACTTGCTGACTCAGGGCAAATTCCTAGCCGGGCTTTGGGTGGTCATCGCCGTGGTGATGGTTTTGTATTTTGGGTTATTGCAGCAGCAACCGGTCCCGAAGGTCATGATCATCATTTTGTTTAGTATCATCGGGATACTTGGCAGTTACATGGTCGCTTGGTTCGGAATTCGAGTCAACACTTTTGCCAATTCTCGGACTGCCCATGCGAGTCTCATGGGGATGCCTTATCCGGTCTATGCGATTCCGTTGAAGGCCGGGATGAGCATCGGCATGATGCTCATTAGCGTCGAGCTCTTTTTGATGCTGTGCATCATGTTGTTTTTACCTCGCGATTATGCGGGGGCATGTTTTATCGGGTTTGCGATCGGTGAGAGTCTCGGGGCGGCGGCGCTGAGAATCGCCGGTGGTATTTTCACCAAGATCGCCGATATCGGTTCGGACTTGATGAAGATCGAGTTCAAGATCAAAGAGGACGATGCCCGGAATCCCGGTGTGATCGCCGACTGCACGGGGGACAATGCCGGTGATTCGGTCGGCCCGAGCGCCGATGGATTTGAGACCTATGGCGTGACAGGGGTAGCCTTGATCACCTTCATTTTGCTTGCGATCACCGAGAAATCGGCAGGGGCGAACTACGAGCAAATTCAGGTCAAGCTCTTGGTATGGCTCTTTGTGATGCGAGCGATGATGATCATCACGTCGGTCGCTGCGTACTACTTCAATGAGCTTTGGACGAAGGCACGTTATGCGGATTCCAAGAAGATGGATTTCGAGATGCCTCTGACCCGATTGGTATGGGTCACGAGTGTCCTTTCGGTGCTTACCACCTTTATTTTCTCCTACCTGTTGATTCCAGATTTGAATGGAAATCAGAATCTTTGGTGGCAGCTCTCATCGATTATTTCCTGCGGTACGCTTGCCGGTGCGATCATTCCGGAATTGGTCAAGGTCTTTACCTCGACCTCCTCGGCGCACGTCCATGAGGTGGTCACCAGCAGCCAAGAAGGTGGTCCGTCGTTGAACATTCTTTCGGGATTGGTCGCAGGTAACTTTTCATGCCTGTGGCTCGGTGCGAGCATCACCGGGCTGATGGCTGTCGCTTACTGGATTGCCACGATGGATGGAGCCAACGGGGGACTATCGGCATTGATGGTTGCTCCGGCAGTTTTTGCATTCGGATTGGTCGCCTTTGGATTTCTGGGGATGGGACCCGTGACGATCGCTGTCGATTCGTACGGTCCGGTGACCGACAATGCGCAGAGCGTTTATGAGCTTTCGTTGATCGAAACGATTCCGAATATCAAGTCGGAATTGAAGAAGGATTTTGGAATCGATGCGGATTTCGAGTCGGCCAAGCATTTGCTTGAGGAGAACGATGGTGCAGGCAACACGTTCAAAGCGACGGCCAAGCCGGTTCTCATCGGGACGGCCGTTGTAGGTGCAACGACGATGATTTTCTCGATCATCATGGGGTTGACCGACGGGCTTAACGACTCGGTGGCGATTGCCAAGCTTTCGCTTTTGCATGCTCCGTTTGTCTTGGGGCTGATCTCAGGGGGTGCGATCATCTACTGGTTCACAGGAGCATCGATCCAAGCGGTCACCACCGGCGCTTATCGGGCCGTTGAGTTCATCAAGCGGAACATCAAGCTCGACGGGGTGACCAAGGCGAGTATTGAGGATTCCAAGAAGGTCGTCGAGATCTGTACGGTTTTCGCTCAGAACGGGATGTTCAACATCTTCATGGCCGTGTTTTTTGTGACATTAGGCCTAGCGTTCATCGAACCGTTTTTCTTCATCGGATACCTGTTCTCGATAGCGATCTTCGGGTTGTACCAAGCAATTTTCATGGCCAATGCCGGGGGAGCTTGGGACAACGCCAAGAAGATTGTCGAGGTTGAGATGAAGATGAAGGGGACACCGCTCCACGACGCGACGGTCGTTGGGGATACGGTCGGGGATCCGTTTAAGGACACCTCGAGTGTGGCCCTCAATCCTGTGATCAAGTTCACGACACTATTTGGACTTTTGGCAGTGGCACTAGCCGTCGAGATGGAGAAGAAGCAGGGGGCCGGTTTGACTGCGGCTTGTGCCTGCCTATTCTGCGCGATTGCGGCTTATTTCCTCTGGAGATCATTCTACGGAATGCGGATTCGCAAATCGCTGGCCGACTGAGAGGGCCTCTGAGGGATCAGAAAAAGCGAGTCTACATAACTCTATAACTCTGTCTGCCGGGGGTGATCCTCTGGCAGGCAGAGGTTTCTTGCCGTTTTACTTGCGAATTGTCGGATATCCGGCACGGAAAAGCCTAAAAAACTTGTCCCTTGAAGGTTCATGATCTACGATAACGCAGGTCGAAAGATTTGGTTTTTGTATTCTAAGGGCCACTTGCATGTTCTTTTCCCGTCCTTGGCGTCGCTCGTATCGTGGAAATAGGCAATCTTTTCGCAAGCTTTTCCTCGAAGGGCTTGAAACTCGGGCATTGATGGCGGCGGATACCTACATGGATCCGTTTGGTAATCAGATCGGTTTTATTCCTGCGCCGCCGGCCATCGGGGGAGCTTCGGGGGGAAGTTCTTCTGGCGATGGAGGGGCAGGGGACGGCCCTCAAGGATTCGTGCCTTTGGATGATACATTCAAGCTCCACAGTCGCCCCACGGCTACCAAGACGATCTATCTGGACTTTGACGGCTTTACCGCCCGAGGGACACCTTGGAACGCCGGTCGGGGTCGCGATCCGATCATCTCGCCGGCTTACGATTTGGATGGCAATGGTCCGGCGTTTACCGACCGAGAGCTCCGAGCGGTCCAGACGATTTGGCAGCAGGTCTCAGCGGACTTTTCTTCGTTTGATATCAACGTGACGACCGAGGATCCCGGCGAGGCGGCTTTGGTCAATACGGGAGGAAACGACAACCGTTGGGGGATTCGTGTGGTGATGACTCCCGACGACTTTCCAGGTCCTGGTTCGGGCGGCGTCGCATACATCGGCAGTTTCCGTTGGGGCTACAACCAGGCCGGTGCGACCGACACCCCTTGCTACGTTTTCAATGTTGTGCCCGAGCAAGCTACCTTGGCAGTCAGCCACGAGGTTGGCCATTCGTTGGGGCTTTCGCATGATGGGACCAATGCCCAGAATCCGTTCCAGCAAAATGCTGAGTACTATGGAGGTCACGGCGGGGCAGGAGAGACCAGTTGGGGCCCGATCATGGGAGCACCTTACGATCGGAACATCACCTCCTGGGACAATGGCTTTTACTTGGGCAGCAACAACGGTGGGGCCAACGCGAACTACGGCTCTGGGCCCGACGATATCGCGGTGATCATCAGTCCGGCCAACGGCTTTGGAATCCTCCAAGATGACCATGGAAACCTGGAGACTTCGGCCACGGAGTTGACCGGTCCGATCGACGCGTCAGACCGAGTGGTTTTTCGTCAATTAGGTTTGATAGAACGCTCCAACGATTTGGATTACTTTCAGTTCCAAGCTGGATCCGGAACGCTCGATCTTTTGATCGACCCTTATATCACCCAAGCATGGACCAGAACGTCCGATGGTTCGTTTGTTCCATCGATTGAATCCGCGTTGTTCAATACCAACTACTGGCCTGCGACGCAAAGCACCAACCTGGATGTTGAAGCCAGGATCTATGATGCTTCGGGCACTTTGATTGCCACGTCGAATCCAGTTGGCATGCGCGCGGGTTTCTCGGGTCTACAGATCTCTGCTGGAATTTATTACTTGAGCATAGATGGCGTAGGGTTTGGCAGTCCGACCAACAATCCTCCTGATGGATACAGCGACTACGGTAGCATCGGCCAGTACTTGATCACCGGATCGATGCCGGTGGCCTTTGGGGTCGCCGTCTCGAACGCTTCGCTTACCTACGTCGAAAACGAGCCAGCCAAAGCGATAGCCAATTGGGCCAAGGTCATCGATTTGGCTCCTGGGGATTATTCCTCCGGTTCGCTTGTCGTGGAGATGAAGCCAACTGCGGGTGCGACGGATATTCTGACGTTCGACTACTCGTTGGTCGAAGGGCTTTCGCAAGTTGATTCGGTATTGGTCTACAACGGAAGTCAAATCGGATCGATCACGCGAGTGTCCGACACCTCGCTGGTAATCAACTTCACTTCGTTTGCGACCCAGTCGGCGATCGAGTCTCTCGTCGAGTGCATTCGGTTTGAAGCCAGGGGTGAATCTCCAGATACCTTCGACCGACGGATCGAGCTCGCTTTGACCAAAGGTAGTTTCCGGGGCACGACGGTTGTCCGGTTACGCGTCGAATCGGTCAACGATTCCCCCCAAGCGACCACTAGCTTTATGGACGACGTTCAGGAGGACGATCGGAGTCCCCGTGGAACTCCTGTCAGCCAGATCATCGAGCGAGGAGTGATCGATCCGGATTCGACCCAAGGTTCCGGGATCATCATCACCAGCGCTGGTTCTAGCAATGGCCTTTGGCAATTCGAAGCTGGATTCGGCTGGACCGATCTAGAGAACTTGTCGACATCGGCAGGTTTGGTGCTCGGCCCGACGGCCCGATTGAGATTCATTCCAGCACCCAACTACTTTGGTCCAGCTCCGGATTTGAAGTACTACGCGTTGGATCCGCTTTACCAAGGTGCCTTCAGCGGACCTGCGGGATTGGTCATGGTCGATATCCAATCGGTGGTCGCTCCGGACTCGATTTCCAAGGCGTCCGGAGAGATCAAGCAGATGATTCTCCCGGTCAACGATGCCCCTTTTTCGGTCCCACCGTTTCCATCGGCAGTCGGCCTGCAAGATTCCCCATTGCAGTATGCGATTCCCACCGGGTTGTTCAAGGACATCGACAATACGGTCTTGGCACTGAGTGCCTATACGGCACCCGGGGTCCCCCTTCCATCGTGGTTGCGGTTCAATCCAACGACCGGAGTATTCACCGGTACCCCCGGGAATTTGGACGTCGGGGAGCGACAGGTCTTTGTCCGAGCGACCGATGCATCGGGAGCGTTTGCCGAGGCACCCGTGCGAATCGACATCTTGAACATCAACGACGCACCGACGAATATCGATCTTGTCGGCCAACCCATCGCCGAGAACTTGAGCGGAGTCAGAGTCGGTCGATTGACTGCGGTCGATCCAGATCCCAACGACACGATCGCTTGGACGACCTCCGATCCTCGTTTTGTCATCCAAGGGGACGTGCTATTCCTAGCGCCGCTAGCGAGCTTTGACTTTGAGGCAGCCAGCACCGTTTCGATTCAGGTTCGCGCCACGGACAACGGAAATCCCCCGTTGTTTTTTGAGAAAGCCATAGGGATCAAGGTTGCCGATATCAACGAGTTTTCGCCAGCGCTCGAGCCGATCTCGATGAGCATTGCGGAGAACAATTCCAGCGGAGCGATCGTCGGTAGGGTAGTAGCCAGCGACGCAGACACGGCCAACCGAGTGCGGTACCGATTCTTTGGCGAAGCCCCTTCGCAGTTTTTGTTGAATTCCGAAACGGGGATTCTGACGGTCAAGCCAGGAGTCTCGCTCGATCACGAAACAGCCCTTTCGTACCGTTTCTTTGTCGAAGCATTCGATGACGGGACCCCGTCGCTCTCGACCTGGGTTTCTGCAGAGGTCCTCGTCAGCGACGTCAACGAATTTGCGCCGGTGATCACAACCGGAGTCCTGACAACCAGCGAATCGGTCTCCGTGGGGGTTCCATTCGGTCGCGTGGTTGCGACCGATGCGGATCGACAACCCACCGATCGTCCTGCGGTGGTTTATTCGTTGCTAGCCAACGAGAACCGATTCGCAATCGACCCGTTGACAGGTCAATTGAGCGTCGCTCGGGCTGGGGTGTTGGATTTTGAGCGAAGCCGAAGCGAATCGGTCTTGGTCATTGCCTCAGACACGGGGCTGCCGAGCCTCTCGAGCCAGCGGCTTGTGAGCATCCAAGTCCTCAACGCCAACGAGCCTCCAACGTCGATCGTAGTTGAAAATAATATCGTTCCTAGCAACATCACAGGTTTGGATCTAGGACGAATTCTTGTCGAGGATCCCGATGGACCCACAAGCTACACGTTCACTTCGTTGGACAGTCGATTCGACGTGGTTGCTGGCAAGTTGATCATGAAGCCCCAAGAGTATCTCAAAGATTCCGACCCGATCATGATGAGCATTCCGCTGCTGATCAATGACCTAGCCGGTGGCTTGTTTTCACGCATGAGCGTTGGAATTCAGCGGCTAGCCAATCAATCCCCTTGGCAAAACACGATTCTCCCCTGGGACGTAGACCAAAGCGGATCGGTCACCCCATTGGACGTTCTGACGCTGATCGATGCGGTCAATGCCAACCAAGGCGGAGATCTTCCTATGCCACGCTTGGGCAGTTCCCTAGGGATGCCTGATGTGGATGTCGACGGGGATGGCCGTGTGACGCCGCTCGATGTCCTCGCGGTGATCAATCGTTTGAATGGAACGAGTCTTTTGGGCGAGGGGGAAAGCCAAGAGCAGCGCGATCGCGAGAGTGACGGTCCGTATTTTGAGAGCCTCAGCGTCGATCATTTCTTTGCGGAGGTCGGATCGGAGTCCGATCCGCTTCGATTGCGAAACCGTCGAAGGTAGACTGTTTCCATGGCCCTTATGGGACGCTGTTCAGGGGCTAGCCTGATTGCTAGCTTTTCAATTGGGTAAGCTGCGCGGACTCTACAGGTCCGTTTGGAGTGATTGGATTCTTGGTAACGGTTCAGCCGATTCTCACAGATGCCATGAGAGATCCAACTAGGGTTGGATGGGGCGGAACAACACAAGGGTCACCAAATGAAACGCGGACTTTTTTCGATCGCACTGTTAGCCTTGTCCATCGTTGGCTCGACTGGATGCGTTGGCATACATCGCGGGCATGGCTGTGGAAATCATAGTGCCTGCAGTACTTGCAATTCTCCGATTGGCTGCCGTCCATGCCGCATGGGTTGGCAGCGTGGTGGGACCGACTATGGGTCTCACTTGTCCCATTCGGGTGCACCTTGCTTGGATGGCTCGATGAAGGGTCACTTGCTTGGCGGCTTGCATGGCGGCGGTGGCTTGCATGGCGGTGGCGGCTTGCATGGCGGCGGCGGTTTGCTTCATGGCGGATTGCATGGCGGTGGCTTGCATGGAGCGGGGCTCCATGGGGCTGGCAATGGCGGGATGAGTCATGCTCAATACCGCGCCGACGACCAAGTCGGCTCAGGAGTTCCTGGTCCGACGGTCGCTTACCCATACTACACCACTCGGGGACCTCGGGACTTTTTGCTCGACAATCCGCCGAGCATTGGTCGCTAGAGCGGTTTAGCGAACGACGAGTTTCTTGAACTCGACCATGAGTTGTTTGGTTGTCGGCCCTACTTTCCCATCGCCGATCGGCCGGCTATCGATGGAGACCACTGGGATGACTTCCGCGGCACTGCCTGTGAGGAAGCATTCGTCGGCCACGAGTAGATCGTGTCGGGTCAAGGTCGTTTCTCGGGCTGGGATCTTGAGGGTATTGGCCAGTTCTAGGATGGCGTTGCGGGTAATTCCTTCGAGGATTCCCGAGTCGGCCGACGGGGTGAGCAAATGGCCTTTCTTTACGATGAAGATGTTATCGCCGGTGCATTCGGCGACTTCTCCTTTGTGGTTGAGCATGATCGCTTCCATGCACCCGGCTTGTAGGCCTTCGAGTTTGGCCATGATGTTGTTGAGGTAGTTGAGCGATTTGATGCGTGGGCTCAGGGCTGCCGGGTGGTTTCGGATGGTCGAGGCGGTGATGATTTTGAGCCCTTCGTCGTAGTACTTGCGATCGTACAGAGCGATCAGGTCGACGATAATGATGACTTGGGGATCGGAGGTTCGGTTTGGATCGAGTCCGAGGGATCCGCTTCCGCGGGTGACGACCAACCGGATGTACGAGTCGCTCAGGCCGCTGAGTTCGACGGTTTTCTTGACCGCATCGATCATTTCCTGTTTGGACATGGGGATCGTCAGCAGGATGGCGCGGGCTGATTCGTAGAGTCGGTCGATGTGTTCGTCCAACCGAAAAACCTTGTTTGAGTAAGTCCGCA
>Ga0315909_10007578_pt1 | contig 12077 bp, 10 predicted proteins | sample LakEriMetagenome_11_FD_203527 | JGI IMG/M metagenome (GOLD analysis project Ga0315909, IMG submission 203527) | Freshwater fungal communities from buoy surface, Lake Erie, Ohio, United States - Buoy 2 MA125 | ecosystem: Environmental > Aquatic > Freshwater > Lake | place: USA: Lake Erie, Ohio...
TGTCCTGACCGGCATCACAACCACCGGCACCCCCCATTTGGGCAATTACGTCGGTGCCATACGCCCCACGGTACAAGCCAGTCGTGACAGCAGCACCGACGGTTTTTATTTTTTGGCCGACTACCACGCACTCATCAAATGCGGTGAACCCGCTCGGGTGCAGCGCTCCACACTTGAAATTGCTGCCAGCTGGATCGCATCAGGTCTGGACCCCAAAAACGTTACTTTTTACCGCCAGTCCGACATTCCCGAAATTCCCGAACTCACCTGGTTATTGACCTGCGTGACCGGTAAAGGCCTGCTCAACCGAGCGCACGCCTACAAAGCGGCTGTCGACAAAAATACCGCCACCGGCCACGACCCTGACAGCGACGTAACGGCTGGACTGTTTATGTACCCCGTGCTCATGGGTGCGGATATTTTGATGTTCAAGGCCCACAAAGTCCCAGTGGGACGAGACCAAATCCAGCACATAGAGATGGCGCGAGACATGGCCTCCAGCTTTAACCACCTTTATGGTGAACATCTGGTTCAGCCTGAAGCGGTGATTGAAGAGTCCGTGGCCCTGCTGCCCGGTCTGGATGGTCGCAAAATGAGCAAAAGCTACGACAACACCATTCCGTTATTTGCACCCTCCACTGAGCTGCGCAAGCACATTGCAGGCATTCTGACCGACTCCAAAATGCCCGGTGAGGCCAAAACAATCGAAGGTTCCGCGCTGTTCCAGATCTATCAAGCCTTTGCCAACGCAGACGAAACTGCGGCAATGGCCAAAGCCTATGCCGATGGCATCTCATGGGGCGATGCCAAGCAAATGCTGTTTGAGCGAATTGACCGGGAAGTAGCGCCCATGCGCGAACAGTACCAGGCGCTTGTCAGCAATCCGGCACAAGTGGACCAAATTTTGTTGGAAGGTGCGGACAAAGCCCGTCAACTGGCAATCCCTTTCATGCGCGAATTGCGCCATGCGGTCGGCCTTCGCGCACTTGCCTCCGGCAGCAACGCCAAGGTCGCCAAAGTAGCCAAATCTGCCGTTCCCAGTTTCAAGCAATACCGCGAAAAAAATGGCCAGTTTTACTTCAAACTGATGGACGAACAAGGCCAGTTAGTCCTGCAAAGTTTGGGCTTTGAATCCCCCAAAGCGGCAGGCCAAATCATTGCCCGCCTGCAAACTGAAGGTGCGTCTTGTCTGCCCGAAATTGCTCCACTACTGGAGCCTGTTCAGGCTGGCCACGCAAAAGTCATCGCTGAACTTTTAAATAAAATGGAAAGTGCAAAAGTAATAAAATAAATTGTTTTTTTCACATTTATCATTTTTTATTGTGACATCTCATAATTTCGTGTATTATTAAACTTTCAGTCTACTGTAAAGAACAAAATCATGACCGTTTACGTCATCGACGATCACCCTCTCATGCGTGATGCACTAACCATGTTGGTCCATCGTGTCAAACCCGGGCTCAAGATCATTCCTATCCACAAATTGAACGTGGTGGAGTCCACTGTCGAAAAGAACGGCATTCCCGAACTTTTCTGCCTGGATTTGCAATTGCCAGACACACTGGGCATGTCAGGCGTTCAGGTCCTGAAAGCCAAATTCCCGGATGTGCCTTTGGCAGTGGTCACCAGCTCCAGCGCCAGCGAGTTTGAAGCGCGCTGTCTCGAAGCGGGTGCCAACGCTTTCATCGAAAAGTCCAGCAGCCCCACGCAAATCATTGCAGCACTGCGCAGCCTGTTGGTCAGCGACGATGAAGAGGAGGAAGACGAGGGCACCACCACGGCAGGCCCCACCAAACTCTCCAAGCGCCAAAAGCAACTTATTTTGATGCTGGACCAAGGTCTTTCCAACCGCGAAATTGCCGAGAAACTCGACATCAGCGAGCACACTGTCAAGGTGCACTTCTGGCGTCTGTTCCGTCGTTTGGGCGTTAACAGCCGGACACAAGCGTTGCACTTTGCACGTACCAACGGCTGGTTGGGCATTTAAGCCCCAATCCGTCGAGCATGCCGGTTGTCTCCATCACGCTGCTGCCCGGTTACGAAACCAGCACGCAGCATCGGATGGTGGACCGTGTGGCCAATGCGGTACGCTCCGTCATTGCCACACCCGAAGCGGGCACCACGGTCTTCATCAACGAGGTCAGCACTTACCGACGCGACGGTAAAGTCTTCAGTGGTGGCCGCGCAGCCCACCCTGTGGCCTCTGAAGTGGTTCAGTCGTTCTTGCAAGCCATGCAAAACAGGGATTTGGCCACAGCCCAAAGCCACTTACACCCTGAATTTCTCATGTGCTTTCCAGGCGGCCAGGTCATGAAATCACTTTCAGACCTGATCAGCTGGGCACAACATCGCTATTCCAGCATTGCCAAGCACTACGATCAATTTGAAGAAAGCTGGCAAGGCGACACCACCGTCGTTTTTTGTCACGGCACCCTGCACGGCAACTGGCTCGATGGGCGAGCCTTTAAAGACATCCGCTTCATTGACCGTATGGAAGTTCAAGACGGGCTCATCAAGCGGCAAGATGTGTGGAACGATCTAGCCGAACACCGAAAACCCTGATTTTTTCTGGTCTGAATTTTGTTAGAACACCAGCACCAGCTTGGCAGAAAAGACTGAAACTATTTTTTATTGACGATGTCAGGCGTCACAGCATCCAGCACATTGATGGTGGTCTTGACCCCGTAAACCACCGCAGATCCGGCGGCGTCTGCAATAGCCAGCACAGTGCAGCCCTGCAGGAAACAAAGACCCGCCATCACAGCGCTCAGCAACACATATTTCATGGGGTAGCCCAAAAGTCGATTACAAAAAAGTCTGTAATTATTTGTTTATTCTATATAAGGTCAACCGTCTTTTTCTATTCCCTTAACACCGCTCCCTGATAGCTAGGGATAGGTTGCTTTGATCTGCTTTATCAGATCTGCAGCGAAACGGTTCGCAGCATCTGGGCTGGCGCCCGTCCAGCCATACCGTCTTGCCGCAGTTGGCCCGGAGCCATAGTTTCGCATGCCTCGATTGATTGGCCCAGCCAACAAACCATGCGCTGCATCTTCGTAAAACCAGAATTCCAATGGTTGGCCCAAAGCTTTGATTTGTTCACCCCACTGCTGTGGGGAAAGTCCTTGCGCTGTCTGATTGGCTCGCAAACTGCAAGACTGTGTCGTCCCGGGTGCCGCACCCTCTGCTGACTGATTAACAACACATGGATCGGTCCGAAGATGCATCAAGTCGTCCTCGGTTTTGCCGCCATAGTTGTCTTGTTTGCCGAAAACCATTTTCAATGGCACGCGAATCTGATCGGGCATACCGATACCCGCCGAAGGAGCACCCTCCGCAAAGACCAGCCGTACATGTGCCGGATCCACCACTGCCGCCATGTTCAAGGCCACGCTGCCACCATTGGACAATCCATGAATAAAAAGGCGTGAGGTATCGATTCGCGTATTTTGGCGAATCCAGTGATACGCCCCCAGCGTGGCCTTGAAAATCATGCGCTGACGAGACTCATTGCTCGTCCCAGTCAGAAACAACGAGGTCCCGCGATACTGAAAACCATTCATCTCATAAGCATCAAACAGCAAAGTAGCCACACCGAAGGCGTTCATGCGACGCACCATTTCTTGCTCAGCAGAGCCTGGGCCATTACCCCCGTGTGCAATGATCATCAGCGGTGGACGTTCAGCCAACTTTTCAGAAAAAAAACTGGGCATCGACAGCTGAACCGAGCGATGACAAGGATCGAATTCAGCCAGTGGACCCACAACACGATGAAAACCGGGCCGGATTTCGACCAGCTTAGCCACATCGGGTGGCATTGGGCGGCAATCCGATTGAGCATAGACATCTGTCAAAAACACAAAAGTTGGCAAACAAGCACAAGCGCAAAATCTAAGGAAGTCAGCAGTAAAAACCATTTATAAAACCTCGCTCAATTTCATAAGTCGCCATTTTCGGACAGTCGATATTCACACCCATTCTGCCGACTTCTATAAAGGATTATTTTGTCCGGGAAGACGTCCTCAGATGCAGACACCTTGGTGACAGCTTGCAGGACGCCTACTTTGTTTCCCTACTTGTAAAAGCTAATTGGGCTCGTTAACATGAGTTCACTTAAGAAAGTAACTTGGACGGGAGACACCTTTTGGGCAATACAGAAAACCCACTGCTTGGAACATGGCATCTGGTGAAATGGGATATCGCCTACGGCGATGGACGTCCGGTCAGTTTGCCGTTTGGTGCAAATCCCAAGGGCCTGATTTGCTACACCCACGACGGAACCATGAGTGCCTGTATTGCCAGCGCCAACAGGCCACATCTGACCTCTGAAAGCGTACGCAGCGCACCCGTCGCGGAGCGTCTGGCGGCATTTGAAACTTTTTTTCAATACGCAGGGCACTATCACCTTCGAATGAATGATGGCCAGCAACAAGTTGTGCACAGCGTGACACATGCGCTCAATCCCAATTTCGTGGGCAGTCAACAGGTGCGCAATGTTGCTTTTTCTGAAGACGGTAGGTTGACACTGTCCGCCTCAGACACCGTGCCCGGCACATCTGTGGCGCGGCACCACCGTCTCGTCTGGCAAAGAAGCGATGCCAATATCGCCATCCACCCATGAACCCAGCCCACTTTTTTGAGCAACATAAGCTCAGATTTAGCCATGCACAAGCGGCTTGTGCCAGTCGCCATTGCTGGAGCCCGTTTCCGGAAATGCCTGACAAATATCCCAATGCAGCGGCCGCCCAAGCGAACGGGCTTGCAGCCTTTAATGCCCATCTCGGCAGTGCCAAAACACGCAGCTTTGTCATGGATCAACCCGGTCAATTGGCTGAATGGGGCGAAGAAGTTTCACCGTACACACAAAAGACACTGGGCATAACTTACCCCCAATCCGATCTGGATGAGTTATTAAGCGCCGCGCAGATTGCCATTGCAGACTGGTCGGCCGCCAGCGTAGACGCCCGCATTGGCGTGTTGATGGAGGTGGTTGATCAGATTTTTCAAAACCATTTGTTCGAAATTGCCCATTCAGTCATGCACACCGCCGGGCAAAGTTTCAACATGGCCTATGCAGGCTCAGGCGTCAATGCACTTGACCGCGCCATAGAAGCCCTGGTCTATGCCCACCAGGCCATGCACAGCATTGCACCGACCACCCGCTGGGAGCGCCAATTCGGGCCCAGTAAGATTGTGTTGGACAAGACCTATCGGTTGGTTCCTCGCGGCGTAGCGGTCTGTTTTTCTTGTGCGAGTTTTCCCACCTGGAATGCCTGGCCGTCCATGATGGCCAGTTTGGCGACCGGCAATGCCGTGATTGTGAAACCCCACCCAGCCACCGTGTTGCCCATGGCGATTTCGGTCAAGGTATTCCGCCAAGTGCTCAAAGCTGCAGGTTTTGACCCTAATTTGGTCACCATGGCAACCGACAGCAGCGCCAACCCGATTGGCAAGTTGTTGGTGAAACACCCCAAAACCGCAATCGTTGACTTCACGGGCAGCGTGCAGTTTGGTCAGTGGGTAGAGCGTCACGCGCACCCTGCACTGAGCTATACAGAAACGGCCGGATGCAATACGGTGGTTCTCGAGTCGGTTCAAGACCTCGATGCCGTGATGCGAAGTCTGGCCACCACGCTGTGTTTGTTCAGTGCCCAGATGTGCACCAGTCCGCAAAATATTTATATCCCGGCAGACGGGGTTAAAACGCCCAATGGGGTGGTCAGCCTGAATGAGGTGGCCAAGCGCTTGGCACAGTCCGTCTCTGCGCTGACGCAAGACCCCAAAAAGGCGTCGATGATTTTGGCCACCATCCAATCTCAGCAGACCCTGAAACTGTTAGAACACATGGCCACGGAAGGCGCAGCACGGGGCCAAATACTGTTGGCACCACACAGCTATGAACACCCCGATTTTCCCCAAGCCCGCACCAGTTCGCCACTGATGCTGCAGGTTACCCCCAATGAGCGTGAACTTTATGGAGAAGAACGCTTTGGCCCGATCAGCTTCGTCATTGCATGCGAAGACGGGCAGGCCGCATTGGCTCATGCCAGCCGCGACGCCCAAGAATTTGGTGGGCTCACTGCCTTTGTCTACTCTACCGACGACGACTATGTCGCCCAAGCCGAACAAGCCTATGCCCGCGCTGGCGCGCAGCTCACCATCAACCTGACAGGTGCAATGCCCCTGAATTTTGCAGCAGCCTACAGTGACTTTCACGTCACCGGCCTGAACCCGGCTGGTAATGCCGCACTGACCCACCTGGCTTTTGTAGCCAACCGCTTTTGCGTCAGTCAGTCACGCCGACCTGCCCGCTCTGATCAACAACCCCCAATTCAAACCTGAAGGAGAAAGCCATGGGCTTTAATGAAATTCCAGTGCTCAATGGTGGCTTTGCACCGGTAGACTCAGAGCTGACGGTCGAGCTGACCGACATAGAGGGTGAAATACCCAAAGACCTGACAGGCATGTATGTGCGCAACGGGCCCAACCGCCGCTTTGAAGCGCCCGGACGCTACCACTGGTTTGATGGCGACGGCATGTTGCACGCCGTACGCTTTGAGCAGGGCCGCGCGGTCTACCAAAACCGTTGGGTCATGACGGACAGTCTGCAAGAGGAACTCAAGGCCGGCGGCGCTTTGTGGCAGGGCATCAAGGACCCACCGCGCAAAGACCGGCCCGATATGCCGATCAAGAACACCTCCAACACCGACATCAAGTTTTATGCAGGAAACCTGGTCTCAATGTGGTACTTAGGTGGCTCGGTTTACCAGTGTCGGCCCGACGACTTGTCAACCCTCGGAAAGCTGGAACTTGACCCCCGTCTGCAGGGACTGCCAATCTCGGCACATTCCAAGGTAGATGAACGCACGGGCGAATTCCTGTTTTTTGCCTATGGCAAAGAAGCGCCCTATATGCACTACGGAGTGATGGACCGTTTTGGAAAACTCCAGACTTTCATGCCGGTTCAGTTGCCGGGGCCAAGGCTACCGCATGACATGGCAATCACGCCTAACTTCACCATCCTGCATGATCTGCCCCTGTTTTATGACATGGACGCGTTTGCCGCTGGGCGGCACAAACTCAAGTTTCACCACACCCTGCCGTCTCGCTTTGGCGTAGTGCCGCGCCACGGAACGCCAGACCAGATCCGCTGGTTTGAAGCCAAGCCCACCTACATGTACCACGTCTCCAACGCTTGGGAAGAAGACGACGGCCAGGGCGGCACAGAAATAGTGATGACCGGCACGCCCTTCCGCTTGCCCACCGATTTGCGCGGTCAGGTGGATGTAGAAAAATTCCCCAAAATGCTGGCCAGTCTGGAGCATGACTTCATGTTTTACGAGTGGCGTTTTAATCTGCGCACCGGCCAGACCCGTGAGCGGGTGATTGACGACATCGTGAACCAAGAATTCCCGGTCATCAACTCCTGGATGCAGGGCTATAAAACGCGTTATTCCTGGAATGTGCTGATGGCCAGACAGAGCCGTCCTGAGGACCCTCGGTTTTGCGGATTTGCCCGCTACGATCTGGAGCGCGACACCTGTACCACTTACCATGCCGGAGTCAACAAATGGTTCAGCGAAGCGCCCTTTGCCCCCAAGGACAACTGGCAAGCCGAGGACGACGGCTACTTGGTGGGCTTCATGTGGGACGATGAAAGCAAGACCTCCTGGGTTACCATCTTTGATGCCAGCGATATCGCCCAAGGTCCGGTGTGTCGCATCCGCTTGCCGCAGCGGGTTCCCAATGGTTTCCACTCCACTTGGGTGAGCGGCGAACGCCTGGCGCGGGGCTACTGAGATGGTTCTGGTCAGCCCGGAAAAAATTGAACAATACACAAGCGCTGGATGGTGGGGCCATCAAACCTTGTGGGATGAATTTGTTCGTCACCGGGCGATGCATCCACATACCGAAGCGGTGGTGGATGCCTGCAACCGCAGCGACTTTGCCCATGGTGCGCCGCGCCGACTGAGCTGGGATGAACTGGGCGACGAAATAGACCGTTTCAGCATCTTGTTGCATACGCAAGGTCTGAGGCGAGACGATATTGTGGTGCTGCATTTGCCCAACAGTGTGGAGCAATATTTGGCCTACATGGCCTGTGCCCGCTTGGGTCTGATCGTGACGCCTGTGCCCGTTCAGTACCGCGAGCATGAGTTGTCGCATGTGCTGGCTATTACCCAAGCCGCTGCCGTCCTGACTTTTACGCATATTGGTAGACCCGGGCAAGGCCACCCAACAGCAGCGATGTACCTGCAACTCAGCCAAGCGCACCCAAGCCTTCGCAAGGTGCTGGCTTGGGGCCCCCAGGTATCCGACGGTGTGCTGTCTATCGATGCGCTCTTGCCAGGCAAGATGACGCCCGATTTACGCGCCACACTGTTGCAAGCTGAGGTCGATGCGGCCGTTACGGCCAACGATGTTTTCAGTATTTGCTGGACCTCTGGCACCGAAGCGGCCCCCAAAGGTGTGCCACGCAGCCACAACGAATGGCTGATCGTGCCGCCTAACATCATTGAAGCCGCCGAGTTGAAACCCGGCGCGCGCTTGCTTAACCCTTTTCCCTTTGTCAATATGTCAGGGCTGTCCACCGCACTGGCCACTTGGCTGGTTTTGGGCGGCACTGTGGTGCAGCATCACCCCTTCAATTTATCCATATTTTTGAAACAGTTGCGCGAAGAGCAGATCGACTACACCGTGGCAGCACCCGCCATTCTGAACATGCTGTTGCAAGATGAGACCTTGCTGGCGGGTATAGATTTCAAGCGACTGCGCCGCATGGGCTCGGGCTCGGCCCCCCTGTCTGACTGGATGGTCAGAGGCTTTGCAGAAAAATATGGCGTGCAGATCGTTAATTATTTTGGCTCGAATGAAGGCGCGGCCTTGTCGGGCAGCGACCTCGACATTCCAGACCCCGCCCTGCGCGCGCAGTACTTTCCAAGAGCAGGGGTAGACGGCTTTAACTGGCACATTTCCACCTCCCGCAAGATCAAGACCCGATTGGTCGACCTGATGACCGGAGATGACATCACGCAAGCCGGTCAGGTGGGCGAGTTGCGTTTCTCGGGTCCTACTGTTTTTTCTGGCTATTTCAGGGCACCCGAGGTCACCGCACGCACCTTCGATGCACTAGCTTTTTACTGCACTGGCGATCTGTTCGAAATTGCCGGTGACCGGCTTCAGTTCTACCGCTACGTGGGTCGTTCCAAGGACCTGGTGATCCGTGGCGGCGTCAACATCAGCAGCGAAGAAATTGAAGGCTTGCTGGCCGCATGCCCCGGCGTGCGTGAGGTGGCTGTGGTGGGCGTACCCGACCATATTCTGGGTGAAAAGATTTGTGCCTGCGTGGTCCCGCTTGAAGGCCATAAGGTGTCACTGGAACAACTGGTTCAGTTTCTTCGTGAGCAACAACGCGTCGCCGCCTACAAACTGCCGGAATACCTGTTGCCCATTACCGAATTGCCCAGAAATCCGGTCGGGAAAATTCTCAAACGCGAGTTGCGTGAGCAAGCCAAACGACTGTCGAAGGGCGAGGCATGAAACCTGTTTTACTCCTGATTCCCGGCATGTTCAACACAGCCGCCATCTGGGATGCGTTGCTGCCCCTGTTGCAGCCAGAGATGGATGTTCGCATTGCTGAAGTACTGACACAGGACTCCATCGTCGGCATGGCAGAAGATGCTTGGACCCAGGTGCAAGATGTCCCCCCCGGTACGGTCGTGTTGGTGTGCGGATTTTCGATGGGTGGCTACGTGGCGATGGAACTACTCGCCCGCCATGGCACCCACTTTAAGGGGGTGATGATGCTCGACACCTCTGCTCAGCCTGAAACACCCGAAACGCTTTTGGCGCGTGAAAAAACCATTTCTGCACTGCAACGCAACTTTGAACGCACGGTGGAGGGCATCATCCCGTTTAGCCTCCACCCAGACAGCTTGGCGGATCCGAGCCGGGTTGAGGGCATGCGCCGGATGATGCATGCGGTAGGGGCTGAAACAGCCATTCGCCAACTCAGGGCCATCATGTCACGGCAAGATCTCCGCGAACGCTTGTCCCAAATGACACAAACCGTGCTGGTGGTTTGTGGTCAACAAGACCAAGTCACGCCCCCAGCGTTGTCCCGCGATCTGGCTTCGCTGATTCCAGGTGCCGAACTGCATTGGCTTGAGGCGACCGGCCACCAAACACCCCTTGAACAAGCACCACGCCTGGCCGAACTCCTGAAAGGCCTGGCGAGTCGGTGCACTTCTCCCCACCCTGAGCCATCGGTATGAACTTTTCTGCTCGCCCCCCACCCTTCCGACTGCGCCTGCCTGTCGTAGCCGCGCCCATGTTTCTGATTTCTGGCACCGAGTTGGTACTAGAAGCCTGCAAGGCGGGCATCGTTGGGGCTTTTCCAACGCCTAACGCCCGCCCCATCAGCGAACTGGCGCTCTGGATGAAGCAAATCACCGAGGGGCTGGCTCAGGCACGGGACGCCCAACCCAAAGCCACACTGGGGCCTTGGTGCGCCAATCTGGTCACGCATTCTTCCAACACCCGGCTTTCGGAAGACCTTGAACTGGTCGCCAAGTTCAAGCCCCCTATCGTCGTGACCGCCCTGGGAAGCCCCAAACCCGCCATTGAAGTGGTGCATGCCTATGGCGGCATGGTCATGGCGGATGTAATCTCTCTCGGCCTGGCTAAAAAAGCCATTGCAGCTGGCGCCGATGGACTGGCCTGCATATGCGCAGGCGCAGGTGGCCACACCGGTTTTTTATCGCCTTTTTCTTTTGTCAGTGCGGTACGCGAGTTTTACGATGGGTATCTGATTGTGGGGGGTGGCATCTGCGATGGCTGGGGGGTGGCGGGTGCAATAGCCAGTGGGGCCGACCTGGTGTATATGGGTACGCGCTTTATTGCCACCACCGAAAGCATGGCCTCGGACAACTATAAAAAAATGCTGGTGGATGCCGACATTGATGACCTCGTGATCAGCGCGGGCGTGACCGGCACACCCGCCAGTTGGCTTAAGCCATCATTGCGGGCCAACGGATTGGACCCGGACAACATGCCTGATGCACCGGGCCGCCAATACGACAGCAACCAATCCTTTGCTGGCAAAAAATGGACCGATGTCTGGGCCGCAGGACAGGGTCTGGGCAATATCCGGTCGGTTCAACCGGTGGCACTGGTGGTTGACCAGTTGGCGCAACAGTACCAGCAAGCCATGAGCCGAATTCAAGGCTTGCCATGGCAACTTTCAGGAGACAACAATGCGTGAATCCGTCTACATTCTGGGTGGCTACCAGACCGATTTCTCCCGTGCTTGGTCACGTCACGGTCTGGATATTTCAGACATGACGCGAGAGGCCACACTGGGGTCGCTGGAGGCCTGCCATTTGGCCCCCTCGGCCATTCAAAGCATTCATGTGGGCAACGCCTTTGGTGAAATGCAGCGCCAGCAAGCGCATCTGGGCTCCTTGGTTGCCCAAATGGTGCCCGAGTTGTGGGGTGTGCCTGCCATGCGGCATGAGGGAGCCTGTGCCTCGTCTTCCCTAGGCATTCTTACTGCCATGGCAGAAATTGAGGCCGGACGGTATGACTGCGTGCTGGTTTTGGGGGTGGAAGAATTCAAGAATCTGCCCGGTGACCAAGCCTCACAAAATCAAAACGCCGCCGCGTGGCAAGGTCATGAGGACATTGACTGCAAGTTCATGTGGCCCGCCGCCTTCGGTCTGTTGGCGCAGGAATATGAACAACGCTACGGGCTGGATCGTCGGCACCTGAACCGTATAGCCGAACTGAACTACCAACACGCCAAAAACAACCCGCTGGCTCAGACCCGAAACTGGCGGTTTGATGAACTGAGCTTCACGGACGATGACGAGGCCAACCCAGTGATTGAACCGGGTACCCGTCGCCAAGACTGCGGCCAGATCACCGATGGCGCTTGTGCAGTGGTCTTGGCCTCGGCGCGCTTTGCACAGGCTCATGCGCTTGGGCGCAATTCTTCGCTGAGCAAACTGCCACGCATTGCCGGATGGGGCCACCGCAACGCAGGCCTTCGGCTCAAGGATAAATTCATCCGCAGCGCG
>Ga0315909_10007584_pt1 | contig 12070 bp, 2 predicted proteins | sample LakEriMetagenome_11_FD_203527 | JGI IMG/M metagenome (GOLD analysis project Ga0315909, IMG submission 203527) | Freshwater fungal communities from buoy surface, Lake Erie, Ohio, United States - Buoy 2 MA125 | ecosystem: Environmental > Aquatic > Freshwater > Lake | place: USA: Lake Erie, Ohio...
GCTTCCATAACCTAGTATAGAAGGTAGTACGTTCATGTCTTAAATTAATGTACGATTTTCAGAACATCTCCTGTGCGGTAAACCTGACCAGCAAGCAAACCACCAGCAATGGCAGCAGCATTATCAGCGTATTGGGGGGCTCCTGTATAAGGAACAGAAAGCACAATCCTCCAATCCAAAGCACCTGTGCCTGTTGTTTGGGCATAATAAAGGGTTCTGGGTGCAGTGGTTCTTACAAAAAGCTGTCCTAAATAGATGGCAGCAGCTGTGGGAGCCCCACTTCCTGTTACAGGAACGAGGTTGTCATTCACCTTACCTAACGCAACCTCCAGAGAATCAAGGGGATTGACGTCAATATTGGTAAGATAGGGGCCATTATAGAGCACGCACAAAGCGTTCTCAAATGTGGCACAGGTTGGGCAAATTGCAGCGGTTCTCATAGCGAGCGAAATTAGTTATTAGTTATTAATATTCAATGAGTTAAAATAAAAATACAGCATAATATAGCAATCACATCTACCTTAATCCGTAGTTAGACTGTACTCTGAGTCCAAGGTCTTTGGCTAGGTCTGGGTAGAACATTGGGAGGTAGCCTGCCATCTGGTTGGTGAAGGGGAAAGTCTTAAGCCAATATTTAATCACCTTTGTATCTTCAGCCAGTTCCTCATCTCCTGTAGCTAGGGCCCAGTTCTCTATGAAGAAGTTCTTAGTACCCTTTATAAAGTTTTCTACAAGACCTATTGCTGGGAACGTACCCTTGGATATTAGATCAAAAGCACTGGTAGGATCATAGAAATAAGAAAGTTCATCCTTAAACTTATCAAACATCTTCACTACAAATCTATATTGTGCCTTTACAGCTGGGTCCTCATCATCGTCTGGCATGTTTGCCTTAAGACCAGCTACAAGGATGAACATTGTTGTGAGGAATATCACATCATACACCTGGTTTCTGATATTGGATCTAACCAAATCCAGAAACTCAGTTTCTGTCATATTAAGAGTTTTACCTGTGTCTTTTTCATAATCAGCTTTTTTCTTTTCAAAAAGCTCTCTCATGAAAGCTACACCCTTCTCATTAGCAATCAGTGAGTTACGAAGATTACCTAATGATCCCAATAAATCCTCAGAAAGAATACGGAAGATCATTCTCATCCTTCCCCACTCATAAGCATCTGTAGCAGAGTTGTATTTGATATTACCCAGACGCACATCTACTAGACGTGGTATCCAGTTCTTGAACACCATGAATGACTTACCATAGATGTTCATGTTAATCTTTCTAAGGTCATCCTCAGACAGGTTACCAAGTGCATCTTTTGTAAGCTGTTGTACAGTTCTTCTAAGCTTGATTACACTGTCAGACTTTCTATCTACACCAGGTATAACAAACTCGTTATCAACTATTTGTCCAACCTTCAGCACTCCTTTCTCTTCTACAAGCTTTTTAACATCAGCTTCAAACTGTTCATCAAGAGCTTTTCTTTGTTCTACAGTGCCAGCATATCTGTCAGCATATTTAGGTTGTGCTCTTAAGAATTCTCTAGCATTTATCACTTCTCCATCCTGAACAATGGTGTTCTTGAGGAAGGCATAGAAGTTGGCTGTTTGTACAGCTCTATCAGACTTCCTCATGAGATACATCAAGGTATCCTGTATATTCTGTTGGTTAAGCTTACTAAGAGACAGACTATTAGCTACATCTCTATTATAGTTTTCTGTCAAGGGAAGGAAGTAATCCAGTGCACCAATCATCTTCTTCACATCTGCCACACCAGCCATCTTGTTGATGAATAACATTGCCTCAGCGCTTGCATAATCTGTTCTGGTATAATATTTACCAGCATTGATTATAGACTGAGCGTTACCACCAAAGAAGTTTGAACTTGCAGAAAGCACGTTAAATCCTAATGCGGTAAGTTGGAAGCTGTTATTGAGCTGATTGATTATCTTGTTTACACTCAGTTGTCTTCCACTAAGATTATCTGGGAATATATTTGTACCTAGTTTCTTGTTTAGTACACCTCCCCAGTTACCTATCTTACCTAGAAGCTGGTCAAAGGTTTCACTCTCTATGAATTTCTGTCCATAGATGATGGCCTTCATCATATCCTCTACAAGCTTAGTGTTCTCATTGTTGTTGGGAGTATATTGCAACACACCATCCTTATACTCTGTTCTACCAAATCTAGATGTAGCAATAGCTTTCTTGTTGCGTTCTACAGCTACAATAGCTCTCACCTGATCTTCAATCTCGCTAATATATTGATATCTAATAGCAGCCTCATTATATAAAGACATGTTTCTAAACAGGTCTGTGCTTAAGTCTCCCTCCACCTCAGACGTGAAGTATTTAGGAATAGTATCAACAACTTTACCTGTAAGAGGATCTATTTTACCATACCCAATATCACCTTCGTCAATAGATATATCTCTAAAGAACTGTTCTCCAAACTTTGTATTTCCACCAGTGATGAGCTTCTCCACCAATCCTTTTCTTACAAACGGAAGGAACACGCGTGCCTCAGCTCTTCCAATGTAGCCAAGTTCACGGTACATTTCATTTTTCTCTCTGATGTAATTATAGAAATCTAGGGCTGGTTTGTTCTCAGGCTTGTTGAGTGTCTTCCACTCATTAGATTCCCAGGCTTCACGTTTGGGGAAGAGTTTTACAAAGTCGTAGAGCAACCATCCAGGACTATCTGTTGTAGACGTGTTATACAAAGCTTTAGCCTGATCCTTCTCACGTTTTATCTCATTAGCTATTTCAGCCTCTGTGCCCACTCTATGTTTATTATCTACTCTAGTTAGCTCCTCTTCTAGCTTCTCCTTAAGAAACACATTATACTCAGCAACGTTAATATTATCTCTAACCCACTGACTATCTTTATCTTGTATTTTGCTCTTAAGGGTGGAATAGAACTCAGAGTTAAACTCATTGATAAGTTCATTCTTATCCTTCTTCTTGATTATATCAAAGTAGTTTTTCTTTGTAAGAGACTTGCTAGCTGCCCACTTATCATAAGCATCCTTCAGAGTTAACAGTTTTCTGTTCTCTTGTTGTGTATCAAAACCTGCAAACCCAAATGCCTTGTTGGCCTTCTTGTACAACAGCTCTATACCCTTGAGCTGTATAGTGGCTGTAGAGGAAAACCAGCTGGTAATACCCTTCACTATCTTTTCAGGAGATAACAATCCTTCTACACCCTCACTCTTTGCAATAATTTCAGAGGTGTAATCATCTAATATATCACTCAGTGACAACTGTAACTTTCTTGCATCATTAGATGTTTTAACCAGATCTGCTTCTAGTTTTGCATCCTCTTCTGATAACTTTCCAGTGAATAAAGAGGATAAATCTACGTCTAAGCTTACATATGTATTAAGTGCATCTTGAGCTGTCTGCAATTCTTCAGCAAAGTCATTTATTTCTTTCTGACTAAACTGTGACGGATCTTGACCAGCAAACTTGGTTTTGTATATCTCAATAGTCTTTTCAATCTGCTTGTTCAATATCTTAGATTGTCTAAGCAAAGGCTTTAGATTACCCTTGATTTGTAACTGTCTGATAGCTGTAAATAGCTCATTAAGTTGCTCAGCCTTACTAAGTCTTTCAGAAGGAAGCACCTTCTTATCAGCAAACTTCTGGTATACAGCATTGAGTTTTTCAATCAATGCATCAATCTTTTTGTTACCAGTTTTCTCACCCTCTAGTCCTACAGGCAGTAAATAATCGTCCTCAATATTCTTAACATCCACATCTCCTATCTTAATACTCAGGAGCTGAGGCATAAGGTTAAGCTTTGCGTTTCCTTGAGAGTAGGTGGTCTGTATAGGAATCATCCTGGTCTGCTTGAATTTTTCTGGTTTTATACCATAAACATTCTGCAGCATCAGTTTGTACTGTTCCATCTGTGTACGCCATGCGTTCACCTTATACCAAGGAACATCAGGACGTCTACCTTGAAGTAGATATTTGTCTACATTCAGGTCCATGAACTTCCAGTCAAGTACACTAGTCTCACCAGTGGGCGTGATAGCTAGGAAGTCTATTGTACCAGCTAGTCCACGTTTAGCATCATACACTGTCACCTCAGACATGAATCTTGTACCCTGAGGGAAGGAGTTAAGTCTAACTCTCATATTCTCCTTCAGGAGGTTGTACATATCCTTATTATTAGGATTAATCTGAGAGACGTATGTAGAATCATCCAAAGGAGTTTCTCTTAGATAGCCATTCTCATCTATAAACACCTTAAAGATGTTTTCTAGATCAGCGTGTCCAGCTGTACCTTTCTCACGCTTTAGATCATCTACAGCTTTTGCAAACTCACTCTTTGTGAGGTCTTTATCATTGAATCTTCTTGTGTACCAGTCTTTTACAAGATCTGTCACCCTACGATTGATCTTCTTACCGTCAATATAATAACCATCATTCTTCTTCTCAATCTTACTAGCTATCTCTTTAATCCTATCGAACACAATCTGTTGAGGATTTTTTTGGAAAAGGATGGTGTCTTCAGCCTCTCTGATATCTTCAGCTGTACCAATCTCCTTACCAGACATGATATCTACTGCAAGCTGGTCAAACCCACTCTTGGCAAATAGATTCTTGAACCATTCAACAATCTGTTGCCACCAGCTTTCTACACTAGCCACTTTCTCAGCAGTTTCCATACTGCCCTCATTCTTATTAATCAGCACCTGTGCTAACACCTTAGCAATAGCTTCTTCTTTCAGTTTGAGGACATCAGGTTTACCATTTATCTGGTAGTCAGGATCTTGACCATAGGTGGCAAATACATCCTTTAGAATGCGATAGTTGTTGATTTCATTTAGAAGCTTTCTGTACAGGGCTGGGTTGGTCTGTTTAATAATAGCCACAGCAAAGTGCATTGCTTCTTCAGGAAGTGCTTCAACCTCTTTACCTTCTACTACCTGTATCAATCTTTGCATTAGTAGAGCAGCACCTGTAGCATCTTTCTTTACACCATTCACCTGAATCTGTTGTAACACCTTGATATCCACACCTGCACGCTTAAGGAAGTCCTTAATGAGCGCAATGGTTTGGGGGGATGCTATAGGAGAATCAGGATCACTTACAACAGCATCTGCAGGAACATTGCCATCATACTTATCCCACAGATAGTGTGCAATGTCTTCTCCTTTAGAAGCTACAAGGTCTTTCCAAGAGTCGAGGTTCTTATTTGGACAAGTGGCCATTAACAGATTGCTTTTAAAAGTTTACCAATTTCTTTAGGTGTATACCCTATCTTCTCTAACAGTTGTGCGTTTATATCTGATATTGCGTATTCATTACCATCCCTGAGTTTCAGCTTTCCAGAAGGTGTGCTAACTTTTGTAGGTCCAGAAACTTCAGTGGATGTTCTGTTTGGTTTTGCAGGCATCCCTGGCTCAAGATTAGAAGCTCTTCTAAACGTAAGAGTTATTCTATAGTTTCTAAGAACTTGACCATCAGGAAGAGTAATAGGTTTCAATGGGTTTGCTGACTGAAGACCAGAACCAATTCTATGATGGAATGTAAACCTACTTGTACCATCTACACCAAAGGCATAAATACCACCATTTGTAAGATTCAATTGCCCAGATTTTTCGTAAGATGCATAAGTTGATTTAATGTTTTCATCATACTCGAGATTACCATCAGCACCAAGATTTATTACAATTACAGGATAGCCCCCAGCGGTTACACTTTCTGTCGTGTCTCTATGTTGATGTATGAAGGATGTCTTGTCATAAATGTTTCCTAACATAGCATCATAGTCAGACATATCAATACCTAACTTAGATTGTATAAAATCCATAATGGGTTGTAGTTCTTCCATAGGAGGAAGAGGATTATTGTTTTGGTCTGTTAAATAGTAACCATACGTAACCCCTTCCTTGGATTTTATTTGTTTTCTATCAGGTCTAGGCTGTCCTAAATTTTTAGCTTGTTCAGACTTTTCTGTAGAGTTGGGAACATTTCTGGCCCATCTAAGTCCAAAGCTAAACATCATGTTTGCTGTTCTGGCCTTGTTTTCAACATAAGCCTGTTTTTGTATTTGAGGTTGTAACAAATCAATGAACTGATTTCCTTGCTCAACAGTTAGTCCTGAATTTGGAATATTCTCAACTCCAGGTAAAGGTCTTTGTACTTTACCAACTGTTACAGAAGGTTGTGAAGGTACAACAGTTTCTTCAGCTACAACCTTTGGACCAAAGAATTTGATTAGGTCAGCATCAGGAATTTCTTTCTCAATTTGCACTGTACCGTTATTGATAACAGATCTTCTATTGTCAAGATAGTATTCAGATACAAGCTGACCATCTCCATACAAGTTTACTAATTTGTAAACATGTTCTCCTTTAGCAGTGACTAATGGTTCACCGTTGATATATTTCACTTTCTGATAGCCAAACACATCTCTTTGGGACAAATCACCCTGAGCTCTTCTTCTGGCAAACGTTGCAGGAGTAACTGTTAATCCTGTTAACATATCAATTCTCTCACCAGTTTTCTTATCTGTTACAATGCGAGGAACTTTAATAAAGTCATATTTTACATCAGATGAGTTGTAGTTCTCATTGATTAACAATATCTTACGATCAGTTTCCTCGATGATAAAGTCTTTTGTAATCTCAAATGCGGGGAAAGAAGGAGACTGATATCTATAAATCAAATCACCTGTTTCAGCATCCTCAAGAGGATCTAGTTCTATTCTTTCTCCTGAGAATGGATCTTTGTATGTTGCCACAAAGAACTTAGGTTGTACAGTGGGCACAATTGTATTGTCCTTCCAATTGTTTCTGTAAAAAACGCCACTTGTAGAGAAGCTCTTGATATCTTCCGTAGATGACAGAGGATCAATCACCTTCTTAACCAGCGGAGCAAAGTCCTCAATAGGCATGATGTTTCTAATGGATATAGAGGATTGGTAGGTTCCTTGGAGCAGAGCGATCTTCAGAAGACCGTTATAAAGCTCTGGTTCTACCACCTTCAGTTCTCTCATCATATCTGTATACATGTCTGTATCAAAGGCATCCCTCAGATTAGCTCTAAGTCTGATGCTCTTTGAGCCACCCTCAATTCTGTCAGAGCTCACTACCTGTAACTCGTTGAGAATCTTCATCTCAGGATGTCTCTTCTTAGCCTGAGCTAGCTGATCAGCCACAGATGTATTATCTACAACTAGAGCTTTGATTTCTGTATTCAGGTCGCTTTGAGTCTGTATCACAAAGTCAAGGAAAGATGCTTTCACTTTAGCAGCCACCTTGCTAAAGTCTTCAGCACTCATAAACTCGTTCTCTTCATAAGGCTTTATCACGTCTCCTGTAATGATAGTGAAGTCATCCTTTTCTGTCTTAACAATCTCTCCCAAGGAAGACATGGCCTTATCAATAAACTGAGCCTGGTCACCTATAAAAGAAGAATTTAATATCTTATCAACAGAAGAGAAGATGTTCTTTTCTCTAGCCAAGTTGGTTCTGCTTTGCTTTCTGCTAAACTCATCACTGTTTCTGAACTTGGTAGTGTCATAATTGATAGCCTGAGTGAGCTTGAAGTTGTATTCAGCCATCTTAGCATACTTCAGAAACTCATTGAATATAGCTTGTTGTTCAGCATTATAATCATTATCAGACTCTTCAATAGAATACTTTCTAATGTTATCCTCCAGCTTGTTAATATCAAACTGAGTTGTTTTTCTAGAAGTTGGGAACCTATTTTTAATATAGTCTATAGGATCTTTTCCAAACAATCCTTTTCTACCAATACTATCTAGATAGCTTAGGTATTCTCTAATGATGGGTTGGTTTAGGAACCAGATAGCATTTTCTCCAACACCCGCTCTTTCCAAGAACATGAATGTGCTCACCACAGATTCAGATCCAATAATCTTCATGATGTAAGGATCTTTAGCTACGTCCACAAAAGATGTAGCATATCCAGAGAGTCTATCAGAGATGTGCTGTTTATTATCTGCAGTCATCTTTCCAGAAATGGAAATGTACTGTTTACCATCAACTTCCACTGTGTTATGGGGAAGTTGTATCTTACCATCACCAAGTATCTTTTTATCAAAGTCAGGCAATGCCTCTATTCTAGCAGGGTCAATATACACCTTGGTCTTCTGTGTAAGTGAGTGACCTGTAATATTTACAGCAGCAATACCTATCCACTTCTTAGCTGCTACAAAGGAGTTTCTAAGAGAAGTCATGTATGTGCGGTTGAGCAACCTATTAGGAATAGTGGTCTCATCCTGACCCCTTAGTTTATCCAACTGTGTAGCAATCTTAGAAAGTCCTGCATCATCTACAGGAGAAACCAGACGATTAAAGTTCTCAGGAAGCGTAATCATAGCCTCCAAAGAATCATAGTATTCGTTCTCCAAAGAGCGTCTGAACATATCTTCTACAAACTTGTCTTTAAGCTTAGCCTGTAGATTCTCGTCTCCAAGTTCTTCAAGTTGCTCTATCACCTTCTCTTCAAATGCTTCAGAGTTTGTCTCATCCGCCAGAAGAACATCCAGTAGGTTTGAGTATTTATCTAGGAGGTTCTTTGGATCTTCTAGCCCATATGATAAAATCTGTGTAGCTTCTAGAAGCTCAGCTTTGTTCACCTTCTTCTTCTCAAGCATCTCATCAAACACGTTAGCAAAGAACTCTTTTGTGCCTGGTTCTGAACCATCAAACTTAACCAGCTTAATATCACCGTTCTTGTCTATATATGTAGATCTGAGATAGGTGCTCATTTTATCTATGTCAAAGTCAGAACCAGCTTTTGCTGTCACCTCAGAAGGTACAACAATTGTAGCTCCCATAGACTGAGGCAGAAATCCTTTCACACGGAACACCTCAATAGAAGACATGGACTGTGTAGGAATACGGAAGCCTATACCTGTCAGGATTTTCTTACCCTCTTCTGTGCTGTTCAGGTATTTAAGAATAGCTTCATCGTTAGGGAACTTCTTTCTACTAAACTTACCTCTGAACCAGTGGGGTAGAAATACCTCCATGTATGGGTCTTCTTTGGTATAGAACTTAAGTGTATTGCTAGGACTACCTGGTTTTCTATTTTCTTTCTCCCATCCTGTTACAGGCACCTGTACAGCAGACACACCATTCATCTTGGGGCTAACGAGAGCCTTGTTCACCATAGAGAACAGAATGTCCTTAATCTGTCTGTAGGCAGGAGATGCCTCGAAAGGAATTGGGAACTGACCATTCTCATCCAGCTTAATGGTGTCTTTAGCATTCTCAGCCATTTCCCTTCTAAGCATTTCATACTTAAGGTTTTCCTGTATAGCTGCTGGGTTTACAAGACGGAATCCACTTCCCTCTCCTAAATCTTCCAATCCAAGTCTGTTCAGAAGAGCATTGTAAGCGTTTGTATGAAGGGCATTGAGAGCTCTTAAGTTACGTTCGTAGGCTCTCTTAGCTTTAGGAGTAGCTTCTCCATCATTAAATAAGTCAAGGCTAGAGAGTTTTGTCATCTGAGAACCACGGGTTTGATCCTTAGGATTCTCGTATGAATTCTCCACTTGAATACCATAAGACTTCCAAGCCACCTTTATGGTGCCAGTGAATGGTTGTTCATTTATAGCTCCTTCCTCATTATACAACTTGTTAAGACTTGTAGCTCCCACCTTTCTACCGCTCTGAAACACTGCATAGTCAATCTTCTCTTTCCACATTTTGATGTAGAGTTTCTCAAGAGCTCTTCCCTCAACTGTTTTATAATAGAGAGGCATCTGAGAGAACTTGTCAAGTACGTTGTCAATCTTTGTCTCACCAGCCTTTACACCAGACACAATAGGCTTGAGCACCTCTGTTACAAACACAGGCTCAGGTTTGCTAATAAGTTCATTATCAGCTTTTTGTAATCTAGGATTGGTATAAACATACTCACCCATGGCAGCCAGCTTGTTTCTTGTGTATGCCATTTGCCAGTTGTGCCAGTTATCAGCCTCCGTGGTCCATTGACCATTCTTAAGCTTCACCTCTTTGTAAGTGTTATCCATTAAAAAAGATGCAGCATCTGCCTCATTGATTTCTGGATAGAGCTCACTAGACACCTCTATGTCAGAAAGTGTGACAGTGTTTGCAAATGGTTTGAACAAATGATATCCAGGATCGTCAGGAGTGAGTTGAACATCACCAGCCATGTTGTATTCCTTATTAAGGAAGCTATTGTAAGCAGGACTATCGAATGTAGTTCTACGAGGAGACAGGAAGCTCTTAACACGCTTGGTCTCATCAAGTTTACCATCCTTAATCTTAAACTCATATGGGTCACCAAAGATGAGCTTGTGAAGTTCTATATTGCTAATAACATAGTTGGTATTTACAAATCTCAGGATATTGTTCAAATCATCCTCAGACACGTTAAACTTGTTTATGTTATTTTCATTAGCAAACTCACTCTGTAATAATGGATAAGTGTACTCATTCTCAGACACTTGTAGAACTTGGTTATTACTTAGAAGTAGTTGTTTTGTCTCAGCGGCAGTTGTATTGATGAAGTCAACCACAGAACCAGTGATGCTATCAAGGTTCTCGTCAATATAGTTATTGATTTGTTCCTGTGTAGCGCCTGTAGCAATTAGGTTGTTGATTTCTCTCAAGTCAGTTTCATTAAGCATTTCCTTAAAGAAACGTAACTCTCCAGCTTTGCTTCCTACATTTCTAATCTGTTTTCTATTACTTGCATCCAAGGCTAGAGCTATCTCATCCTGCAGGTATCCCTTAAATATACTCTTGATCTTGTTGGTTGCTCTGCCACCCACAATATCCTCAAAGGTGATGTTGTTACCTAGATTGATGGTCCACTCTGTGGAAGAATCAGCAGGTACAAGGATATGGTAAACACCTTCAATGTTCTCATTAATCTCTTGTGTAAACCTACTACCAAGTGTTAGTCTACTTGTTGTAGTGCCCTTATCTGTTTCCAGTACCTTTGTTCCCTGGATAGTTCCAATCTTCAACAGCTTAAATCTCTTACCCTCCTTATTGTAGAACAGCCCTCCTTTCTTAAGGACAATACTATTCTTAGAGAACACATCGTTAAGCTCAGGTCTCAGTTCTTTTAATTTCTCTACAGTGTCTGCACTGTTAAACTCGTTCTCCATAACAGATGGAACGTTGTTATCAGCATAAGACTGAAGGCGTTGATTCTCAACACCAAAGTAGGTGCTATCCTGGCTAGGATTGGTTGCAGCAATATATAGATTTGAAAGCTTAGACAGCTGGGGATTGATGCCAAGTGTCTTGCTTGTCAGACTTCCAATGTCTGGAGTTTTCTGTATATAGGTGTAAATACCAGATACAGCTTTAGCAAACTCTTCCTGTTGTGAAGGTTTAAGAGATACATATGCACTAAGAGGAAAGCCTACACCCATGTTGGTAAGGAAATCCACCATTGCTTTAGGTTCCTTAGGAACAGCAGTGGGGAGCTTTGTTCTATCCACTTGGTAAACTTTCTCAAGCTTATTTTTTCTGATGATGGATTTAGGATCATCAGCCAACATCTTCATATTCTCAAACCACTCGCTTTGTAAAAGTTTACTACTTGTAAACTGATTAGCAGGAGCTGTATATACACTAGATCCATCAACATATTGTATTATAGCGTCAGGTCTTTGTTTAGTGAACGTCTGGAAGAAGTTGATAAACAGTCTCCAGTCCTCATTTTTAAAGTTGGCAAAAGGAACAGTTCCTGTAGAAAGGTCACCACCCACACGCTGGAAGAAACGAACATATGTAGCATCAGCTTTGGCTAGGTCAGACAGTTTTCTATCCAACAAATCAATGTCTGTTGTATTAGATAGTTTGTCCATTAGAGTGTTAAACACCCTACCAAAACTTGACAGCTTGTAACCTTTGATACTAGAAAGAATGCGCTTGGGAAGAGATAGAGAGGACGAATCCTTCTGGTTTGTAGGTTCCACTTGAGGAAGTGTGGCTGCCACAAACTTGATGGCAAAAGGAGAAGTCTTCTTCCAATCTGTAGAGAATGGTTCAGGAGCATAATCCACTCTAGTTGTGTTCTCATCATTTATATCAATAGTAT
>Ga0315909_10007589_pt1 | contig 12065 bp, 23 predicted proteins | sample LakEriMetagenome_11_FD_203527 | JGI IMG/M metagenome (GOLD analysis project Ga0315909, IMG submission 203527) | Freshwater fungal communities from buoy surface, Lake Erie, Ohio, United States - Buoy 2 MA125 | ecosystem: Environmental > Aquatic > Freshwater > Lake | place: USA: Lake Erie, Ohio...
ATAACCAAGAATATAACCACCCACAAAAGAAAACCAACAATCTTAAAGGCCAACCACAAATTTGCTACTGTCATATTTTTTTTCAATGCCATTAATTTTTTTAGAATTTTTAACTCCAAGCTCTGATATAACTAAATTATGCTTTTTGCCTTTAAGGTCGCGCATCCATTCTAAACTGTCAGGCTCAAAAAAAGAAATCATTTTCCATACAAGCTCATTATTATTATTAAACTCTTCTATTAACCAGGCTTTAGTTTCCATCTTCCACCTCTAGTTTAATTTTGCCTATGTATTTCCATTTAGTATTTAGTTTTATTGGCGAAAATTCATAGTCATCATCTAAATACACATACAAATATTGTGGCTGTTTAGGTTCTTCCCAAAACTCACATTCGCATACATATCTATCTTCACTATGACTTGCGTCTCTACAAAACCCATGAGGTGAATCGGGGTGTGTTTTGCATTGTGGCTCTTTAGGTTGTGATTTAATGCGAAATTCAAGACCATCACAATCCCACATTGGACTTGTTTGTGCTTCTCTCCATTCATCTTCTACTGTATTTTGACTAATCCATCTTTCTTCAATCTCTGCACCATCAGCCCATGCTTTTATTTCTTTATGCCATTTATGTTGTTTCATATCTTATCCTTTAAGTTTTTCTAATATTACTTTTGCATTTCTAACACAAGGAACATCATTCCACCTTGCATCGCCTTGAGTAAAAGATTCAATCATCCAATCTAAAGCTTCTACAAGTTGATTAACATCTTGTGCTAATTGTTTTCGATACTCAAGATCAACTTGTGCTTGTCGATGGACTTTTAAAAGCCATTCTTTAGTATTAGGTTCTTTATGCTTCATTTTGATTAATTAATCTTACATCCTTTAATTTTCGAGTATTGCCATCAAATACAAATTCTACATTGCATTTAGCAAAGCGTCTAGGATTGGTAAGAGCGCATAGACCTACTTTGTCATAAGCTCTTAAAAATACGGAATAAGGTGCTACTAAATCAGGAATTGGTGCTGGTTTAGTTTTTGCTATTTCCTCAACATTGAGTTCGCCATTTAACTGACGAACCCAAGTTTCTAAATTGCCCATTGTTGTATCTTGTGTCATGTCTTTTCCTTAATAAAAAATGTGATTGTTATATGCTAACTTAACTACTTTATCTTTAGCCCAATATGGTTTTATATTTTTTGTATGAAACCATTTTGCGCCCCTTGTTGGATCACTTATCCTTTTTTCTAAAATCGCTTTTGCAAGCGGTTCTAAATATGCTATCTGTGTTTTAGTTGGCATTCCATAATCAATAAATTGATATTGTTTAGGTTGCTTAATTATTTCACAAATAGTTTTTGGATAATTTGGATCGGCTTTGCGGTTAATCGCAGTATAAGCAGTTGCAACCATGCCCATATTGCCTTCACCCCTTGCTTCACCCCACATAAGTGCTGATAAACATAATATTTCATTAACCATCTTCTTTCCTAAAATGTTACTGATACAGACGGCTCATCCAAGAATCTATGCTGATTTAAATAAGTGCTAGCATTAGGAATAAACTGTCCACCCTTCTCAAACCATTGCTTGCTTTGTTTTTGCCAAGCTAAAGTTTTAAGAACATCTTGTAAATTAGGTCTTATCTTATTCCAAGATTTTCTTGCGGCTTCTTTACCGACTTTTTTTGGATACTCTTGCCAAAATATATCAAAATCGGATGATATATCTATATGGTTATTAGTTATTGGTTGTTGGTTATTAGTTATTAGTTGGTTGAACGCCCGTTGAACGATCGTTGAACGCCCGTTGGAATTAGCCCGTTTTTCGGCACTTATACGGCCTGCTTTAGCGGCTAAATCAACTCTATCGTGATAAAACTTTATCTCGTCATCAGCGCGTCTTTGAATAAAACCAGCTTCAGTTTCAATAAAGAAATCTTTAAGCACATTTTGAATAGCAGTCTTTTCATCATTAGTCCTCGCTGAAAGTAATCGATATATTTTGTCTATATCTTTAGGAAGTGGCTCTTCGTTAAGATAGTATTGATCTAATAATTGATGATAACAACCATGCTCTAACAGGGTTAAATGACCTGTATCAGCCCTGTAATCTGATATGTTATGTTGATAATAATGCAATTAGTTTCCTTTCTCTTATCTTGTATGCTTTTCGCACTATAAACCGAAATTTATTTATCTTGCAAGTATTTTTGTATTATTTTTTGGCCTTCCTCAAACCCATAGGCCACTTCCGCACCATAACCCATTGATTCTGCTAAAGTAAGGAACTGTTCCTGATTTTGTTGTAATTTTGCACTTTTGTCTGCTTTCATCTCTAAAAATAGCCCATGAAGCCCATTTGCTGGGATCATAAGAAACAAATCAGATACCCCTGCGGTAACTCCCTCTTGTTTAAGTTTAATAGCCGTTCCGATGTGTCTAGCACCGCCATTTGGAATAGCAAATAAGCATTTAGCCATTAATGGGTATTGAAGTCTAAACCATTTAATAAGCAAAGTCTGTGCCAGGTGTTCGTTATTTTTCATAAATATTTTTAAAAAAGCTTGACATGGTTTTTGAGAGGTATATATTAACACCTAGCAACACACTTTTATTAACGAAACTTTAAGGAAACTAAAATGCAATATACAACTGTAGTAAATCCGCTTCAAACATTAAATATCCAATTTGATATTTATGATCAAAAAAATCGTCAATTAGGTGTAGAGGTTAAAACCTACACTAAACAACAAATAGCAAATGATTTTACTGTTGATCAAACAAAAATTGATACAACTATTTATTTTGTAGCAAGAATTCATCAAACTAGAAATGATGAAACTTTTGGCGGTAGCTATGCTTATGGCTCTTTTGCAACTGAAGTTGAAATGCAATTATGGATAGATGCTAAAGTTCCTAGTGTTCAAAAAATTTATGCTAAAAAATTTGCTGAAAAGGCGGTGGCATAATGAAAACACTATTAACCGCACTATTAATCGCACTCCCGATCATGGCTATCGGGGGTGAATCACCTAAACTTCGTTACAATTGGGTTGAAAAAAAATGGAATTATGCACCCAAAGAAGCTAAACTTAAATATAATTGGACAGCCGATCAATACGAGTTTGTTATGCCAGGCTCACAATTAAAACTTAATACTCAATCTAATAATTATGAGTATGTTCAAACTCAAATTAGCAATCCTTATCAATCTGAAATAGGGGAGTAACATGACAACACAAAATAAGAAATTAATCGTTTATGCCATCGCCGTATATGCATATTTTGGCTTGTGGTTATATGTATTGTATCCTTTACTAGACAAATTCTTAAAAGGCGTATAATATGACGACAAATCAAACACTTACGGGAGCTGATATGGCTGACCAAGTTGCAATTGAAAATAAGATACATATTCAAGCGCTTCATCATCCTGATCCTGATTTTTATGGCGATGATGATCAAATTCGTAATATGCAAGAGTTAATTGAATATTACTTAACTTTTCAATGTCAAAACTGGGGCGATCTTTATGCCGATGCTGAAGATTCAGGCCCATTTATTAGTAAGGTTCATAGCATTTTATTTGATGCTAAAGATGATGAGCTAGGCCGTATTAGAGATGAGTTTAATAAAGCTATTAAAGACATGGCTAAATATGTTTATAGTAACCATGAAACTAATAGTTGGGCTAAACGCATTTATGATGCTACAATAGAAAATATAGTTTAGAAACTTTTATAAGGACAAGATAAGATGAAAACTTCCGAAAGCATCAAACAGATTGCTGAAGCTTTAGTGTCGGCGCAAAAAGAAATTAAATTTGCCGTTAAAGATTCAACAAATCCTCACTACAAATCCAAATACGCTAATATTAATTCTGTGATTGATGCGGTTAAAAAGCCACTCAATGATAATGGCATAGCTTTACTTCAATCATTAAGCCCTTCAGACGACAATAAACTCCATTTAACAACTCGTTTAATCCATAGTTCAGGGGAGTGGATCGAGGATACTGCCGTCTGTCCTATTCAAAAACAAGATCCGCAAGGATTAGCTTCGGCTACAAGTTACATTCGCAGATATTCAATTTCTGCATTGTGCTTACTTTATGCTGATGATGATGATGGCCAATCAGCCGCGCTCAATGCCGCAGACTATCTTCAAAAAATTACACAATCACAAACTTTAGAGGAACTCCAGGCTAATTATAATTTTGTTATGGGCGAAGTTAAAAATGATCGAACCCTATCTAAACTTGTTATTGAAGCTAAAGATAAAAGAAAGGCGGAGCTATGATTGACGGATTAAAAAACAGTAATTTTTACGGAGTGAAGCTACCTTATTCAGATCAAGAATTAATGGCTATAGAAGCTCGTAAAACAAAAATAGAAGCCCTTAAAAGAGAGCTAGGTGATAAATATTTATTAGCGCCTTTATATGGCAAAATTAAAAGCCCTCGATTATGAATAGAATAATAAAAGGTATAGAGCAGGGCAGTCCCGAATGGATGGCTTTGCGTATAGGTAAAATTGGCGGTTCAAGGGTTTCTGATGTATTGACTGAAGGCCGAAATGGTGCTGAATCTTTAATTAAGCGCAAATATAAAAATGAGCTTATTAGGGAACGATTAACAGGTAAAAAATTAGAAACTTATAAAACACCTGCTATGCAACGAGGAATCGATTTAGAACCAATGGCTAGGGCTTGGTATGAAGTTAAATATAATACCTTTGTGGATCAAGTAGCGATTGTTTTACATCCTACAATTGATGGCGCTCAATGTTCACCTGACGGATTGGTTGATGCTACCAATTCATTGATCGAAATTAAGATACCTAATCCCGAAAACCACCTGGATAATATCCTTACAGGCGGCAAACAATTAGAACAGTATTATGACCAGGTGCAATGGCAATTAGCTTGTGTGCCTGGTTCTAATGGAAATGAAAAAAGAGAATTTTGCGACCTTATATCATTTGATCCCGATATGCCTGATCATCTGCAAGGATTCGTAAAGCGTATTTATCGAGATGATGAATATATACAAACTATGCAGAATGCGGTGATCGCTTTTCTGTCTGAAATTGAAACTATCGTTAATAACTTAAAGGAAATACAAAATGGCAATAACCCATGATTTAATCGCTAAAACAGGCGAATACACTAACGCTAATGGCGAAACTAAAGCTCGCTGGACTAAAGTAGGCGTGGCTATGAGCAATAAACAAGGTGGCACTTCACTTCTCATAGAATCTATCCCTGTCAATTTTGACGGCTGGGTAACAATGAGAGAGCCGCAACCTAAACAAGGTGGAGCGGAAGATAAAGCTGACTTACCATTTTAATGATTTTACTGATGGTTTTGTTTAGCAAAAAGCCCATAATTTGCAATACAAACTTCAATATTGGCGTTTGTATAACATTTATAAAGGACTAAAATTATGTGGACTACACCATCAGCTCAAGAAATGCGTTTTGGCTTTGAAGTAACAATGTATGTAATGAACAAATAATGATTATTGTTACAGATTGTTATTAAACTAAAGGGGCTTAATTGCCCCTTTTTTTATAATGTGTATAGTGTGTATTTAAATGTGCAGTATATTACACATTTAATTATTTAAATTTCATGCAAATTGTTTTCACTTTTTTTATATAAATCAATAACTTGAATGAAAACGGATGTAAAGTATATTTTACATTGACATGATATGGTATCAATAATCATATCATTTAATGTAGTGATCGCCTGTATTGCCATTTAAACCAATAATATCTATACGATCCTCATCCCAAGATGTTGTTTCATCAGAATCATAATATCTATCTTCATATAGTTTATTTTCTTTCTTGCCCCATATACGCTCATAATTCTCATCATAAGCCTTCTTTTGTTTAAGTTTTGTGGTTGATCCTTTGCCAGCTTCACTATATTTAATCGCCATAATTTTCCCTCACCCAATTAGAAAAGTTAATTAATTCATCTTTATTAGCAGTTGATTTCATAGCATTAGCTTTAAAAGATATGATCTGAATGTTACCCTTTATGTAGCCTTTTGTATTATCTATGCGATCAATACTTGGGCTTAAATCTCTATCTTTATCAACTGTAAGTTTTAATGGAAGTCCCAAAATAGGACATATTTCAGGAATAATTATATCGGATAATTCTATATTGAATTCTATGCCTTTAGATTTGGCACGATGTTTAGCAAGTAAAAATATATCTTTTTCTCGATTGTTTGATTTCCAATCGCGCAAATATTGTTTTCTATTGCTCTTATTTTTTAAGGGCATTATTTTTTAAATTTAGAACGCGCCCATTCATAAATTCTAATGCAATACCAAATAATTGATAATAATGCGGCAATAGCTGGTAAAAATTTCATAACAGTTCCCAAAACTGTAACTCCCGAAACTGTATCTAATATATGTTTTGTGTGTTCGTTTACTTCATCTAAATGCTTCATTTAAATAACTTTCTACTAATTAATAACATTTTTTTCAATAGCCAAGTAAAGGCTACCATCATTGTTGCCGCAAGATATATAAGCATAAGAGCCACAAGATAATAAAAATACCAAGTAATTTTTACCATCGTAGTGATCAACATCAACGCTTTTGATTGTTTTATTTTGTAGAAAATCGAAGAGGTCATCAATGGTTTCATGGGAAGTTTGCATTTAAACTTTCAATCACTATTTCAGGATTAACAAATTTGTTAGCATCGTGATCCGTATCTTCCCACCATAAAAATTGGTTTTCAACCAAATATTTCCTATCTTTTAAAAGATTAATATTTTCAGGATGACCAAAAATATTAGGATCGGAAACTGACCATAGAACTATACCATATTTTTTCTTATCCCAAGCAAAATGCTGAAAAAAAGAATCGCAACTTATCCATGTTTTACATTCATTTAAGAGCTTTTCTAAATCTTTTAATGATAAGTTTTTTCTAAAATCATCAACTAATTGATCTTCACCTTCAATGCCTACTTGAACTATTGGTTCTTTAATTAGTCTAATAAGTTCCTTCCAGTAAGGATAATTTTTAGGATTGTTTTTACCGCTCATTAATTTTTTAGAGTATGGGCTAATAATAATCATACATACATCTTTCTATAAGCATCTTCTAAACTACCTTTCCATTTCCATTGATGCATTCTAATATAAACATTCCATTGATCTAAATTTCCAAATAAAGCATGCGCTTCAGCAATTGATTTGCCTGGCACTATTTCAGGAAAGCAAGTAAATATTTCAGGGTTTTTAATTTCAGGCAATACATGAGTAAATACAATATGATCACCCATGCCGCCAATTAAGATTACAATTGTTTTGTCGCTATAATTAATTAAATTATTAAATACAGTTTCATCTTGATTATAAAGTTGTTGATTTGTTTCGGATCGAATACCACCATTAGGATTTTTTAAATGCCAAGTATTAGCATTAGGAACTGCAAGAATTTTATATCCTTTTTTAAACAGTCCATAAGTAAATAATGTTTCCTCTCGATGTGCTACTCTTGAAAGTCCTAAATGATAATCATGGACACCAGCACGATAAAGAAAAGAGCAATGTAAATGTTCTACTTCTTTTACTTTGTTAATAAATGACCATTGAATGTTAGGTTCTCTATTAATTAATTCTATTTTGCCTGTAGGCTTTTCATCTTGAAATTGCAATGGCGGTGTTAATATTGCGCCACCTATTGCGCCTACATTTTTATGAGTGTAATTAAAAAGATTTTGTAAAACATTAGGTTCGGGTATTGCATCATCATCAACGCGCCATACCCAATCATAGCCCATGTGATTTGCCATTTGATGAATATAATGTTGGCCTTGTTTACCAGCATAAACCCATTCCCAAGCGATGCCTTTAATAGTAAGCATTTGAAAAAAGTAACTATAAATTAGCTCTTTTCTCATATCTTGTGGATCATCATTGTCATCAAAAATGACTAACTTATCTACCTTTTTTGTCTGATTAATTATAGCGTTAAGCGTTAAAGGTAAAGTAGTTTGGTAACGCCCGCGAGTAGCTACAGAGCAAAGAACTTTATCCACGATCCCACCTCATAATCATAAGATTAAATTTATTTTTGTCATTAACTTCGGGTAAAGTTTCTGAAATGTAGCCATGTTCATTAATATAGTTATATTGAAAGTCGGGAAAATGTGATTCGTTTAAGCCATGAAGCTTATGATGTTCGCCCCAAAATCCTACTGGCTCATTATGTGGAGTGGTTAATAAAAGTCGTCTACAATGTTGTTTAAGTTTTTGTGCTATTTCAAGGCCATTATCAATATGCTCAATAAGCTCAAAAGCGATTATGGTGTCATATTGTGCTAAAGGATAGGTATTTATATCAGCGTTAGTAAAAGATGCGTTTAAGCCCCATTCCTGTTCGCGTGCAACACCAATAATAATAGGATCGTAATCTAATCCCATATAATTTATGTCATTAGGAAGGAATTGAGAGCCGTAACCTGTAGAGCAACCTATTTCAAGAATATTCTTTCCTAATAGATTGCGGTTAGCCCAAAGATAACGAGTGGCTTCTCTAGGATAGACGGGATCGCCTTTTAGAAAAACCGCTCGCTCATAATTATTTGTAAGTAAAAATCTATAATGATTTGGATCATGCTTTTTAAAGTATGCCAAAGCGTCTTGTGTTATCTTGTCCATATTAATCCTTTATGCTGGATATATCAAAAATACCCTATCATTTAAAGTTAAACCTGTAGCAAAAACAACTTGAGTGCCACTTGTTACTGTTACATCAGTTCCATTATCCATAATAACACCATTTACTGATACTTGTATTTTTCCTGAAGTATAAGTTGCTGATGTTGTAAATGTTGTTTGTGAAGCAGTTGCATTAAATTCATCATATCTTAATGATCCGCCACCTGCACCACTATAACCTGAAAATCCTGAAAAGCCACTTATGCCACTACCTGAATAGCCTGAAAAACCACTAAAGCCTGATAAACCACTTGCACCAGTAGCACCGCTGAAGCCTGATAGACCGCTTACACCTTGCGCTCCACTAAATCCGCTTATACCACTAAACCCTGATATGCCTGATTGTCCAGCAATATCAATTCCCCATGATGCAATAGTGCCTGATCCACCTATTAAATCAACATTAACTGTTAAGCTTGTAGTTGTATAAGCAGTAATTATACCTTCCATAAAATTAGTTGGCGTTGCGGTAGAAAATACTCTTACTCTATTTCCAACGCTATAAGCATTAGTGCCTTGAGTTTGATTAACAGTAAATGCTTTTGATCCTGTGCCAATTGCAACTGAACTTGTAGAAGTTAATCCTGCATAACCTAATCCTGAAAAGCCTGATATGCCGCTTGCACCACTAAAGCCTGATAAACCACTAGCGCCATTTTGACCGCTGTAACCACTAAAGCCTGACAAACCGCTAACGCCTTGTTGGCCACTATAACCGCTGAATCCGCTAATTCCTGACGCACCATTAGTTCCACTAAAGCCGCTGATTCCACTAGCGCCATTAATACCACTAAAGCCTGATAAACCTTGCTCGCCTGAATATCCTGAATAACCTGAATAGCCTGACAAACCTTGTGCGCCTACAGCACCACTATAACCGCTAAAACCACTAAATCCTGATTCACCGCTGTAACCACTAAATCCGCTAGCACCATTAGCACCGCTGAAGCCCGATATACCTGACGCGCCATTAAGGCCACTAAATCCACTTAAACCTTGCTCGCCGCTGTATCCGCTATAACCGCTGTAGCCACTTAAACCTTGCACACCTTGAGCGCCACTATAACCTGATATACCGCTGTAGCCTGATTCACCGCTAAAGCCACTATATCCGCTAAAACCGCTGTAGCCGCTGAAGCCTGACACACCATTGACAAGTGCAAATATTAAATCATGGTTATTAGAAAAACCTGAAGTGCCTATGCCTGCACTTGAAATTAAAGTTACAGGATATTCCCAATAAGATGTGGATGTGCCTGGATTATAATGAATAGGCGTTCCATTAATTTCCCAAGTTTGAGAATTAGCACTTGAAGTTCTATCTTGAATAACAAATTGTTCGGTAACTTTTAATAAAGCTAAATAAATATCAACATCATTATTACTTTGATCAAGATGTGAAACAAAAATTGCTGTAGCACTTATTTGAGTTCCGTTATTCCAAGATAAATAACCATTGCCTGGATAACCTGAAGTTGATGTTGTATTTGCATTATATTCAAAAAAACTTGATGATGATCCAGGCGTGCCACTAAAGCCTGAAAAGCCTGAAAATCCTGACTGACCTTGAGCGCCACTAAAGCCACTAAATCCTGATTCGCCGCTAAATCCGCTGAAGCCACTTAAACCTGACAAACCTACTTCACCGCTAAATCCGCTGTAACCTGAATAACCTGATTGACCATCTTGGCCTGAATAACCGCTCAATCCATTGATGCCACTAGCGCCTGATTCACCTGAAAAACCACTATAACCACTAAAACCGCTGATACCTTGTGGGCCTGCTTCACCTGAATAACCGCTGTAACCACTTATGCCTGACGCACCTACCGCGCCGCTGTAACCTGATTCGCCACTATAACCTGACGCGCCATTTTGACCTGAATAGCCACTTAAACCATTGATGCCTGAAAATCCGCTGAAACCGCTAATACCGCTAGCACCTGATTCACCGCTGAAACCTGAATAGCCTGATATACCTGATCCGCTATATCCACTATAACCTGATTCACCGCTGAAACCGCTAATGCCACTAGCACCGCTGAAACCACTAATTCCTGAATCACCTGACCATCCGCTTATACCGCTATCACCTGAATAACCGCTGATACCACTATCACCCGAATAACCACTTATACCGCTCCAGCCTGATATACCTGAAAATCCGCTGAAACCTGATTGGCCGCTATCGCCGCTAAAACCACTATCGCCTGAATAACCTGAAAACCCTGACTGACCTTGCTCACCTGAAAAACCTGATATACCTGAATAACCTGATAGGCCACTTTCACCTGAAAAGCCGCTAATACCTGACCATCCTGAATAACCACTTTCACCGCTAGCGCCGCTTATGCCAACGCCACTAAAACCACTATAACCGCTGTAGCCTGAATAGCCCGATAAACCTGAAGCGCCCATAACACCGCGATCAACTACTACAGTTGTTGCGGATGTTGGCGTTACTTCAACATTAAGAGTAGTGCCTTGAGATAGAGTTACATCAGTTGAATTGACGGATACGGCTACCTCATTCGATGGTGCTGGAGTGATTGATAATGTAGCCATATTAGTTTATTACGCCATCTGAACGAACCAAGAATAATAAGAATATGATTGAATCTTGCGCGGGAGTTGATCCAACGGCAGGGAATGAAATTTTAATGCGGCCACTAAAGCCTACACAATTTTCAGCATTAATATCTAGTTGAGGATCGGATGCTATTACACCCCATGATCCTTCATCAATCACTAAAGTAAATGTGCCTGCGGCATCATCTCGATTAGTAATAGTAAGAGGAACGGCTGACGGCGGCGGACTGTAGTCTGCAATATCAAAAGTAAGACCATAGCGACTATCGCGAATATTAGATAATTGTCTGCGGATAATAGATGCTGAAATAGTAGCGCCTGTTAAATCGACAGGTGCGTCATTAGAAGTAAATACAAGATTCCAATAAGTTTGTTGATTATAAACTAACTCACCAGCAATAATTGGATTGTCAAAGCCTGAAACTTGGGCAAGAGTATTTTTATTAAAGATAGCCATGTTTTCCTCACTAGGTAATTAACGCGCCTATATGCTTACAGAGCGCGGATGGTCTTATCTTATTAATGGTTTATTTTACCATAACTATTTAAAATAATCACCTACCATCCATGTAACAACTGAATATCTTACCCCTTTTGTTACAGGTTCAACGCCATGTGGCATAAATGATGGAAATACTAAAACTGTGCCAGGTGTTTGTTGAGGATACATTCTTTCATGGCTATTTTGTATATAAAATTTACCACCCTC
>Ga0315909_10007591_pt1 | contig 12060 bp, 4 predicted proteins | sample LakEriMetagenome_11_FD_203527 | JGI IMG/M metagenome (GOLD analysis project Ga0315909, IMG submission 203527) | Freshwater fungal communities from buoy surface, Lake Erie, Ohio, United States - Buoy 2 MA125 | ecosystem: Environmental > Aquatic > Freshwater > Lake | place: USA: Lake Erie, Ohio...
GTCCAGGTGCATTACATCATATTTATGAATGGCATGAAACTGGAAGTCCAGAAGCAAGATTATACAATATTTATTATACAATTACTGGAAATGGTTTATCATTTAACTCAACTTTTAGTCAATCTAGATCAATTAAAGATGGATCTAATGTACCGTTTTATGATAAGGCTAGAATTATGGAAAATGGAATTCCAGTTGTAATAAAACCAGTTGTAGCAAAAGTATTATCATTTGAAGATAATGGAGAAGAAGTGTTTACTCCAAATCCAGTTAGAGTACAAAATCCAGGTGGAGAGAGTGTTCAAGGCGCATATGAAAGAACATTTGATTCATTTTTTAAAAACTATTTCAAACAGTCTTTTTTAAGAGCAAGTGGTATATTAGAATATTTAAGTAATCCAGTAGCATATAAAACTAATTTTAAGTCTGGCTCTAAGATAGGAAAATCAAAAGGTATTCAGGCTGGATATAGTTGGATGGCTAATGCAACAATTGGGGTAGAATACTAATATGAAAGACATTAGAGACCTTCCATATCCACCAATTTGGATTAATGAATATATTAAGCAAGAACTTAATAAATATGGGTTTAGTGTTCTTACAATTCCAAGTAGCCCAAATGCAATAGATGATCTAACAAAAAATAGAGTAGACATTCCACAACAATTTGATGAAGATGGAAATCCATTACCAACGGAATGGGATATTGCTATTCAATATGACAGACTTTTAAGATTTAGACGTAATGCTTTTTACCCTATGAAGTGTGAGCAGTTATTATATTATGTTTATGCTGTTCCAAGCAAGATTATAGATGCAGGAATTATTATTTCTCAACTTTTAGACAGATCAGATGCTGCTGCTGAAGATCTAAATAGATGGTGTATGGCAAAACAAAACGGGAGTAATCCAATAAGAGATTTAGCAGTGCCAATTGTACATAACGTATACTTCCATGATATTAAAGTATATCAATTAGAAGAGGTTAGAGATTTAACACAGTTGGCTGCCTTAAGAGGTCTTACTTTGAATAAGTTTATTATTGAGTATGATTATCATATGATAAATCAAGAAAAAGTAGTCAACGAAGATATCCCAGACCCCAATATTAACTACCTATAAACGGTGGTATACTGGCTTTAGAGGAAACATCGCCTTGTTTGCCACTATAACTTAATACAAAACTAAAAAGAGGTGAATTAAATATGCCAGCATATTCTCGTGGTACGTCCACTAACATTATCGTAGGTGCAGCAGCGCTATTCGTTGCTGATGCTACACTCAATACCACCACTAACGCTATTCCATCGTTTGTAAGCACTGAATCTTATAAGTCTACTCTTTCAGCAGATCCAGATTACACAAACGTTGGTTATACAATGAACGGTATTGAACTTCAATTCCAACCAGATTTTGGTGAGGTTCAGGTTGACCAGGTTCTTGACGTTGCAAAACTCTACAAGCAAGGAATGCAAGTAAATCTTGCTACTACATTTGCAGAGGCAACTCTTGAAAACCTTCTTCTTGCTACCGCAGGCCAGGATTCAGACCTTACAGGCTCTAAGAGCACATCAAATGGTCGCGTTCTTAATCTCTCCGCAGGAGACATTGGAGAATGCCCAGTTGAGCGTGGTATCGTTGCAGTAGGTCCAGGAACTGGTGACTGTGAAGATTCTGGAAATGTTGAGCGTGTATACGTTGCGTATCGTGCTCTTTCCATTGAAAATGTTACAGTATCTGCTAAGCGTGATGAGGCTTCAATGTTTGAAGTTTCTTTCCGTCTTCTTCCAGATGACTTGACAGCAACATACGGCAAGATTGTTGATCGCACTCACACTGCATCCTAATCTTAACTGATTGATAAAGCCCATCTTTTGTAGGTGGGCTTTGTCCTTTTATGCTAGAATTATTAAACAATGGCTACAGAAATTTATTCAACAAAAAATATTACATTATTAGATGGTAAAACGTTTACTGCCTCACCATTAAAAATTGTATTTTTAAGAGAATTTATGGATAAGTTTGGTCTTATGCAATATGTTGAAAATGATGAACAATCAATAGCAATTTTAGCAGAATGTACTAAAATTGCAATGAAACAATATATACCAGAAATATCTGAAGATATTGAAGATTATATTGATATGCATATTTTATATGAAATTATTGAAGCAGCAGCAGGAATTAAAGTTAATGAAAATAAAGAAGAATCTGTTAAAAAACAAACTGAAGAAAAAGGAGAAACTTGGTCTGATCTTGATTTGGCAAAACTAGAATCAGAAGTATTTATGTTGGGTATTTGGAAAAATTATGAAGAATTAGAAAACAGTCTTTCCATACCAGAATTAATGGCTGTTATTGGATCAAAAAGAGAACTTGACTATGAAGAAAAAAAGTTTTTAGCAGCAATACAGGGTGTTGATATAGACAAGAGTGCAAATAAACAAAATGAATGGGAAAATTTAAAGGCTAGAGTATTTAGTAAAGGTAAAACAAGTGATGGAAATGATGTATTATCTTTACAGGGTCCAAATGCTGTAAAGGCTGGATTTGGCATTGGGATGGGTTTAGATTACGAAGATTTAACACAAAATTAAAGTGTTTATGCTATAATTGTATTAACCAAACAGGAGGAAAAATATGGCTAAAACAGATAATAAGGAAAATGTAGTTACCCTTATTGATGGAACAACAATTGAAGTAAGACCACTAAAAATCTCACTTCTAAGACCTTTTATGAAGAAGTTTGAGGGAATTGCTGATGTAGCAACTGATAACGACAAGTCAATGAGTTTGCTTCTTGACTGCGTTGCAATTGCAATGGAACAGTATAAGCCTGAACTTGCCAAGGATTCAGATAAGTTGGAAGACTTGCTTGATCTTCCAACAGTTTACAAAATTGTAGAAGCAGCATCTGGCGTTAAACTAAATGAAGCCTCAGATGTTCTTGCTTCAACTATTCGAGCATAATAAAAATAAATAGGTGGTGTAATGAATGAGCGATGCCAATGCTAATATTTCCGTTAGTATTGATACGTCTGCTGCTTTAGCGCAACTTAAAGAGTTACAAAGACAGATATCGCTCTTTCATACCAATGTAACAAAATCTACTTCTGCTGCTGCTTTAGCACAAAAAGATCTTCAAAAATCATTAATTGATGATATTAATGCAACTGGAAAATTTGCTGCATCTTTAACAAGAATCAAAACAAGTGCAGAATCTTTTACTGATTCTTTAGAACGTAATAAATTTTCAATGCGTGAATACTTTAGGTATGCTGCTGCATCTACAAAAACATTTGGAAAAGCATTTAGTTCTGAGTTTGAAACAGTTAGTAGGGTAGCAGAAGAACGTGTAAAAACATTACAAACACAATATATTAAATTAGGTAGAGATGCCAATGGCGCTCTTCAGTCTATTGCTGTAAGACCTCTTACATTAGACATGAAAGATCATGCAACACAAGTTGCTTTAACTGCACAAAAACAAGCATTATTTAATCAATTAATGAAGCAAGGCTCAACAAACCTTCTTAATTTTGGTAAAAATACTCAATGGGCTGGTCGCCAACTTATGGTTGGTTTTACAATCCCACTCACTCTTCTTGGTTCAACTGCTTCTAAAGTATTTATGGATATGGAAGCACAGGCATTAAAGTTTAAAAAAGTTTATGGAGATTTATTTACTCCAGCAGCAGAAACTCAAAGAGCGCTTGATGACGTAAAAGAATTAGGAAGAGTATTTACAAGATATGGCGTTGCAGTTTCAGAAACTATGGGGTTAGCAGCAGAGGCTGCAGCAGCAGGTTTCCAAGGATCAGACTTAATGCGTCAAACAACAGAAGCAACAAGACTTTCTGTACTTGGTGAAATTGATAGACAACAGGCTCTAAAAACCACTATAGCCCTTCAAAATGCTTTTGGTTTATCAAGTGATGAGTTAGCCTCAAAAATTAACTTTTTAAATGCTGTAGAAAACCAAACTGTAACATCTCTTAATGATATTACTGAAGCAATTCCAAGAGTCGCTCCAGTTATTAAACAACTTGGTGGCAACGTAGAAGATCTTGCTTATTTTATTACAGCAATGAAAGAAGGTGGAATTAATGCTGCAGAAGGAGCAAACGCATTAAAGTCTGGTCTTTCAGCAATAATTAATCCTACTGGCCAAGCAGCAGCAATGTTTGAAAAGTTAAACATAAACATTCAAGATATTGTAGTAAAAAACAAGGGTAATCTTAAAGGAACTATTCAATCTTTTGCATCGGCATTAGACGATTTAGATCCATTAAATAGAGCACAGGCTTTAGAACAATTATTTGGTAGATTCCAGTTAGCAAGAGTTTCTGCATTGTTTGCAAACATTGCTAAAGATGGAAGCCAAGCATCTAGAGTATTAGGCATTGCTTCTACATCAATGGAAGATCTTGCTGCAACAGCAGATAATGAGTTAGGACTTATTGAACAGTCTGCATCAACAAAATTTAAGGCTGCTGTTGAAAGTTTAAAACTTTCTATTGCTCCAGTAGGAGAAGAATTCTTAAAAGCAGTAACACCAATTGTTGAATTTTTTGGAAACATTGCAGATAAATTTAATAACTTATCAGACAGATCAAAAAGAATAATTACTATTTTAGTTGGAGTTGTAGGTGCAGTTGGTCCAGTATTCTTGATGACATTTGGTTTATTAGCAAATGGTATTGCAAATATTATTAAATTATTTTTAACTTTAAGGATGGGTTTTCAAAGAATAACTGGACAAAGTAATATTCTTGCAGAGCAAACTCAATATTTAACAGAAGCACAGGCTCAAGCAGCAGCAGTAGCACACTCATTAGATCAAACACATGCAAAATTAATTCAAACATTTAATATTGAGGCTGGCGCATTAGAAAATCTTGCAAGAGTTTATGAACGTGCTGATCGTGCAGGAATGAGTTTTGCAGCACGTAATCCAATGTCTATGGCTCCAGGATTTACACAGCAAAAGAAGTATGCAAAAGGTGTTGTTTCTGTTCCTGGACCAAAGGGTGCTGGAGATGTTGTACCAGCAATGCTTTCTCCAGGAGAAGCAGTTATTCCTACAGAACAAAATAAAAAATATGGTTCTTTAGTACAAGGAATCATTGCTGATAATATTCCTGGATTTGTTTTAGGTACAACACAAGTTTCTTCTCCAGCAAGAAGACAATCAAGCAATCTTTTTGTTGCTGGACATATTACTGGATTTGAAACAAATGAATTACCAAGAACTGTTTCTTTATTAATACAAGAATTTGATAGATTATCAGCCTCTGCCAATGAGCAAGACAGAGCATTATCGCTTTTAATACAAGAAACATTAGATAGTAGATTAGGAATTCAAAATTTTTCAGAAGTTATAGATGGAGTAATAACAGGAGTACCAAGTTCTGAAACAATAAGAAGTTTGGCTGAAAAACGAGCAGCAATGCTTGGTGGAAGCATAGGAACAAGAATAACTGGTAATGCTAGAAATGAAGCATTTAGACAAATTAAAATTGGCGAACCACTAACATTTCGCCAAGCGGATGAAGCACTTCCTTCTGCAAGAGAAGCAATAGAAACAGGAAAATTGCCTTCTGGAAAACCAATGCAAGAAAAATATTTAGAAGAACTTAAACATTTTATTAATTCAACATCTAACATTGTAACTGAACAAGATAAAGTAACTTTTGCTTTGTCAAATATGAGAAAAACTATTGCTGATCAAATTGCTTCTACTAATAAAGATATTACACGAGAAGAATTATCAATTGAAGTAGATAGAAGAATGTTAGAAATTGAAGAAGAACTTATTAGAACTGGAGCAGCAACAAGAAATTCTCAGACTGGTGTTATTGATAGTCTTGATGATTATAAAGCAGAACTTGTTTTTGCAACAAGTCAATTAAGATCTGCATCTAGAGAAAATGTTTCAGCAGCGACACTTACAGGAGATGCGATAAGTCCACAAGTTGTTAGAGTTGCACAAAGAGGCAAACCAAAAGACATGCCTAATGTTACTCTTAATAGGCAATCTCCAGATGCGCCACTTCGGATTCCTTCTGGAGAAGCATACTACAGAAGAAATATAGCATTAAGAAGTGCACTAGAAGGCCAAATTCCAGGACTTCAAGGCGCTGGAATATCACAAGCAAATGCTGTTCTTAATGGATTAGAAGATCAACTTCAAACCAATTCTCCATCAAGACGAACTATGCAAATTGGTGAAGATGTTGCTCGTGGATTAGAAGTTGGAATGCAAAGTAGACAAGATGATGTTGCTAGAGTTGCAGAAAATCTTGGAGATACCGCAGTTACTGGAACTAGACGTGGAAGAAGAGGAGTTTCAACAGTTGGTAATGTAACTCCTGGACAACCAATCTCTACCGTTGCTACTGGTGCTCCATACATACCACCAGTTGCAGCACCAATAATTTTAAGAACTAGCACTGAAGAATCATTAAAAAATGCCGAGGCTCAAGCAAAAAATACTGAAGCATTAAAAGATTCAAATACAATAACAAAAACAACAACTAGCACTATTAGTCAGCACAATGGAAAACTTTTGGGTGCATCAATGGCACTATCTTCTTTGGCTGGTGTAGGAACAATGTTTGGTGGAACAGTTGGAGAACTTTCTTCAAAAGTAATGGCTTTGTCTTCTGCAATGTTTGCATTACAAATGGTAACTCAGTTAGTTACTAGAGAAAAGTTTTTAGAGGTTGTATCAAGAAGAGCATCAATAGCATCAGAGGCTATGGGGGCAGCATCAAGGGGCGGTGGAGCATTAGCAGCAAGAGGTGGAATTAAAGGACTGTTTCCTCTTCTTGGTAGACTCACACTAGGTCTTACAAAATTTATTGGACCAATTGGTATTGCAACAACAGTAGTTGGTGGACTTCTTTGGGCCTTTAATCGTTATAAAAAAGCACAAGAAAATGCTAGTGATCAATTAAATAAACTTGGAATAGTTGCTAAAACAACTAAAGAAGAAATTAAAACTTATGCAGATATTTTAGGATTTGTTCCAAATAAACGTCCTTCAGAAATGCCAAATGCAACGGCATTGCGTAGCGATAAAAGAACTTTGGTTGATAAAATAAGAGATGATGATAATTTTCTAAAACAAAATAAAAAACAAATTAATTTGCTTAAAACTATGACTCAGGAAGAAGGCATGGCAGCATTAACATCTAAAGGCTTAATGTTAAGAGCAGCAGGTGCTGGAGAAGAACAAGTTCGGGCAATTTTAACAGCAATAGCAGAAGAGAGCGGAAGAAAAGATCTAATTCTTAATTTTAAATCAATGAAGTTTTCAAAACAAGCATTAGATGAAGTAGACAAATCTGTAAAAAGTTTAGCAAAAAATATAAATCAAAAATTTTTAGATTCTCCATATGAAGCAGAACTTGCAGCAGCAAAAGAAGATCTTGATAAATTTTTAGCATCAGATGCTACAGAAAAAGCAAAACGACAAAAAATTAATCTTTATAACACAAGAGTGAATGCAATTAAAGGAAAATTTAACAATCTTGGAAATCCTGATGATTTTAAAATTCCTGCAAAAACTGAAGCAGAAATAAAAAACTTTTCAATTATATTTGGTCAACAAGCAGATGCTATTGCTGCAATGGTAAAAGAAGGAATTATTAGTGTTAAACAGTATAACTCTTCTTGGAACTCATTAGCCAAAACATTTGATACTTTAACTCCAAAAACTAGAGCACTTGCTGCTTCATTTATGCTTAAAGATATTTTAGGCAAAGACAATGAAAAAATTTGGGAAATGACTAAAGGACTTGAAAGTATTACAGATCAAGCATTAATGGTACAACTTGCAACATTTGGAATGACAGTAGAATTAGAAAAATATCTTGAAGCAGCAAAAGGCTTAACACAAGTAAGTAATGCTTTTGATAAGGGTAAAGCACAACTAGCATTTAATATAGCAACTACTTCATCTATAAAAGGTATTAAAGAATGGTTAAAATTACAAGAAGAGGCTGCTAAAGCATCTAAAAAGTTGTTTAAAGATTTAATTGGGGATGGCAAAAAGTCTGCTTTGCAAAATCTTAAAGATGAAATAAAACAAATAGAGAATCAAGTAAAAGCATTTAAAGCCCTTGCTACAGCAAACAAAGAATTACAAGGTAGTAGTAAATTAAGACAAGAAACAATTTTAGATGCAATAGGTAATCCAGAACTTGCAGCAGCAATTGCAGGTAATACTGGATCATTAAAGAAATATATTGATCAATTAAATATATTAGAAGCACAATCAAAAATATTAGAAAATTTAAAAAATGCATTTAAGCCACAAGATCAAATTCTTAAAGAACAACTTGAAAGAGCAAAAGACGTATATGAATATGAACAATTTGTTTATGATTTACAGTTTGAAAAAGAATTAAATCTAAGTGAACTACAACAATCTAAAAATGACTATGATCTTTCACAAATTTCAGAAAAAGAAAAATTAATTGAAGATTCATATAACAAACAATTTGAATCATTAGATGAACTATCTAGAAAACAAGAACAGTTTAATCAACTACAACAAGGAAAGTTCTCTCTTGCAGAAGCGCTTTCTCGTGGAGATATGGCAGGAGCAGCATCTGCAATTCAAAATATTAGAGATCAAGAAGCCAAGGCGCAACTTGAAAATAAAAAGAAATTACTTGAGCAAAGAAAAGAAGAAGACCTTGCTGCGGTTAAAGTTAATGGTAGAACAAGACAAGAAATAGAAGAAGAAAATAATCTTATTGGTTTACGTAGACAAAAAATTGATTTATTAAAAGAAGAGTTTGCTGCACAATTTAAAGTCTTAAATATGACGAAAGATGAAATTGATAATGCTATTCAAACACTTGATCTTGCTAAAAAGGCTGGAGTAGACACAACCAAAAAGACAATGCTTCAAAATATTCTAAAGGGTGCAAAAGGAGATGCAAGTGCTCTTTCACCATCTATTGATGAGGCTAGAACTTCTTTAGAAACATATATTGATAAAGTAGACGCATTGAGAAAAGATTTATCTTTATCTGTTATAAATGTTGGAGAGTTAGCAGTTGCAGCACAAGCAGCAGTTGATGCAATAAAGGCTAAGGTTGTGCCTAGTAGTGGAGCAGGCACTCCTCCAGCCTCAAGTGGTCCAGTTGTTGGCGGTGGATCAGTTGTAGTTGGCGGAACTATCATACCAATTAATACTCCACAAACAAATCCTACTATAGATCCTGAAAAACAAGAAAAAGCAAGAAGAGACTTTTTACGCAGCATAGGTATTCCTGGATTTAATTTTGGAGGCAAAGTTAAAGGTCCAGGAACGTCCACATCAGACTCTATTCCAGCACTTCTTTCAAATGGAGAATATGTTATAAATGCATCAAGTGTAAGAACTTATGGTACTGAGTTATTTGAAAGCCTTAATGCTAAAAAACTTAAAGGTGGAGGATATGTTGGAGAGGGTGCTTGGAGAGATGCAAAAGATGTTAAATATAAAGGTCCAACTGTTGGAGAAAAGTTAAGTGGATTTGGAAAAGATGTTGGAGGGTTTCTTGCTAATGTTGCAAGAACAACTGCAACATCATTTATTAGGCCAGTCGCACAAGTTCTTGCCAAACCAGTAGAAGGAACAGTTAATTCTATAGCAGCAATGGCTGGTGCAAAACCAAATTTTGCTTTTAATGATGTAAATGTTTTAGGTGCTAATCTTTATAAAAAAGAAGGGTATGGTCTTAAAGATTTAGGATCAGATGCACTAGGAATTGGTTTAACAGTAGCCCCTTATGGAAAAGCGTTTAAATTATTAGAAAAAATAAAACCAATAAAAGCCGTAACAGATGTTTTCCGTAGTTTAGGTCCATCAATAGTTGCTTCTGGAATGGGAACTGCTTCAACAAATACTACTAAAAGTGCTGTAGAAAATTTTGTTGGTGCTGCAGTAAACGCAACAGATACATCTATATCAGATTTGTTTAGTATGACCCCAGAACAACTCGCAAGTAAAGAAAGACAAGATAGTATAAAAAGATTAAATGATAGACTTTTACAATTAGGTGGATTAAAGTCAGGTAAAATTTCACTAAAACCAGCAGCACCTTTACCAGAAAAAATGTGGTGGGAAAATATTCCTACAACAGTTGGAAGAAAAGCAGAGGAAATTAAAGGACCAAAAGTTATTCCAGCAGGAATGATTAGTCCAGAACAAGCAAGTCAAACATTTGTTGATGAAATTTATAAGCGAGCATATATAAATGCTGATTCTTCTGGTCGCACATTTATACAAGAAACAGCACTTCCTGGTGGATCATCTGCAAAGTCTCCTTTGTCTGGTTTTGAGCCAGGAAAAACATCATTCGATAATGATTTTACAGCAGCATATGTTTCATTATATTCAGATGTTTGGAAATCAATGTTTGATGATGGATTAACAACTTTAAGTAAAGATGATTTTTTAAACATGGTAAAAGAAATGGGTGTAGGTCCAGTTGATAGTGGAATGAAACATGGAAGATCAGATCTTGCTCCAGGATATGATTATCCAAGTGATGACTTAACAAAAGAAATAAATAAAACTCTTTTTTACAAAGTTTTAGGTTTAAAGCCAGGACAAAGAGTATCTTTATTCAAAGGAAATAGATATCCAGGAACTGCAACACCAGGAACAGAATTAAATCCAACTGCTGGTGGATATTATTCTATAAATAAAGAAATGGCAATGGGGTATATTGGATCATTTTTACATAGAATGGATGCTGGAAGAAATTCTTCTCGTGGTTTTATGGAACGAATATCATTTTTTAGTGATTCAATGGATCCTAAAAAAACAACTAGATTTACTGGTGGATTTGGCAATAGAAGTAAAAAAGCAAGAGAAACAGAAGGTTTGTATAAATTAGATTTACTTCCTGAAGAATTTCCTCAAGTTGCTGGAATTGGTGGTTTATATGATGAAATGACAACATTAATTGGAAGTGGCTTGGCAGCAAGAAGTAAAAAAATTATGACACTGAAAAGAGTTTTAGAATTAACTAAAGACAATAAAGTTTCTAGAGGTTTAAGCATAGAAAATCAACCTGCAAGCAAGTATGCAGAGTATTTAAGTAAAAAATCAAATTGGTTAAAAATAAAAGGATATAGAAAAACAGATTATAGCGGTAGAGATGAAGTTTCATTTCTTGATGAAAAAAATTCGGTAACACTTTATTCTGGAGGCGGAGGTCGTAAAATGCCACCAGAATGGATTCTTGAACCATTTAAAATGGGTGGATTAGTACAAAAATTTGCAGATGGTGGCGCAGCATGGCAAGAAAGACTTTCAATGACTAAAAAACCTTGGTCTTTATCATCAATGCCACTATTACAAAAAGAAAATTGGCAGTCAACTATAGGTTTAGGAAAGTCTTTAACTGTTGATGCTATAAAAAGTGTTGGTCAGTCTCTAAGCAGAGTTTTAGACCCAACAAAAAATTATACTGAAGATAATAGATCACTTAAAACAAAACTTCTTGAAGCAACAGGAGATGCTTTTAACGTTGGCTCCCTAGGCCTTGGTCCAACAGTAGCACCAGTAGCATCAAAAGGTTTGTCTCAAATTGGTAAAGTAATTAGTAATGCAAAACAAGATATTGCTTTTATTAAAGATGTTCGTGGATTACAAAAAACTGCAAAAGAAGCAAAAACAAAAAATACAAGTATTGATTCTATAATTAAACAAAATACTAAAGAAGACGATACATTAAATGATGTAATGGGTGCTTTATTAGGTGAAACAAAGATAAATAGAAACCCACTTCTTGATGTTTTAAGAACTAAATCAGGATATGGATTTCAGAGACTACCAAAAAATGTAATGAGTCCTGTAGAAGAAAAATTTGCAAAAGCACAAACAGCAATGGCAAATGCTGGACAAAATCCGTTTATAAATGATCAATTACAAAGAGTTGATATAAATCAATTTATGTCAAGAAGTCTTCCATCTTTACAAGATGCAACTATTGCATCTATGTCAACAAAAAATATAGTTGAACAAGTTAGAGAAAGAGTTGGAACAGTTGT
>Ga0315909_10007594_pt1 | contig 12056 bp, 21 predicted proteins | sample LakEriMetagenome_11_FD_203527 | JGI IMG/M metagenome (GOLD analysis project Ga0315909, IMG submission 203527) | Freshwater fungal communities from buoy surface, Lake Erie, Ohio, United States - Buoy 2 MA125 | ecosystem: Environmental > Aquatic > Freshwater > Lake | place: USA: Lake Erie, Ohio...
CGGCACGATCCACACCACACGATCTGCTTTGACCTTCGTGCGGATGTAGCGCATGTCCACATACAGATTCGGATCGGTCGGCATGTTGCTGCCGAGCGAGATGATAGCAAGGCCTGTCTTGGTGTCTTTGATGATGGCCGCTTGCTGGAATGCGGTGCGCCCAACAGCCGCGAGATCACGGCACTTGGCCGCTTGCGCGAGACCAACAGCGATGCTGTCGCCAATGCTTACGCAGTCCATCTTGCTTTCTCCTTCGCCTGCCGAACTTGGCCCATGATCCACTTTGCGTTGTTCTTCATCGAGCGGTGATCGGATGCAGAAACGGGGACCGTGAACCAGATTGTTTGTCCTTCGAACTCTGCGGTGACCACCCAGTGGTGGTTCCTCCGCACCGTTAAGACTGCGCCACCCAATGAGGCGACGTATTCTCTCACTTCCTTCTCGTTTCGCATGGCGTTAGTCCCACTCTTGCTCGGTTGGCGGTTGCGGGTTGATGTGTTCGACAGGCACCTCGGTCCACTGACCATGGCGCTTGATCAAGATGCGATAGCTGATCATCCCCCATGCTTTTTCAGCACTGCCGTCGGGGTTGAACGTCGTTACCCATCCGTATTTCTGTTCGACTTTTATGTCTTCAATCATCTTTCTTCTCCCCTAGTGCAGCATCAATCACAGCATCAATCTTCAGGATGCGGCGGTCTTGGTTGTTGTTCCAGTCTCTAATCTCCCGCAGCGCCGTTTCCAGCGTCTCAATGCGGGTTTCAGCCTTCTCAGCGCGGAGCCGTTCTTCTTTGCAGCCCGCCTTCAATGCCGCCAAACCTGAGTTGTAGGCCGCGACAACATCCACGCCCAAGCCAGCCAAGGCATGTGCCGCTTGAGATTGTTCCAAGAGCCTGTTCTTAGCTTCCAGCGCCTCAATGCGGTCGGCGGCTTCTTCAAGCATTGAACTAATATATGCACTGTCAGCTTGAACGCGCAGCCGCTTCACAAGATCATCCATCTTTCTTCTCCTTCGGAGCATACGGACGCATGACCGGGATCTTTGGGTCGTAGTCCTTGCCTTCAGGGCCACACCACGCATCAGATGCGCGCATGTCGCGACAGAGGGGGAAGGTCCGTTCTCCAGTGACCAAGTCCCAACCAGTCAGCTCTGAGTGTGTGCAGCGATGGCCCGCAGGGATCGAGGGCGACGCTCCAGAGTTGTGATAGTGGTGACGACAGTTCACACAGAACTTTCGCTCCTCAATCTTTCCACCTTCAGTCATGACTATCCCTCCTTGCTCTGAGCATGGCATCGGCGGCGTAATACGCAGCGTCAGCCGCTTCTGATACAGTTTGAATGGCGTCCAATTTCATGAACACGGGAAATGCTGCTATCGCGAACTGGTCGCGCAACGTCACTGCCTCACAGAGGACCGCGGGCAGTTCTTCGCCCGTGTCAACGTAGAGAATGTTTTTGCGCTCGTAGAGCTTCCTCTCTTTGCTCATGGTTCCATCTCCAATACCTGCTTGATCATCATGGACATCTGCATGTGGAAGTCTGGCTCGTTGCCGTCTGGCCCATCGACGATGTCTGCGTTGTCCTCAAAGTATTCGAGCACTTCGAGCAGCGCCCATTCCATCTCCCGAAGGTGGCGGACCAGACGCTCGTCTGCCGGGCCGAACATGACGCTCGTTCCATCGACCTTGGACAGTCGCAATTCGCCACGCGCGAGCTTGCGCAGGGCTGTCTCAGCGACCTTGACGCGGCGCTCCAAAGCTTCGATGTAGTCGGCGGCTTCATCGACGATAGGGTCGTCGCCACAGGCCACCCCTTCGCGCAGGCGCTTCACGATGTTGGTCATCGAATGCTCTCCACGATGGCCATGTACACGGCGTCTTCAGGGATCTTCCGGGCGAGCTGTTTCAAAAGCTCATGGAGTTCGGCGTCGTCGCCGACATACAGCTCCTCGCCCTCGTTTGAGGTGAGGGTGACTTCGAGGTCGGAGTAATCGACAATCTCAGGGCCTCCGGGATCGCCCACAGATGGGTCAGGATCGAGTTCGTCGAACTCGACGCAGAAAGACCCGTCAGCCATCAGAGTTTGGCCCTTGTAGGTCACGGGAACCTCTTCGAAGTGGAAGGTGCAGTAGCTCATCTGGGTGTCCTCAGTAGTGGTGGCGCGAGGCCGGGTCGCAGGGGTCTTCCAACCAGTCGTAGTCGTCCTCCGGGTCTTCCTCGACCTCGGTGACGTCGATCACGCCATAGTCCTCCGTGGAACAGTGGTCCCACTGGGCCGTGTCGATATCCATGCCCTCCGTGACGGCCATATCAAAGGCGGCATCCTTGGTAAGGGCGTAGACCTCGACCTCGGTTTGCAAGAGGACGGTCTTTTGCAGGGTGATGCGGTAGGCGTTCATTGGTCGGGCCCTTTCTCGGCACGGATGATTTGGTCAAGGCGGAGAAGCATGTTGCGAGCCTCGGTGGCGCTCTGCGGCCACCAAGGGGCGTCGTGGTTCTTGGGGTCGTACAGGCCGTAGCGTTCCACGTCGGCCGTCACGGCGTCCAAGGCGTCGATCAGGGTGGTGATCATCCTGTCGAGATCGTCCCACATGTTGGTGGCGTCCTCAGCCATTATCATCCTCCATCTCGGAAAGGTCCGCGGCCACCCCCTCCACGGTCCCCTGCATGTTTCGGCACTGGTCCCCGAGCAAAAGGCACAAGGCGCGTGTGGATATCTCGCGGTCTTGCAGAAGGCCCAGAAGCTCTTCCTGCTCCATGGCCTCCACCTTTTCAGAGAAGGGTTCACAATGATCGGGGTGGTCATGCAGCAAGACGGAGATGTGGAACAGCATCTCGCTTATCTCCCTCAAGTTGTTTGAGGCGATTTGGAGGGAAGAGTCCAAAGAAGGCTGCTTGGTCATGGCGTCCATCCGTTCTCGTTGGCCACCGGGCCGATGTAGTTGCCGCGGGCGTCGAACTTGATCAGGTTCGGATACGACCGCAGGACGATGGTCAAAACGTCGTCGTCCTCGATCTCGTTGAACAGGCGACACGCGCCCAAGAAGTCCTCCTTCTCGAACAGGTCGTCGAGCTGGCAGAGGATCGCATAGGCGGACTGAGACTGAGGGGTCGGGTGCAAAGCTTTGATCGGCATGGTCAACGTCCTTTCTGTGACGAGGGGAGCAACATGGCATGGGGTGCAAATGATGTCAATACGAGAAACGTGGACCATGGACCTTTGCTATAGAGCAGAGGGAAAGTCACAGGGTTGGACACAGGGTTAAATGCCCATTTACCAGTGGTGTCACAGGGTTCACAGGGTTGTTCCAATATTGATCTTTTCCGGCCGCGCGCGCGGTAGGTCGGTAAGTATGTTAGTATATAATATGTTGATATATTGCATACTTTTAAGCCCCAGCAGCGGACCCGTAACCTGTTAGGACACAGGGTTTCAAACAACCCTGTGATCCTTGTGACACCACTGGTACACAAGGGTTTAACCCTGTGATCAACCCTGTGACATTTTGCTTCCCTTATAGTAAAACCATGTGACGGACAGGAGGACTGCCGCATGGCGCGAGCCAAACAAACGCACAAGCCCAAGCTTGATATCTTGGTGAACCCCAAAACGAAGGGCCTCACGGAGAAGCAGGAAAAGTTCTGCCGGATCTATGCCACCGAGGACGTCACCCGAACGGAGGCGGCCAAGCTTGCTGGGTTCGGAGAGAAGACCGCTTCGTGGGCCGCATCCCGTTTCTTGAACGGCCGAGACTACCCACACATCGTTGCCCGCATAGCCGAGATCAAGGAAGAGCTGGCCAAGAAGTACGAGGTGACCTTTGATGGTCACATCAGGCAGCTTGCCCGCATCCGTGACATGGCTCTGGAGAAGGGCAACTACACCGCAGCGCACGCGGCCGAGAAGAGCCGAGGTCAGGCGGCCGGGTTGTACATCAGCCGCAGCGAGATCTTGGTCGGCAAGATCGACCAGATGGACCGAGAAGAAGTATTGGCCGAGATCGCCAAGCTTCAGGCCCAGTTCCCGATCTTGATCGAACAGACCGCCCCGACGCTCGACATGATCGCAAGTAGCCGAGACCCGGATGACCTGCCAGATTTTGTCACCCCTGAAGAGCGGGCGCGTCTCGAAGCGGAGATCGACGAGTGAATACAGAAACTGCGCTTTGGAAACACCTCAAGAAGGAAACGGCCAGAGACGTCCACTGGACCCGCATTGAGGCACGGGTGGGGGCAGGTATCCCGGACGTCAACGGATCCTTTCTATGGCCCGTTTCTGGCCGTTCTAGGGGCATTGAAATCTGGTGCGAGCTGAAGGTGTGCAAGACCAAGGCCTACAAAACGGCCGGGCTATGGCGGCCAGCTCAAATTGCTTGGCAAACCGCGCGTTCGTTCCACTCCCGAAACGTCTGGAACTTGGTCAGCCACCCTCAGGCAGAGGTCGTTAAAATATACAGTGGTTCACGGATCGCGGACCTTTGGGACGATTCCGAGGGCAAAGTCGAGCCGGACATGGTCCTTCGTTACAGAAATCCTTACGATTCGTGGTCATTATTCCTTGAAATGGCGGCCGCGCGGTCCTTTGATGCAATAGAAACATCAATCGCGGACCGCGGTCCTTAGATCTCGCGGTCCTTTGATGCAATAAATCGCGGCTGGCGCGCACGAAAAACCCCCGATCTTTCGACCGGGGGTTGTGGCGCGGGCCTTAGGTGCAACTTTAGGTTGCCCCTTTCACCTCACCCAGCCGCGTAGATAGGCGTCTTTCATCTGGTGCACGGCCGTCGGGTTGACCTGGTGGCCTAGTTTCAGCGGGCCTTGGAATATGAGCCCCAGCAATCGGCCGCGCTCGTATGCCCAGCGCGTGTTGGTCTGGCCTTGCCCTAGATAGGCGTCGTAATCCATCGGGATCTTGGCGCGCACTTCCTTGAACCCGCGGACGAAGGCTGCGGAGCGCATAACGCCCCGCATGCCCGTGTTGCCTGTCGCAACTTGTTTGATCATGATCACGCCCCCACGAAACGCTTGGCCGTCGGGCCGTGTGAATTGATCACGATCCCGGCGCGGGCCTTGGCAGACGTCCCGCCGCACGCGCGACAATCCTCGCACGTCGTTTTCTGGCCAGCTTCCTTTGAAGCCGGGCAGGTGACTTCGCCGGTCAGCTTTGCGGCCGCGGCCGTCTTGACTCGGAACGTGCGCCAGCCGAGCGCGCGGGCCGCGTCGGCTTCCGCCGGGCTGTCGACGCTTGCCATGCAGAGCAGACGGAACGCGGCGAAGCGGGCCTGTTTCCACTGGTGCGAATAGCCGTTCACTGCGGCCGTTTTGAGAGTCGCCGCGCGCCAGATCTGAAAAGGAGCGGCCGTCGGATCCCCGTATGTGCCCGCGCGGAATGCGAGCCCGGCGAATAGGTCGGGGATTAGTTTCGTATCGTAGTCGACGCCGGGCCTTGCATACCGGCCGCGTTGGAACGCGCCAAAAACAGAAACGACGGACCGGCCCACTTGCACGTAACAGGATCCGTCGTTTGCTGGCCGGTGAATGCAATCCCCGCAGACGGCCGCGTCTTGGCCGCTGCGGAGCGCGCTCATAGGATCGACGTCGGACCGAATGACAAAGGTTTGAACCATTGCGCCGGTTTTGGCATTGCTGCTGGCCGTCGTGATTCGGTTTGCGATCACGACGATGGGCGAGCCGTCTAGAATCGACGGGCCTTCGTACAGGATAACGCCAGAGAACTTTCCCCGGCGGAGATTGTTGCGCATGTCGCGCGCGGTCTTGATCATAGGTCCTGCCCTTTCTTGGCAATTGAACGGATCGAAACTAGCACGAATCGCATAGCACGTCAATATGAAAGTATGAGCCCGGCGCGATCTTTTGCGCGGTCCTTTGATGCAATTTAAACGCGGGCCTGCGGCCGCGCGGTCCTTTGATGCAATATAATCCCGGCCGACCGGCGCGGGCCTGCGGCCGCGCGGTCCTTTGATGCAATAGAACACGACGGGCAAAGGAAAAGCCCCCGGACCGAGATCCGGGGGCTGCGTCGTAACGGGCCGCGTCGCTCTGGCGCGATCATGTTATGAGGCCTTGCACAAGGCCTTAAGTTCGGCTTTCACCCGGCGCGCGGTCTCTCCTCTCCACGTCGTCGCATTAGACAGGAAATAGAGCACGATGCTTTTTCCGCTGTCGTGAATGTAGTTATCGTCCACGCTGTCGAGCGTGGACATGGCTTGCAGGTAGGGCACCGCGCCAAAGTAAGGTTTTTTCCAATCCTGCGAGATCTCGCGGGCGATAGTGTAGAGGGGGCGGTTCATGCTGACTCTCCTTTGCTGCGATCAATAACAGGCAGGGCCGATTCCATTGCGAGGATCCACGCGCGAACATCGGCCATGGCTGCGTCATATTGGCCGCGCTTGTAGCGTTTCCCTGTGATGGCCGATGCAAGTTCAAAGGAACGTGTCGGGGTTGCGGTGCGAGTAAGGCGCATCCCGGCCTTGCACGCGCGCAATGCATGGTACACGGTCCGGGCATGCATCAGCCGGGTTGCGTCGCGACCGATAAAGGCCGAGACCCCGTCCCCGTGCTTTACGATATAGCTGTCTAAGTTTTCCATCTGCGCTCTCCTTTTTTGTGAGCATAGTCAATATATAAATGAACCCCGGCCTTGTCAATAGGCCGGGGTCCATGTTTCTTAGGCTGCTGCGCGCTTTCTTGCCACCACGCGAACCGTCATGATTTCCGTGGTCCGGGTGCACACTCTGACCTGATCGGGCGTCAAGATTGCGCGGACCGCGTCGCTGTCGAGCGTCGCGCGCTCGGTCCAACTTACGGTCGCCCTGAATAAGTCTCCGTCAATCTCGGCAAAGCCCGACTCGGTCAGGGCTTTCTTCAGGGCTTTTTCCTGATCGGTCAGGGCTGCAATCTGTGCCTTGAGCGCGCCTAACTGATCTACGATTGCTGCATAGTCCATTGGTCTAGTCCTTTCGAGAGTGTGCGCCCGGCCTTTCGACCGGGCGCGTTTGATTACAGGGTGGCGGTGCCGGTCATATTGATCTCGATTTCCCGGCCCGATAGAGCCGAGTCGATCCGTTCATCAATTAAGTCCTCAAGTTCAATTCCGTCGCGGTCTGACAGTTCTTGAATGCGAGAGTCGAGAGATTCGACCAAGGCCTTGGTCGCTGCAAGTTCCTCTTCTAGTTTTGAGATAGCATCGACCAGACCGGAGAAACCGATCACGGCCTTGCTAAATGCTTCGCCAACAATTGACATTTGCTTAGTCCTTTTCTCTAGACGGTCTCACCGTGAAACCGTGCTTACACGGTAACATGAATTGCCAACATAGGCAATAGGAAAAGATATCACGAAAGCGTGATGCTGCACCGCAACATGACTGCCACGGGTCCCTTGGGGTCGAACCGATCCGTGGCGCGCGGACCGCGAAACCCGGTCCCCCCTGCGAGGGGCGCGGTCTACGCGGGCGGCCGTAAAACCCGATTTTCCCCGGAATGTGAGCAACATAAAAATACCCGGACCCCCTAATTTGACAATTAGTGCTTAGGATCCCCCACCCCCCATGCTATAAAAACACCATCTAGGATCCACGGACCACGGACCATGTTACAAACTCTCTGCTACACTCCCCTCCCGCCCTCGGTCCGTGGCGGCCTATAAGTCGCTCGATCCCCTCAGCGGGTAATGCTCACCTCCCTTGCGTTGCTAACGGACCACGGACCATGAACCTCACCCCGAAGATGGATGAAGAAAGCCTGAAAAAGCTTGCAAAGCTCTATCAGCGCCTCACCCAACTGGAGCAGTCGAAAGCGGCCCGCGAGCATTTCCTTCCCTTTGTTAACGCCGTATGGCCGGGATTTATTGCAGGGAGGCATCATCGGATCGTGGCGGAGAAGCTGGAAGCCGTGGCCAATGGGACATTGAAGCGACTGATCATCAACATGCCGCCGAGGCATACGAAGTCAGAGTTTGCTTCTTACCTGTTCCCGGCGTGGTTCATTGGCCGTCGACCAGACTTGAAGATCATGCAGGCGACGCATACGGCTGATCTGTCGATCAGGTTTGGTCGCAAGGTGAGAAACCTGATGGACGGGGAGGACTATAAGAAGGTCTTCCCTGATGTTAAGCTCAGGGCAGATTCGAAGGCGGCTTATCGGTGGGAGACTGATGATGGTGGCGAATATTATGCAGCGGGTGTCGGCGGCTCTATCGCGGGTCGCGGCGCGGATCTCTTCATTGTGGACGACCCACATTCGGAACAGGATGCGCTGAGTCCCACTGCTTTGGAGAATGCGTGGGAGTGGTACATGGCCGGTCCCCGCCAGCGTCTGCAACCGGGCGGAGCTATTGTTGTGGTCATGACCCGGTGGGGCGAGGCCGATTTGACGGCGCGTTTGATCAAGCAGCAGGCGAGGGATCCGAAGGCGGACAAGTGGGAGGTTGTGGAGTTTCCGGCCATTCTTGATAGCGGGGAGCCGCTGTGGCCAGAATACTGGAAGCTCGACGAATTGGAGAAGATCAAGGCGTCGATTAGCAATTCGAAGTGGCAGGCGCAGTATATGCAGCGGCCGACGTCGGATGCGGCGTCGATTATTAAGAGGGACTGGTGGCAGGTCTGGGACAAGGACGACGTACCACGGTTACAGTATGTGATACAAAGCTACGATACGGCGTTTCTGAAATCACGGACCGCGGACTATTCTGCGATTCAGACGTGGGGTGTTTTCTTCCCAACGGAGGATTCGCCACCGAATTGCATCTTGCTGGACGCGAAGAAGGGGCGGTGGGAGTTTCCGGATCTGAAGCGGATCGCCTTGGAGGAATATAAATACTGGGAGCCGGAGACGGTTCTGGTGGAAGCGAAGGCTTCTGGTCTGCCGCTGACGCAGGAATTGCGGCACATGGGTATTCCTGTGGTAAACTTTACGCCATCCCGTGGGAATGATAAGCATTCTAGGGTCAATTCAGTGTCCCCTCTGTTCGAGTCGGGACTGGTATGGCGGCCGGATACGTCGTGGGCGGAGGAAGTCGTGGAGGAATTGGCGGCTTTCCCCTTCGGTGAACATGACGATATGGTCGATTGTGCCACTCAAGCCTTGATGCGGTTCCGTCAAGGTGGCTTCATTGGGCATCCGGACGACTATCAGATGGAAACACTGAGGCGTCCATCAACTAGGGTCTACTACTAATGGCCATCTCACCTCGTTCCAATATCGACAAAGGCCTCTTGGAAGCGCCGGAAATGCCCGAATTGGAGGGTGAAGAGATCGAAATGGAGGAGGACGGTGGTCCACGGACCCCGTATTCCGTTGAGGAAGACGAGGAAGGTGGCGCAATCATCACTTATGGTGGTGAAGATGCCCGCGATATCGCGTCATTGGGTTTTGGCGACAACTTGGCTGAGGTTTTGGACGAGGGCTACCTGTCCTCGATCTCGAAAGAGCTGGGTCAGGCGGTCGAAGATGACGACGAGGGCCGTGAAGAGTGGAAAAAGGTCTATGAAGAGGGCCTCACTCTGCTTGGAATCAACTATGAGGACCGAACAGAACCCTTCGAAGGGTCAACTGGCGTCACTCATCCGGTCTTGAACGAGGCTGTGACGCAGTTTCAGGCGCAAGCCTACAAGGAAATGTTGCCACCGAACGGTCCAGTGCGCTCGCAGATCGTCGGGCAGGTGACTCCGGAGAAGGAACAGCAGGCCGAGCGGGTCAAATCCTTCCTGAACTACTACATTACGAACGAAATGGAGGAGTACGACCCCGAATATGACCAGATGCTGTACTATCTGGGCTATGGCGGGTCTACTTTTAAGAAGGTCTACTACGACGGCGACCTCCAACGCGCTGTTTCGCCTGTTATCTACCCCAACGACTTGATCGTTCCCTATCATGCGCGGGATATCCGCACAGCAGAGCGTGTGACACACGTCTTGCGGGTGTCGCCGAACGATTTGCGCAAGCAACAGGTGTCTGGTTTCTACCGGGATTTGCCGTTGCAGGAGCCGACAGAGGCAGAGCGCGATCAGGTTGAGGAAAAGGTCGACAAAATCACGGGCATTGAGCCGTCGTCCAAGCCCGACGTCTACAAGCTCTACGAAATCCATACGAATCTTGATCTTGAAGGGTTTGAGGATCTGGACTCGAACGGTGAGCCGACCGGTATCAAGCTTCCCTACATCGTCACGATGAATGCGGACACCGGCGACATCCTTGCTATCCGTCGCAACTACGATCCGAAGGATCGGAAGAAGCGCGCGCAGCAATACTTCGTGCATTACAAGTTCTTGCCGGGTCTTGGCTTCTACGGCTTCGGCCTTGTGCACTTGCTCGGCAACCTGTCGCGCAGCTCGACGTCCATTCTGCGTCAGTTGATTGATGCTGGTACGCTGTCGAACCTGCCTGCTGGCTTCAAGGCCAAGGGCTTGCGCATTCAGGACGAAGGCTCGTTGTTGCAGCCGGGCGAATGGCGCGATGTCGATGCGCCGGGCGGCTCACTGCGTGAAAGCTTGCTGCCGCTTCCCTATAAGGAGCCAAGCGCAACGCTGATGCAGCTCCTTGGGTTCTGTATCTCTGCGGCTGAGAAGTTCGTGGGAACCAAGGACCTTGGTATGACCGACTCCAATCAGGAGATGCCGGTCGGAACCACGATAGCTTTGTTGGAACGCGGCTCGCGCGTGTTGAGAGCCGTTCACAAGCGCCTGCATTACGCGCAAAAGCAGGAACTGAAACTGCTGACGCGCATCATCAAGGACACGGTCGGCGCATATCCGTATGACGTCGCTGGTGGTCGTGAGATTGCGGCGAAGGATTTCGATGATCGCATCGACATTCTGCCAGTCACCGATCCCAACATCTTCTCGATGACGCAACGCATCTCGCTTGCACAAGAGCAGCTCCGTCTTGCTCAGGCTGCACCGCAGATGCACAACCAGTACGAAGCCTATCGTCGTATGTATTCTGCACTCGGTGTGCAGGACATCGACCTAATCCTGCCACCCCCGGCGCAGCCGCAGCCTGAAGGCCCGGCGATGGAGAACGCGCGTTCGATGGTCATTCCTAACGGTGCTCCACCATTGAAAGCTTTTCCTGAGCAGGATCATCAGGCCCATATCGCATCTCACATTGCGTTTATCAAAACGCCACTCATCCAGACATCGCCGCAGGTCTACGGCGTATTGCTGGGGCATGTGTTCGAACACATTGCGTTGATGGCGTTGCAGCAGGTAACACAGCAGGCGCAGCAACTGCAACAGCAGGCCCCTCCAATGGTGAACCCGATGACGGGCCAGATGATGCCGCCGCCTCCGCCTCCGCCGGAACTGATGCAGCGTGCAGCCGCTGCACTTGAAGCGCAGATGATTGCAGACGTGATGCAGCAACTGTCTCCGCAGCAGGCGGAAGATCCGTTGATCAAGTTGCAACAGCGCGACCTCGATATCCGCGAGCAGGCTGTGAAGCTGAAGGCGGAAGAAGCTGCGCTGCGCATCGACTTGGATGAACGCAAGCTTCAGGCGAAGCAGGCGGAAGAACAAAATCGTCGCGTGTCGAATGAAGACGTGCAGCAACTCCGCGCCAACGTATCTCTTGCTCGTGCCCGTGAGGCTAAGAGGCCAGCACAATGAGCCCACAAGAACTCTTTGCTACGCTTGAGGCGCGGTATCGTTTGCCGGAAGGCTATCTGAACCGCGTCTATATGCTGGAGAGCGGTGGCGGGAAGAACAACTACAACAAACTGAGTGGCGCTGCGGGGCCATTTCAGTTTATGCCCGGCACGTCAAAGGGCATGGGCCTGCAAGACCCTTACGATTTGGCGCAGTCCGCTGAAGCTGCTGCACGCCTTGCTGCGCAGAACCGCGACTTTTTGAAAAGCAAGGGCGTGGAAGAGGTAGACGGCAAGACGCTGTATCTTGCTCACGCGCAGGGTCCGGCTGGTGCATATGCGCTGCTGTCGAATCCAGACGCAAAGGCCGTGGATGCACTGGCACCTCTGTACAAGGACCGCAGCGTTGCCGAAAAGGCCGTCACGCAAAACCTTGGAAAGGTTGAACA
>Ga0315909_10007595_pt1 | contig 12056 bp, 11 predicted proteins | sample LakEriMetagenome_11_FD_203527 | JGI IMG/M metagenome (GOLD analysis project Ga0315909, IMG submission 203527) | Freshwater fungal communities from buoy surface, Lake Erie, Ohio, United States - Buoy 2 MA125 | ecosystem: Environmental > Aquatic > Freshwater > Lake | place: USA: Lake Erie, Ohio...
TCCATGACCGATGCCGCATTAGGTGCTGAAATTGAAGTTCCAACCATTGATGGTGGAAAATCAAAGGTTAAAATCCCAGAAGGAACTCAGTCTGGAAAACAATTTAGATTAAAAGGTAAAGGAATGCCAATTTTAAGAGAAAATGATTTTGGTGATCTTTACCTTGAAACCAATGTGATAATTCCAGAGTCTTTAAGCAAAGAACAAAAAGACTTGCTCCTTAAATTTAAATCTTTAGAAGATTTAGACAATAACTCTGAAATAAAAAATTTTTTAAATAAAGCTAAAAAATTTTGGCAAAACTAAAGCTAATTAATGAATGAAAAAATTAATGAAATAATTTCGTTAATAAAATTAGGTGATTTAATTAATGCCGAAAAAAATGCGCAAAATATTTATAAAGAAAATTTAGATAACTTTGAAATAACGAATCTCATTGGAACAATAAATCTAATAAAAAAAAATTTTAATAAAGCTATTATTTATTTCGAAAAAGCAAAAAATTTAAATCCAAATCATCATTCTATTTATAACAATCTAGGTCTGGTTTACAAAGAATTGAAGAACTATAAGGAGGCAGTATCTAATTTTGAGTACGCCTTAAAATTAAATAAAAAATATGCAGGAGCATATAATAATTTAGGATTAACATTTAAAGATCAATTTAATTTCCAAAAAGCATTCGAAAATTTTAATTTAGCTATTTCATGTAATCCAAAATTTGTAGAGGCTTACAATAATCTAGGAATTCTTATAATGGATAAACTAAATTTTAATACCTCTATTGATTACTTTAGTAAAGCCATTGAGATTAACAACAAATACGTAGATGCGCTAAGAAATAGAGCATTAGCTTATACTTTTATTAAAAAATCTATTTTAGCAATTAAAGATTATACTAATTTAAAAATTTTAGATCCACAAAGAAATTTAGAATATGAGACTAGAATTTTTGATAATAAAAATCAGATTTGTGATTGGAGTAATTATAAAAGTACTTTAAAAAGTATTTTAAATAATCTAGAAAGAAAAAATCAAGTTCTAGAATTAATTAACCCATGGAAGATCTTATTTTGGACAGACTCTTTAAAATTAATAAAAAATTATACTTCAGATTACATCAGAAAGAATAAGAAAATATTAAAGACAAAAAATTCCATATTTAAAAAACGTGATTCAAATAAAAAAATTTGTATAGGCTATTATTCATCTGACTTTAGAAATCATGCTTTAGCTAGATCGGTTATTAAAATTTTAGAAAACCATAATAAACAAAAATTTGAAATATTTGCATTTCATTTTAGTAAATACCCAAAAGATGAATTAACTTTTCAAATATCTAAACTAGTCGATAAATTCTTTGATGTAAGCTTAGATGCTGATGAAACAATAATTCAAAATTCTAGAAATAATAATATTGATATTGCTATTGATCTTACGGGTTTTACATTAGACAATAGAATTAATATTTTTTTAAATCGACTGGCACCTATCCAGGTCAATTTTTTAGGATATGCTGGGACTATAAGCAATTATCATGACTATATAATTACTGACAAATATTTGGTGCCAAAAAAATACAAAAAGTATTATTTTGAAAAAATTATAAGTTTACCTGGTTTTTTTCAACCCATCGGTAATGAAAATAAAATTGATTTAAATTTCTCAAGAGAGAAATTTAATCTGCCTCCCAATGATTTTATATACTGTTGTTATAATAATATTTACAAGATTAATTATGAAATTTTCAATTGTTGGATGAGAATCTTAAAAAAAACTAAAAATAGTATTCTTTGTTTGCCTGCTGTTAATAATGATTGTACTCAAAATATATACTCTGAAGTTTTGAGGAATAATATTAGAAAAGATAGAATAATTTTTTTACCTTATATAGAAAGAAATTTGTTGTCTGAGAGGTACAGACAATTTGACCTTTTTCTCGATACGTTTCCATATCAAGCTCATACAACTGCAGTTGAAGCACTAACCTCTGGTTTGCCATTAATTTCTATAAATGGGGAAGGTTTGCAAAGTAGAGTATCCTCGAGTTTGCTTCACAACCTAAGACTTCCAGAGTTAATAACTAATAATATTGAAGAATACGAAAAAAAAGCAATTTTTTATCGAAACAATCCTGAAAAATTAAAGCAGCTAAAAGAGCGATTATATTTTAATATGAATAACTTAAATATAACAAATCCAAAAATTTATACAAAAAATATAGAAATGGCTTATACAAAAATATTTGAAAATTATCAAAAAAGACAGGCGCCAAAAGATTTTTACATAAATTAAAAAATGAAGAAAATCAACATAACAATTTCTGGAGCGGTTGGAAGAATGGGCCAAATTTTGATTAAAACAATTTCTAAAAATAAAAATTTAAGTATTCAAAGTTTAACTGATCTTAAAATTGGAAAAAAAATAAAAGGAGTCGAAGTTCAAAAAAATAGTGTAAATGCATTTAAAAAAACTGACGTTATAATTGATTTTTCCACACCTAAGTCGTCTATTGAAATTTTAAATTTTGCTAAAAAGTTAAATATAAAAGTTGTAATTGGAACTACTGGATTTACAAAAAAACAGGAAAATTTAATAAAAAAATATTCAAAGAAAATTGCTATTTTTAAATCAGGCAATATGAGTTTGGGAATAAATCTTCTCGAGTATATTACTAAAATTTTATCTAAAAAGATTCCAGATATTTACAAAATTGCAATATCGGACAATCATCATAAAGCAAAAATTGATTATCCCTCTGGCACAGCTCTTATGCTTGGAAATGCAGTCTCAAATGGTAAGAATAAAAATTTAGATGAATTAAGAGGTAAATTATTTTTAAATAAAAAAGGGAACTTTCAAAATAAAAAAATAAACTTCTTTATAACAAGAAAAGGAAAAACTATTGGTAAGCACTCAGTAATTTACAATAATAATATCGAATATATTGAATTAAAACATACCGCTTTTTCAAGAGAGTTGTTTGCTGAGGGCGCTTTGAATGCTGCAGTATGGATAAGCAAAAAAAATAAAGGCTTATTTAATATGCAGCACATGTTAAATCTTAAATAATTAAATTTCTTATTTTTTTAATGGGATTGAATAAATTACAAGCCTTAAAACTTATTCAATTATTAAACAAGTCAATTAAAAGTCCTAAAACCTCACTTAAATATAGAAACCAATTTACACTTTTAACTTCTGTAGTTCTCTCTGCTCAATGTACAGATATAAATGTTAATAATGTTACTAAGAATATTTATAAAAAATATTATACTCCAAAACATTTTGTCGATCTTGGAATTACAAAAATAAAAAAAATGATCAAAAGTATTGGACTTTTCAATATGAAAGCTAAAAACATATATAATTTATCAAAAATTTTATTTGAAAAATATCAGAGTAAAGTCCCAAATAATTTCGATGATTTAATAAATCTTCCGGGCGTTGGAAGAAAAACTGCAAATGTTGTCTTAAATGCTGCATTTAACAAGCCAACCATTGCAGTAGACACTCACGTATTTAGGGTAAGTAATAGAACTGGTCTTACAAATGGTAAAAATCCAAATGAAGTGGAGAAACAACTTTTAAAAATTCTACCCAGTAAATACCTGAAGAAAGCTCACCATTTAATTCTTTTGCATGGAAGATATATTTGCAAATCTAGAAATCTACTGTGCACAAAATGTGTAATTAATAAAATTTGTCTATATAAAGATAAAAATGTCTAAAAAGATACTTGGTATCGGTAACGCTATTGTAGATATATTTGTAAAAGTAGATGATGATTTTTTGATAAAAAATAATCTCACCAAAGGTTCAATGAAACTCGTCGAAAAGCAAGAATTTGAGAGTTTAAAAAGCACAATTAAGATTGAAAAAGTTGAGGCAGGTGGCTCTGTTGCAAATACCATGGCTGGTATCGCTTATCTTGGGGGGCATCCATCATTTATAGGTAAGATTAACGCTGATGAATTTGGAAAAATTTATAAAAAAAGTCTTAAAAAAATAAACATTAGTTTTCTCTACTCTGAAAAAAAGGAGATTTTATCAACAGGTGCATCAATTATTTTTATAACGCCTGACTTTGAAAGAACCATGTGCACATATCTTGGTATTTCATCACAACTTTCAAAGGAAGATATTAAAGAGGATTATATCAAAGGTTACGAGATTATTTTTTTAGAAGGTTATCTTTGGGATAAAGGAATAAGTGAACAAATGTTTAAATATGTCATTCAAATAGCTAAGAAAAATAAAATTAAAATTGCTATGAGTTTATCCGATATTTTTTGTGTCAAAAGACATAGAGAAGATTTTATTAAACTACTAATAAATGATTTAAATATTTTAATTGGTAATGAAAATGAAATGAATGAGTTAATGAAGAAAAATAATTTGTTAGATAGCGTGAATGAACTAAAGAATATTAATAAACTTATTGTCATTACAAGAAGTGAGAATGGTAGCTTAGCTATTTTTAATAATGAAATTACAAATTGTGAAATTAAAAAAGTTAAAAAAATTATAGATTTGACAGGAGCAGGCGACTTATTTGCATCTGGATTTCTTAAAGAATATTTAGATAAATCCAATATTAAAAAATGTCTTCAATCAGGATCTAATCTTTCTTCTAAAATTATCCAAATAATCGGCGCAAGACTTCATTAATTGACTAAATAATATAAAGAATCTTTTTCAATTATAAAATTTTTATCTTTAAAATATTTATTTATTTTTTTTCTTAAACGATGAAGATGGGTTTCAAAGGCATGCGTATCTAATTCAAGACTATGTTTCCAGATATGCTTCAACAAATAAGACTTATCTAAACCATTATTATTATTAAGAGCCAATATTAACTCTAACTCTTTTTCAGTGAGTTTAACCTTTAATTTTTTTTTTGAAATAGATCTTTCATTAGAATCAATTTCATAATCTTTTATTATAATTTTTGATTTTTTAAAAAAATTATACTTAGTTAATAAGATATTTAAAATTTCCTTGAACGATAGAAAGTCAATGGGAAGTTCTAAAAAAACATGAAAATTTAACAATTTTAAATTATTTTTTTTAATGTAGTCTCTATCGCTTAAAAATAAAATAACAGGTTCGTTCTGCAATAAATAATTTTTGATATCTTTTATATTTAAATTATTAACGAATAAAATTGTGACTATAATTTTTTTATCATCAGATTTAGAGTGCACATTAGAATTTAACACTCTATTAAATTCAAGTTCGTTTAATATTTTTAAAAAAGGAATTGACCCTAAAACATTTAAATGAATGTTACTCATTATATCATATATAATATATAAAATATGATTATTGTAAGTAAATCTGGTCATTTAAAATATAAAAGTCTTAAATTTAGATGTGCTTTAGGAAAGGCTGGAATTGGAGAAAAAAAGATTGAAGGAGATAATATTACTCCAAAAGGTATTTATAGAATTACTAATGTTTATTACAGAAATGATAGAATAAAAGTAATATCTTCAAAGTTTAAACTTTTTAAAATAAAAAAAAATCTAGGTTGGTGCGACGATCCTAATAGTAAAAATTATAATCGTTTAATAAAGCTTCCAACTAAATTTAGCCATGAAAAACTTTTTAGGAAAGATAACATTTATGATTTAATCTTAATCCTAAATTATAATATGAAACCCACAATTAAAAATAAAGGAAGTGCGATTTTTATACATATTTGTAAAAAAAATTATGCACCCACCTCTGGCTGTATTGCTTTGAATAAAAGAAATTTAATTGAGCTATTAGAAAATATTAATATAAATACAAAAATTAAGGTTAATCCTTAAAAATAGAAGATCCTATTCTGACATACGTGGATCCCTGTCTGATTGCTAACTCGTAATCAGCAGACATGCCCATGCTTAATTCCTTAAGCTTATATTGTTGATTTAATTGTTTAAGTTTATCAAAGTATTTCTCGGTGTTATCATTTACTGGTGGAATACACATCAAACCAACAATATCTAAATTTAATTTTTTTTTACATATATCTAAAAAATAAGAAAGATCTTCGGTATAAACCCCCCCTTTTTGTAACTCTTTTGCTAAATTGACTTGAATAAAATACTTAATTTTTTTTGGACTATTTGTCTCTAATTTTGAAAAAATTTCAGCATTTTTTAAAGTATCTAAAGAATGAATAAAATGAAATAGGCTAAAAGCCTGTTTAACTTTATTTGACTGAATTCGCCCAACTAAATGAAGTTTAATATTTGGCTTTTGACTAATAATTTCTGACCATTTTTCTATACTTTCTTGAACTCGATTTTCACCAAAGTGAACATGGTTCGTTTCAACTAATTTTTTAATTTTATCTAAATCTTGATTTTTAGTTACAATTACTAAATTAGTTAATTGCGATAAATGTTTAATTTTATTATTAATTTCATAAAACTTTTTTATGTATGACATGAATTTATATGAAAAATATATTTTTATAGAAAGATATTCTTTAAACCTTAATAGTCAATTAACAAATCTTGATAAAGTAAATATAATTTATTTACCAGAAACTAATCAATTCAACTTTAAAGAAATAAAAAAAATTTATTTTTTTTGTAAAAAAAGAAAATTCAAATTATTTATAGTAGATAATTTTAAATTATCTGTAAGAGTTAAAGCAGATGGTATTTATATATTAGCAACCAAAAAAAATCCTATCCATTTAAAATTTTATAAAAAAAATTTTGCAGTTATTGGTTCTGCTCATAATCAGAGGGAATATTTTTTTAAAAAAATTCAAAATTGTTCTAAAGTTTTTTTATCGCCAATTTTTTATAATAAAAAATACTCTATTAATAAAATTCTTAGTATTTCCCGCTTTAATCTAATTTCAAAAAACTGGAAAAATGTAATACCTCTTGGCGGAATAAATAAAAGAAATCTTAATAGTCTAAAGATGCTAAAATGTAAGGGATTTGCTTTTTCTTCTTTTTTACACTCAATAAAAAACCCCTAATTTAGATATTACTAAACTAGGGGTTTTTAAAAGTTAAATTTTAAAAATTAATTAAAAGTTAACGTTCGTTCTAAATACAAGTGCTTCGCCATCTTGATTTGCTACACCACGGAAAGAATCAACTTTACCATAAGCTAAAGCAACGCTTACAGGTCCTAAGCTATGAGCTACAGAAAGACCATGAATTTTCTCATCTGAATTTCTTGTAGTTGTAGAGCTACCGTAAGCTGATACTCCGGCTACTTCATTTGATTTAGTTTTAGTCAAATTGTAACCAACAGAAGTGTTGTTTGAAACTGCATAAGCTATACCTACGCTATTTGATTTAGTTTCAATGCCAGTGTTAGCTTCAACAATTGCTCTTTCTCCAGCAACTGTAAATTTACCAAAATTATAGCTTGCTGCTAACATTTTTCCTGAAGCATCAGAAGCAGCGCCGCCGCTATGATCTCTGTTATAGAAAGCAGCAAGAGCTAAACCTTTTACTCCTAAATCGCCTCTAAAGCCAAGTTCAATAGAGCTTTCGCCTGAATCATATAATGATTGAACGTTTACAGCATTCACAGGTGTCGTATCACCGTTAGCTGAACCAGCAGTTTTGTCTGGTGTATAGTTCAATGAAAATCGTCCCATACCTGGAACAGTTTGCATTACTCCTATTCCATATGCCTCATAACCAGAGTTTTTTGCAGCACTGTATAACTGTCCAGTTTGTCCAGCTACTGCTTTCACTACATCGTCCTGATCAAACGCACCTGTTAGGTTCGTAATTGTAAAATCAGGATTTTGAATATGGTCAGCACCAAGAGTTAAAGTAGTGTTTCCCATAATAAAATCGATGTAAACGTTTTCGTTAAACGCACCAGCAAGAGTGTTTGATGCTTGTGAAGTCGACGTAGCGTTTGCCGCCATAGTATCGTTACCATCTAACTCGATAGAGAACCCTGCAGCATAATCCATACCATTATTTAACTTGCCTTTATTAGCAATGTTAATTTGAGATTCTTTACCAAATTGTCTAAAGTTATTTACTTTCTGCGTTGCCTGATCATTAGAAATAGCTTTATAAACTAAAGCTAAATTTCCTGACACAGTCGTTTGTGCAGAAGCAATACCAGCGCTTAATAACATCAAAGATGTCGTTAAAGCTGTTTTTGTCATTATGTTTTTCATAGTTTTTGTTTTGTTAGTTAACGATTAATTTATAAATTAAAAATTTAATAAAATTCATTTTTTTTCACAATTTATATTAAAACTTTTGTTATTGTTGTATTTTTGCAACTATTATTTTAATAAAAAAACCTATAAATTATCATAATATTTACATAATCCTGATGTTATAAAACCATTTTATGATTAAATTACTCAAAACTGAGTTATTCGTTATTTTTTTATTAATTTTAACCAGCTGTTCAAAGACTGATTCTGTTACTGGAGAAAAAGTTTTAATCGAAACCGATCAACAGAAAAAAGCTAAACAGTTCTCGGAGGACAAGGGGGGTATTTTTGGGACATTTGGCAAAGATAAATCATCTAATACCTTTGAATTCTCAACTTCTAATGTTTTATGGCGAGCAACTCTAAAATCTTTAGATTTTTTACCGCTTATGAATGCTGATTATTCCGGAGGAATAATAATTTATGACTGGTACTCACAATCTAATAATCCTAAGGAGCAAATAAAAATTTCAGTACAATTCCTAAATAACGAATTAAGATCAGACTCTGTTAAGATTACAGCGCATAAAAAAATCTGCGAAACATCAGATCGCTGCTCAAATTCAACGATGGATCAAAATTTTGCAAATTCTATAAAAGAAAATATCATTGCCTCTGCACGTGCTTTAAAAATCGAAGAAGCTAAAAAAGAAAAAAAGTAGTTTTTAAAGGATGGAAAATTATAATCCTTTAGTCATTGAAAATAAGTGGCAATTTTTTTTTGAAAAAAATCAAATATTTAAAAATAAAAAAAATATAGGTAAAAAATTTTATTGTCTTGAAATGTTCCCTTATCCTTCAGGAAATATTCATATGGGTCATGTTCGAAATTATACTTTAGGTGATGTGATTGCCAATTACAAAAGGCTTAAAGGTTATAATGTTCTTCATCCAATGGGCTGGGATGCCTTTGGTCTTCCCGCTGAAAATGCAGCGATTCAAAATAAATTGCATCCTAAAGTTTGGACGAAAAAAAATATTGAAGTTATGAAAAGGCAATTACAGCGCCTTGGTCTTTCTATTGATTGGGATAAAGAAATTTCGACGTGTGATGAAAATTACTACAAGCAACAACAAATCATTTTTTCTTTCTTCTTAAAAAAAGGGTTAGTTTATAAAAAAGAAAGCTATATAAACTGGGATCCTGTTGACCAGACGGTACTTGCAAATGAGCAAGTTATTGATGGCAAAGGCTGGAGGTCAGGGGCTCTGATTGAGAAAAAAAAATTAAGTCAGTGGTTTTTAAATATAACAAAATATTCAGATGAGCTTTTAGAATCCCTTGAAAATTTAAAAGGCTGGCCTGAAAAAGTTAAGTTAATGCAAAAAAATTGGATAGGAAAGTCTGTTGGATGTGAGATAGATTTTTTAACAAATAACAAAGAGAAGATAAAGATTTTTACAACTAGACCTGATACAATTTTTGGTGCATCATTTATTGCAATCGCACCGGATCATCCTTTCACTAAATTTTTTGAAAATGATGAAAATTTTTTAAAGTTTAAAAATGAAGCACTTAAAAATATTACAATTGAATCTTCATTATCTATGAATGAAAAATTAGGTTTTAAAACTCCTTACTTCGTCCATCACCCATTTATTAAAGATAAAAAACTACCAATTTATGTGAGTAATTTCATACTTATGGATTATGGAACAGGCGCAATTTATGGCTGCCCTGCCCATGATCAAAGAGATCTTGAATTTGCCTTAAAATATAAATTAGAGGTATTACCTGTTGTATCAGCTGTTAAGTCTCAAGCTATAAAAATTAAAAATGAGGCTTATGTAGGTGATGGCTTTATAATTAATTCTGATTTTTTAAACGATCTTAGTGTTAGTGAAGCGAAGATAAAAATAATTAAAATTATTGAAGATAAAAAACTTGGAAATTCTAAAACTATTTACAGATTAAAAGACTGGGGAATATCAAGGCAAAGATATTGGGGATGTCCTATTCCAATTCTTTACAGAGAGGATGGTAAAATCATTCCTGTTCCTAAAAAAGATTTGCCCGTTACTCTTCCTGAGGACATTGATTTTAGCAAACCTGGAAACCCTTTAGAAAATCATCCAACATGGAAATATACAAAGTGCCCAGAAACTGGAATGAAGGCCATTCGTGAGACGGATACCCTTGATACCTTTGTGGATTCCTCTTGGTATTTTTTAAGATTTTGTTCTCCCCTTGAACAAAACCATCCATTTAATAAAGAGGATGTTAATTATTGGATGCCCGTTGATCAATATATTGGCGGAGTAGAACATGCAATTTTGCATCTTTTATATTCAAGATTTTTTACCCTAGCTTTAAAAGATGAATTTAGATTTAAATTTTCAGAACCATTTCAAAATCTTTTTACTCAAGGCATGGTTTGTCATCCAACCTTTAAAACTGAAAAAGGAGACTGGGTCTTTCCAAAGGATGTAAAATTTGAGGATGGGAAATATTTTTTAGATAATAAATTTAAAGTTTTGAAGGGTGACAGCCAAGCAATGTCAAAATCAAAAAAAAATATTGTAGATCCTGATGATATTATAAAAATCTATGGCTCCGATGCAGTAAGGTGGTTTATCTTATCGGATAGTCCTCCAGATCGTGACGTTCAATGGAGCGATAGTGGTATTCAAGGTGCTTATAAGTATATACAAAAAATTTTTCGAACATGTGAAAAAATATCAAATTATCAAAAGGCAAATGAAAATTCTGATAAAAATTTTTTAACTAAAGTTGATATTTTAGTAAAAGAAATTTCAGAATGCGTTGAAAAATTTCAAATGAATGTTGCTGTTGCAAAATTGTATACTTTTTTAAATCTTATTAATGATGAAATTGAAAAATTAGGAGTTGATAAAAATAATTTAATTGATGTTTTTAAAAAATATTTAATAATTATCTCAGCCTTCATTCCCTATGTTGCAAATGAATGCTGGGAAAAAATTACAAAAAAAACAGATCTTGCTATTCAAGAGTGGCCTGAATTTGATAATGAGTCCCTAAAAAAAGATGAATTTATGGTAGTTGTTCAAATAAATGGTAAAAAAAGAGCAATTATCAACGCTATCCACAATGAAACAGAGGAGAGTATTTTTAGTAAATCCTTAGCAATTAAAAATATAAAAGTTATATTGGAAAAAACTACCATAACAAAAAAAATATTTGTTAAAAATAAATTACTAAATATTGTAACCAATGAAAAATAAAATATTTATAAAAATTTTACTTCTTATCACTCTCTCAAACTGTGGGTTTTCTCCTGTTTACATGGGAAGCTCAAAACAAGTCATTATTTCAAAATCAGAAATCGTAGGTGATAAGGATCTTGCCTTTAATCTTGAACAAAAATTAAATTTTAAAAGAGATGAAAAGGATACGAATGCTTATATATTTAAAGCTCAAATTTATGATACTGCAGAAAGCTCATTAGTAGATAGCCGAGGAATAGCCACTGAAGAAATTATAAAACTCACCATAAGTTACCAATTTCAAGATAAAAATGGAATAGTGATATACCAAGATGCTATCTCAAAAGATAAACGAGTTACAGTTACCGACAATTTATCAAATAATTCTATAATCAAAAATAACGAAAAAAGAATATTATTAGATTCTATAATTCAAAATATATTATTTAAATCTAGAGTCTCATTAAGATAGTTTTAATGATTATAAAATCACAAGAAATCTCCTTAAAAAAAAAGGATTTCTTCCTTAATAAAGTCATTGTGCTTTACGGTGAAAATCAAGATTTAATAAACGATCTAAATGATCAAATCTTATCTTTGTATGATTTTAAAGATCAAAATTCAAAAATTATCTTTGAAGATGATATTTTAAAAAAACCAG
>Ga0315909_10007596_pt1 | contig 12055 bp, 11 predicted proteins | sample LakEriMetagenome_11_FD_203527 | JGI IMG/M metagenome (GOLD analysis project Ga0315909, IMG submission 203527) | Freshwater fungal communities from buoy surface, Lake Erie, Ohio, United States - Buoy 2 MA125 | ecosystem: Environmental > Aquatic > Freshwater > Lake | place: USA: Lake Erie, Ohio...
GACAAACCTTTGCGAGTGAAAAGTTCTGGCGCACCGCGCACTTCTGCATAAACAACACCGTCGCGAGCTAGATCTAATGCACATTCGCTGGCGACGCGAATGATTGCTTCTCGGGTCTGCATCACGGAAATAACGTGCTCGAAGGTTTCGAGATAAAGCTCTAGAGATCCGGAATTACAAGAATCGAAATACCAGTCAGCGAGTTCGTCAGCGGTATTTTTTGGGAGTTTATAATTAATCTTCCCTGCTAAGTCAATGATTGTTTGGGGCCGAAGTCCGCCATCTAGATGATCATGAATCAGCGCTTTTGGTAACCGCTTAATCTGTTCTGCCGTTGGAATCTTTGTAAGTGTCATCTCATCCCTCAATTTTCTCAATTATAAGAGGCAACCGAGGTGCTACCGAACCATCTTGGCTAATAACAAATGAATTTTGAAGTGCACTCTGTGCACGTTCGAAGCGCACCGATTCATCAGCATGTAGCGTGTAAATCAGATCACCCTTCTTTACCTGAGCGCCTGGCTTTGCATGAATTTCGATTCCAGCACCAAATGAAACCTGCTCACCTTGTTTAGATCGGCCAGCTCCTAAGCGCCAAGCTGCAATTCCAACACTCATTGCATCCATCGATGAAAGCGTTCCATCTTTATCAGCAAGAATTTTTGCGCTCTCTTTAGCTACTGGAAGTTTTGCATCAGGATCTCCGCCTTGTGCGCGAATCATTCGCTTCCAACTATCCATTGCGGCGCCATTCCTTAATGCATCAGCTGGGTCCATAAGCTGTTTAATTCCCGCCGCATCTAACATTTCGCGAGCTAAAACTAGCGTCAGCTCAATAACATCGGACGGTCCGCCGCCAGCTAATACTTCAACGCTCTCTCGAACTTCCAGCGCGTTTCCTGCAGTTAAACCAAGTGGAACATCCATTGCTGTTACAAGTGCACGGGTCTTTACTCCAGTGCGGGTTCCTAAATCAACCATAACTCTGGCAAGTTCACTAGCTTTTTTCGGATCTGACATAAAAGCACCAGAACCTGTTTTTACATCGAGAACCAATGCGCTGGTTCCTTCGGCAATTTTCTTACTCATGATGCTTGATGCAATTAGAGGAATCGCTTGAACGGTTCCGGTCACATCTCGTAGCGCATAAAGTTTCTTATCGGCTGGCGCTAGTCCCGCACCTGCGGCACAAATCACTGCGCCACAACTCTTAATTACTTCTAACATCTCGGCATTACTTAGCGAAGCTCGCCAACCAGGAATTGATTCCAATTTGTCTAACGTTCCACCAGTGTGACCGAGTCCGCGACCAGAAAGTTGTGGCACTGCTCCCCCGCAAGCTGCAACTAATGGCGCCAATGGCAAAGTAATTTTGTCGCCGACTCCACCAGTCGAATGCTTGTCAACAGTCTTACGATCGAGCATCGACCATTCCATGCGTTCGCCACTGTTGATCATTGCATCAGTCCAGCGAGAAATTTCGCGAGAGTTCATACCATTCAACAGAATCGCCATAAGCAGCGCAGACATTTGTTCATCAGCAACAACGCCCTTTGTGTAGGCGTCAATAACCCAATCAATCTGCGGATCAGTTAGCTCATTGTTGTCGCGTTTTGCGCCAATTATTTCGACCGCGTCAAAGACCTCACTCATTTTTCTAAATCATCCGGACCAAAAGCCCAAGGCAATATCACTGACATTGGCGATGGACCATCCGGTGTCATCAATAGCATCTCGTTTCCGCCATGTTCAAATAGCAATTGACGGCATCGACCACAGGGTGAAAGATAATTTCCATCTGCATCTACACAAACCGCAGCGATTAAACGTCCACCACCAGTGGAGATTAAATTCGAAACTAGACCACATTCGGCGCAGAGCCCAAGTCCATAACTAGCATTTTCAACATTGCACCCAGAAACAATTCGACCATCGTCTACCAGTGCAGCAACCCCGACCGGAAACTTCGAGTAAGGCGCATACGCTTTCTTCATAATCAACTTGGCTTCTGAGTGCAGTGCTTCCCAATCGATATTCATAATTAATGGGCACCGCCACGACGATATGGAATTCCATCCGCGGCCGGTGCTCTGACTCTTCCAACCAATCCGGTTACTGCGATTATTGTTGCGATGTAGGGAACCATCAACATAAATTCTGATGGGATTGCGACACCAATAATTGAGAGCGTGCTCTGTAAGTTAGTTGCGAAGCCAAACAAGAGCGCTGCAAAGAGAGCGCCGATTGGACTCCATTTGCCGAAGATAAGAGCTGCGAGTGCGATGAAACCTGCCCCCGCTGTCATCTCTTTACCAAAAGCGCCTACTGAACCAACGGTGTAAAAGGCACCGCCCACTCCCGCAATAAATCCGGCGATCATTACATTTCGGAAGCGAAGTTTATTTACATCAATTCCAACAGTGTCTGCTGCGGTTGGGTGCTCGCCTACCGCTCTCGTGCGCAATCCCCATTTAGTTTTGTAAAGAGTGAAGGTGACACCTGAAACAATCACAAACATGAGATAAACGACGATTGTATGTGTGAAAAGGATGGGACCGACCACTGGAATTTTAGAAAGTATTGGAATTGGAATGACTTCAAATGTTGGAGGTGAATTCCAGGTATTCTGAAATGGAATCAGAAGTTTCTTGTATAAAAAGTCAGTAAGTCCAATTACCAGAACATTTATCACGAAACCAAGGATCACTTGATCTACCGAAAACTTGATGGCAAAAGTTGCTAGCAAGAAAGAAATGGCTGCGCCGGCAAATGGTGCTGCTAGCAAGCCCCACCAAGACAAACCTGTAAGGCTTGCAACGACAGCGGAGACAAAAGCGCTAGCAAGGAGCTGGCCTTCAATTGCGATGTTAATTACTCCAGAGCGTTCGCAGACTAAACCTGACATCGCACCAAAAATCAAAGGAATCGAAAGCAGCAACCCGCCTTGTAAAAGTCCGGTGAATGGAATGAATTTTCCAGATGCAATCCAGGTGAGGAAGGACATAAGAATTCCAAAGCTCGCGACCGCTACCGGGACTGAGATAGACCGTCCCTTTTTAAGGGCAGCGATTGCGATTGCGCTAGCCAGTAATGAGATTATTGAGAAAATTCGGGCGCCCGTCTGTGACGAAATAACCCACTCTTTAATTATTACCCACTCATTGTTTAACACAAAGCCAAAAGTTGTTGCTTCTTTGCCTGGTTTTAGAATTCCGAAATACAGGAATGAAAGAGAAGAAAGCGTTGAAATTATTGCAACTCCCTGAAGCCTTCGCTTCTCTACATTTGATCGAATCTTTCTCATCCGTTCCATCCCTTCGAAGTAAGAGATGTTGAAGCATTTAACTTCTTTAATTTAAAGATGTAGCGAACGAACATAGGTGCTGCGATAAAGAGCACGATTAAGCCTTGGGTAACAACAACGATATCGAGTGGGACCCCGGTATTTGATTGCATCATGCGGCCACCAGTGTGAAGTGCACCAAATAGAAGTGCAGCGAATACAGTTCCCAAAGGCTGAGCGCGCCCAAGCAGCGCAACGGTAATTGCGTCAAATCCAAATGATCCTGCTACGTCCGTATTTAGCGCGTGTTCACTGCCGAGAACATGAACCGCGCCTCCAAGACCAGCCAGTGCACCACAAATCATCATTGTTGATGTGATTACGAATGGGACCGAGATGCCCGCGGTCCTAGCGGCCTGGCTATTTGCGCCAACTGCACGAAACTTGTAACCGACTGTAGTTTTTGTTAGCAACCACCAGACAAAGAACGCAGCAGCAAGTGCGATGAAAATACCTGCGTGGATGCGGAAGTTTTCTCCAGCTAAAAGTGGGAGTTTCGCACTGTCAGCAACTTCTGGAGCTATTGGATCGATACGCCCTGGCCGCAGGAAAGTTTTTGTTTTCAGCAGCCATAGAATGAAATATGCGGCAATGTAATTCAACATAATCGTCAAAATAACTTCGTGCGCTCCGGTTTTAGCTTTCAGGAATCCTACGAGACCTCCCCAGATAGCAGCGAGAACTATTCCGGCTAGAGCCGCAGCCAATATGTGAATACCTACAGGTAGATCAAATCTGAAACCTACATAAGAAGCGCCAATCGCACCGAATATAAATTGTCCTTGTGCACCGATGTTGAAAAGTCCTGATTTAAAAGCGAGAGCGACCGAAAGTCCAGTTAATATCAAAGGTGTTGCGGTGACCAAGGTTTCGAAAAATGGATAGAAGCCCTCAAAGAAATTGCTCTTGGCCAACCTGTTGTCATAAATCGAACCTTGGAAAAGCGCTAAATAGGCATTACCGACACTTGCTCCTGCGCTCTTCAGAAATTCAATCGGAGATCCAATTTTATTCATTACTTTTTCATCGGATACCGCAATGATGATTCCAGTAATTGTAAAGGCCATTAAGAAAGATAGGCCAGGAAGCTTTATTGACTGACCAAATCTTGAAATAATATTTTTCATACTGCGCCCGACTTTGCAGAGGTTACGCCAGCCATCAACAGACCAAGTTCTTCTCTGGTTACTTTCGAATCAACGATGTCAAGAATTTCGCCGCGATACATCACCGCAATTCGATCTGCCAACGCCATTACTTCATCCAGTTCCGTGCTGAAAAGAATTACGCCACGGCCGGCATCTCGTTCGGCAAGTATGCGTTCATGAACAAATTCAATAGAGCCAACATCTAGCCCACGGGTTGGCTGGGAAGCAACTAGGACTTTAATTGGCCGCGAAAGCTCTCGCGCAATTACAACTTTCTGCTTATTTCCACCAGAGAGCGTTGATACCGCGTCCAGTATTGATTGAGTTCTAATATCAAACTCGGCAACCCGCTTTTCAGCTTCGGACTGCATAACCTTTGCAGAAAGGTTTATGCCCTTTGAATATGGTGATAGTTCGTGCAAATCCAGAATCAAGTTTTCGGCTATCGAGAAGCTTCCAATAACCCCATCAAGTTCGCGGGACTCCGGAATGAATGCAATACCTGCATGGAGCGAATCCTTAATGCTGGCACCCCTTATTTCTTTTCCATCCAAAAGAATCGAACCTTCAATATGATCTTCTAGATTTATCAATGCTCTCGCAAGTTCGGATTGACCATTTCCCTGAACTCCAGCGACAGCAAGAACTTCTCCGGCATTTACATGAAAATTTACGCCTTTAACTATTGCTGCACCAAGAGCATCTCTAACCGTTAAATTCTTAACTTCTAAAATTGCGCCTCCCATTTCGTGCTGATACTTCTCTGGGGACAGATCTACGGCGCGACCAACCATCATCGACGCTAATTCCGCTTCTGAGGTTTCCGGTGAAACTGCACCAACTACTTTGCCGCGACGAATAATTGTTATCTGATCTGCAACGGCACGAACCTCGCGCAACTTGTGCGTGATGAAAATGATCGACGTTCCTTTGTTCTTCAAATCCCGCATAGTGTTTAGAAGTTCATCGGTCTCTTGTGGAGTTAGAACCGCGGTTGGTTCATCCAGAATCAATACTTTTGCTTCATAAATCAAAGCTTTAATGATTTCTACTTTCTGCTGGATACCAACAGGAAGAGTTTCGACGATTGCATCTGGATCCACTTGTAACCCGAAGTCCTCGGAAATAGCGCGAATTGCTGCACGCGCTTGGTCTAGATCCAAAACTCTCAACTTACTTGATTTCTCATGTCCCAACATTATGTTCTCGGCTACAGTGAAAACTGGAATCAACATGAAGTGCTGGTGCACCATACCGATGCCAACATTTAGGGCATCACTTGGATTTGAAATATCTACAACTTTTCCGTCGATTAAAATCTCACCAGAATCGGCCTTCAATAAACCATACACAATATTCATTAAGGTGGATTTACCGGCGCCATTTTCGCCCAGAATTGCATGAATCTGGCCAGTTTCAACTTTTAAATCAATGGAATCATTGGCGGTAAAAGAACCAAAAGTTTTAGTGATTCCCCGTAGTTCTAATGACACTTTGGAATCCTATCGATTAATAGTGCAAAAAAACAGGAGGCCCGATTGCTCGGAACCTCCTGTTTTGAACTGCTTACTTATCCGTTTACCTTCAAGGTTCCTGCGATTATCTGATCTCTTAGCTTACGAACTTCAAGCTTTAATTGGCCTGGAACGCGTGAACTTAGATCGTGATACGGAGCAAGTGAAACACCCTTGTTCTTTAGTGTTCCAACATAGAGATTTCCGTCGAACTTCTTAGCTGCAACATCCTTAGCAACTGACTTGATTGATGCGCCAATTTCCTTGACAACAGTTGTTAGAAGTGTTGATTTACCAGCTGGAAGTAGACCGTAGCCATCTGAGTCAACCCAGATTGTTAGCGCCTTCTTAGTCTTTTCGTTGGCAGCTGCATAAGGTGCGCCAAGGTTTCCACCAACCGGAAGGATGATGTCTGCGCCTTGCTGTTCAAAACCCTTTGACAGAGTTAGTGCGGCATTCTGGTCAGTGAAGTTACCCACGAAAGAGCCAGTCTTAGCTTTGATATCCCAACCTAGGACTGAAACTTTCTTTCCCTTGACCTTGTTGTAGTAGTCAACGCCACGAACATAACCATCCATGAAAATTGTAACTGTTGGGTATGGAGCGCCGCCGTATGTCGCGACCTTGCCGGTCTTAGTCATACCTGCAGAAAGGTAGCCAGCCAAGAAAGCAGCTTCATCTGTCTGGAAGGTAAGACCTTTAACGTTTTTGACTGGCTTACAGTTGAAGTTTGCATCGCAATCTGCGCCCGCATCGTCAACCACTGCGTATGAAATCTTTGGATTTGCTTTCGCTGATTTAACTATTTCACTGCTTATAGCAAAGCCAACACCGATGATTAATTCGCAACCCTTATCAACAAATGCCTTGATATTTGGAGCAAAGTCTGCGGATGAAGCAGCTGCAAGATATTCAGCAGTTGCTACCTTCGAAGTTCTAGCACCGTCCCATGCACCTTGGTTGAATGAACGATCGTCCACGCCGCCAGTATCTAGGGCGAGACATAATTTAATTTTTTTCGCTTGTGCTGAAGGAGCAACTGCAACACCTGTAATAAGTGTTAGAGATGCGGCTACCGCAATAAGCTTTAATGACTTTTTCAAAGCGCCTCCCGGATTCACCCTTTTTCAAAGGGATTGATGTGAGCGAAACCCTACTCTTTCGCCAATTGCTTGCAAGTTTCACGGACTGATGTTTCGATAACAAAGTCTCAACTAGCGGTTTAAAGTTAAATGAAATATGAGCAAATAATGGGATTTATACTGCCGGAATGCGAGCAACCCGTCATTTTCAGCTAATTGCACTTCTGGCAATCGCTGGGTGCATCCGCGCTCCTATTACAAGTATCGGTCCTCAAATAACTGCGATTAGCAAAGGCCAAAATTTAGGGATAGTTCAATTCGGATTTCTCACAGCCATTCCGGTAATTTGCTTCGCCCTTGCGGCGCCACTTCCAAGTCTTCGAGCCTTTCGCAAAATCAAGACCGAGCAACTTATAGTTTTCGCACTCCTCGTCCTTGCAGCAGCCACAATCTTGCGGACACTTGGCTCTAACTCTCTGCTCTTTGGATCAACGATTATTCTTGGCATCAGTATTGCCACTTTAAATATCGTTACACCTGCACTTGTCCGACGGGATTATCCAAAGAAGATAACGACTGTCATGCCGATTTACTCTGCAGTTCTTGCACTCATGGCATCACTTGGTGCTGGTCTCTCGATTCCAATCGCTTCTTACTTCGGAGACAATTGGAAAATTGGTATTTCGGTTTGGGCAATACCAGCAATATTGGTAGCGCTGATTTGGATTCCACTGCTTCGAAAAGCGAAGCCAATGCCAGATAACCATGAAAATCATTTCAAAGAATTATTTCGGTCAAAGAAGGCTTGGTTGGTCTCGATATACATGGGAGTTCAATCCGCAATCTTTTATACCCAAGTAGCGTGGATGCCGAAGATATTGATTGACAAAGGTTATTCAGCCGCCGAGGCCGGCGCACTCTTTGGCCTTTCAACTCTCTGCGGTTTTGCTCTGACTCTAATTCTGCCTCTGGTTTTTAGTCGTGGTGAAGATTTAAAACTTGCGATTCTCGCAACATCAGTTCCAGGAATCATTGGGTTCTTGCTGCTAAATCATCTCTCAACTAGCTGGACCATCCCGGCCTTGCTTTTGATTTCGACAACCCACGCAGCACTTCCGCTGGCACTTGGCCTAATTGCAATGAAGTCCCCCAGCGTTGGGGCCACTAGTCATTTATCTTCGATGGCCCAAGGAATTGGTTATTGCATCGCCGCCATATTTCCAGTCCTGATTGGTTACACCTATGAAGCTTCAAATAGTTGGCTGATTGCAACATATTTGATTGCCGCTCTTATTCTGGCGCAATCGATTATTGGCATTAAGGCCAACCGCTAAATGTCAGTGCGCCTCCTTAGTATTTTCAAATGGCAAACCGAATGACACCTAAAAATCAAGCCTCGTTGGCTGAGATCACATTTATAGTGTTGGATTTAGAAACTACAGGCGCCTCTCCTGCCAATGGTTGCGGCATAACTGAAATCGGGGCGATCGCAGTTCGTGGTGGCGAGCTTCTAGAAGAGTTCTCAACCTTTGTGAATCCGCAAGTTGCATTACCGGAATACATAATTAATTTAACTGGCATAACCGATGAAATGTTAGAGGGTGCCCCACTTATCGACCAGGCCTTCCCTGAGTTCATCGAATTCATTAACCGCCATGAAGATGTTTATCTAGTAGCCCATAACGCACCATTTGATATCGGTTTCCTAAAAGCCGCAGCGCAATCGCTTTCGCATGACTGGCCCAAATATGAGGTTATCGATACCGTGAAACTGGCAAGGCGGGTAATTGATCGCTCTGAAATTCAGAATTATAAACTTGGCACTCTTTCTCAGTTTTTCGATACCAAGGCGCTACCAAATCACAGAGCACTGGATGATGTGAAAACTACGGTTGAAGTTCTACATCGATTGATCGAGCGACTTGCTGGTTTTGAAGTTTTCAGCATCTCGCAGCTAAAGAAATTTATGCGCTAACTTCAGCCTTATCCTTCAGCAACTTCGCCACTTTTGAGGCAAGAGTGAAAGGGTCGATGGGATGAAGAATCGCATCATCTGCCTTCGACCAGGCGGCGAGCCAGTTGTCTTGGACCCGACCGGTGATGACTAAGACTGGTGGGCAATTAAAAACCTCATCTTTTAACTGGCGGGCCAGACCTAATCCACCTTCAGGGACTGCTTCACCATCGAGGATAAAGAGATCGACGCTCTGCTTGGAATCTAGATAGAGCCGAAGGGCTGGGCCGGTGGCAAATTCAACAATCTTGTGTTCTGGAAGATCCGCTGATACCCGACGACCAAGGGCGGTGATGATTGATGAACGAACGGATGAGTCATCCGAATAGAGGGCTATTTTCAGATTGGTGAGATTTTTCTCAGAAGACATGGTCAGAATTCTAGCCATCAAAGCGCCAGAAAAATCCCAGAAAAAGCTGAAAACGAGGGTGTGAATTGGTGATGAGATTCACCAGAAGTGAGTGCCGCCCTGGCCTATAAATATCTCATTTCCCTCACGAATCGGGAATAATCGCCTCATGACAACTGCCGTTCTGCCACCCCAGAAGATAAACCGTCCTAATCTGGTTGCGGTCGGAACAATTGTCTGGCTTGCAAGTGAGTTGATGTTCTTCGCCGCGCTCTTTGCAATGTATTTCACAACGCGCGCAGTTCAGGGTCCACAAATTTGGCTTGAATCAACTGAGCTATTAGCTATTCCTTTTGCTGCTGCGAATACAACAATCTTGGTTCTTTCATCCGTTACATGTCAGTTTGGTGTTTTCGCTGCTGAACGTTTCCAAGCTAAGCGAACTGGTTCGATCTTTCAATTTAGTAAGTGGGGAATGCGTGAATGGTTCGCGCTGACATTCCTTATGGGAGCCTTCTTCATCGGTGGTCAAGTTTATGAATATGCACACTTAGTCCAAGAGAACTTAACACTCTCATCAAATGCTTATGGTTCGGTTTTCTATATGACAACTGGTTTCCATGGGTTGCACGTAACGGGTGGCTTAATTGCATTCTTGATCGTAATGATTCGAACCTTTCGCGCCCAAAGATTTGGACATAAGCAAGCGCAAACAGCAATTGTGGTCTCCTATTACTGGCACTTTGTTGACGTTGTTTGGATCGCGCTATTCGCAACGATTTATCTGATTAAGTAATGGGCTAGGGTGAAATAACGAGAATGGAAAAAATGAATTCAGGAATCAAGAAGATCTCCAGATATCGCCGCCATCGCTTTGCTGGCCCAGCGCTTTTAATTGTTGCGCTGATAACTCTTGGAACTACCTTTCAAGTTGCCAGTGCGGTTCCTAGTTCAAGCGAGAAAGAGATTGCGCCGAAGTCAACTTTGATTGAAGAAGGTAAGCGAATATTCAACTTCGGATGTTCGACCTGTCACGGATTAAACCTTGAAGGAAGTGGCATAGCTCCATCTTTGATTGGCGTGGGTGGCGCATCTGTTGATTTCCAAGTGGGAACTGGCCGTATGCCAATGGCCGATATGAGCCAACAGGCTATGCGTAAAGAGCCGGTTTACACCGAAGAGGAAACCGCTGCACTTGCTGCATATGTTGCATCACTTGCTCCTGGCCCTGCTGTAATTAACGAAGCACAAATAACTTATGAGCGCGATGGAAATACTGCAGAGGGTGGCGAACTATTTCGAACCAACTGCGCAATGTGCCATAACTTTGCTGGACAAGGTGGCGCGCTCACTCAAGGAAAATATGCCCCAACTGTCATGGGAGTAGATGTTAAGCATATTTATGAAGCGATGATTACAGGTCCACAATCAATGCCGGTTTTTAGCGATAAGACCATCACACCCGCAGAGAAGCTTTCAATTATTAAATGGATTAAAGCTGCAGAGAATGAGCCGAACCTAGGCGGTGCATCTCTAGGTCGTGTTGGCCCAGTTACTGAAGGACTCTTAGTTTGGACACTTGGTCTTGGTTTACTAATTGGAATAGCCGTCTGGCTAACAGTGAAAGCGAAATAGGGTAGCGAAAAATGTCTAATGAGATTCAGAAGTTTCAAGACCCTGGCCTACCTGAACATGTTCATCGCAAAACAGATGTAGATCCAAAGGCCGCAGACCGCGCAGAGCGCCAAGTATCAATTCTCTTTGTTCTTTCTGCCTTATCTACCGCTTTGGCAATCTATGCATATGTTTTTATCAGTGATGAAATTTTCTTCTTTCTCCCAATAATGGGTGACACAAATGCCCACCAACTGTTCCTCGGTCTCGGCATGGCTTTCTCACTTTTATTTATCGGTCTTGGGTTAGTTCATTGGGCAAAAAATTTGATGCCCGATACCGAAGTTATTGCTGAGCGCCATGAATTTCGTTCTCCAGATGAGGACCGTGCAGATTTTGTAAGAACTGTTAAGGAACAAGCTGGTGCTGCAGGATTAGGACGCCGCTCTCTAATCAAGCGGACTCTCGGATTAGCGCTCGGCGCCTCTGCCCTTACCCCAATTGTTTTACTTCGCGATTTAGGCCCGTTGCCAGGAAAAGAACTTGAGAAAACTTCCTGGAAAACCGGAACTCGTTTAGTTACAGATCCGGGCGATCGACCTATCCGTCCAGAAGATTTAGAAGTTGGTGCTGTCGCGCAGGTTCTTCCTGAGTTAGAACCTGGCAAGGTGCGCCACTTGTATGACATCGCAAAAGATGCAGTTCTACTTATCCGGCTTCGCCCTTCGGAATTTCAATTAGATGCCGAGCGGCTCTCATGGACATATGACGGAATCATTGCATTCTCAAAGATTTGCTCCCATATGGGATGCGCCGTTGCGCTCTACGAGCAACAGACAAAACATTTACTCTGTCCTTGCCACCAATCAACATTTGATGTGACGCGAGCAGCGAAGGTTATTTTTGGACCTTCTGCAAGGCCGCTGCCACAACTTGCGATAACCGTGGATAGCGATGGAAATCTAGTCGCACAAAGACCATTTAACGAACC
>Ga0315909_10007599_pt1 | contig 12050 bp, 20 predicted proteins | sample LakEriMetagenome_11_FD_203527 | JGI IMG/M metagenome (GOLD analysis project Ga0315909, IMG submission 203527) | Freshwater fungal communities from buoy surface, Lake Erie, Ohio, United States - Buoy 2 MA125 | ecosystem: Environmental > Aquatic > Freshwater > Lake | place: USA: Lake Erie, Ohio...
GTTCTCGGGCAGCGGCTACGTCGGCGGGTCCGGCACGCCCAACCGACTCGCGCGCTGGGCATCCTCATCGACGCTGGCCGACAGCGTCCTCGAGGACGACGGCACGCACGCGTTCCCCACGGCGGACGCGACGCGGGACCTCGGCACGGCGGCGCGGCGGTGGCGGGACATTCGCGCGAGCCGAGATGTGATTGCGGGGGGCCGGGGCGCGTTCAACGCGGCAACGGCGAACGCGGCGCTGGCGGTCGGCAGTTCGGTGTCGGGCGATTCGGTCGGCTTCAATTGGGGCTCGTCATCGTCGCCAGAGCGCGGCAATCTGTTCTACCACACCGACGGCACCGGCTGGCAGATGCGGTTCGGTCGGGTGCAGTCCGGCACGTTCACGGCGCAGATGGCGCTCCACGACTCGGGCGGTATCTCGCTGCTCGACTCCACCAACCCCGGCGCGGGCGTGGTGCGCGTGGGGGGGGCGCTTACGGTTACGGGCCGTATCACCGGAAGCGGCGGCCTTCGCCTAACTAGCGGCGGAATCCAGCGCCCCGATGACGCTGGCATCGCGCTACAGCTCGGCAACGGCACAAATGACCATTACGGGGCGACGCACAACTTCCGCGATGCGGTCGGCACGGGGTGGGCCGATGTCGTTACCGGTGCGCTTCGGCCCGGCACCACAGCGACGTTTGACCTCGGCCTGACCGGCACGCGCTTCCGCGACGGCTGGCTATCGCGCGACCTCACGGTGGGGGGCGCGCTGGCGGTCACGGGGGCATCCGCACTCGCCGGGGGCGTCACCGGCCGTAGCGGCACGCGCGTCCCCGAAATCTACGTGCAGGCCACCGATCCCGGCGCTGTCGGGGCCGGGGCGATCTGGATTCAGACGTGAGCCTCGACACCTTTGTCCGCAACGCGGGCAACACGGCGTGGATCGGGGTCAACCGCGCGCTCGGGGCCACGTCCAACCTGCTCTGTGTGCGTCGCGCGGACAATGCGGCGTGGCTACGCACGAATAACAACACGATCAAGCGCGCGTGGGCGCGCAATGCGGGCAACACCGGCTGGGTGGTGCTGTGGGCGCCGATCTTGACGACGCCATCCGCCCCGGGATTCTCTGGCTTCCAAATCAATCCGCCATTTACGACGCCGGTCCGCCTCAACGTATCGGCGCTGGAGGCGTCCCCGGTCGTGTCAATCAATTTCACGATTGACTGGCGCGTGCCCCTCGGATCGTGGAGTGTGCTTGAAAACGCGACCCTTGTGCCCACGGACACGGACGCGACCCTCGATTGGGATCCCGGAGCCGACGGCACCTACGAGTTCCGCTGTCGGTATCGCTACACGGACGGCACGGACTTCGGGCCGTGGTCCTCATACACCACCATCACCATCGATGTCTTCATCTAATCATTGCTCTCGCGTGCGACCGCTGCTCGTGGCCGTCGCCATCGTGTTGTCCCTCGCCGCGTGTCGCACCTCGCCGACCGAGCCATGCGCCGACCGCCGGGTCGTGGTGGGCCGGGACACGCTGCGGGTCGTGTGTGACCATGACGGCCGCTCGATCCCCGTTCCCACACCCCCCACCGCGCCGTGACGATGCCTATCTGGACCCTTGCCTCCTACGAGCTGGTGCTCGCCACTGGCACGCTCCGCTCGACCATCCGCCGCGACGTGGACGGCGACACGATCACGCGCCACGTTGACGTACCGCAGCCGCCCGGCGACGAGTGGACCGACACCGACGCCTGCGCCGCCATCGCCGCCGCGCTCCCCATCGGCCACGTGGTGGTGGCCCCGTGAGCGCGCCGGTCGTGGTGCCGATCCCCGCCCGTGCGCGTGAGGCGCTGGCGATGGCCGCGCGCGAGGTCGCGCAGGCGCAGCGCGCGCAAGCCGACCTGCTCGCGGGCGTCCTGCTCGCCGCGTCCGACGTGGACCTCGCGCGCGTGGCGCGCTGGGACCTCACCGACGACGGCATCGCCCTGACCCTTGCCGAGCCACGCCCCGATGCCGAGTGACGTTTCCCCCGCGCCCGCCGTGGACCTGACCGGCCTCGCCCAGATCGCCGGGGCGCTCATCGCCATCGTGACGGCGCTCACCTACCTCGTGCGGCTGGGCAAGCTCGTCCAGATGCTCGACACGCTCCACCGCGACGTGACGGACATGCGGCGCGCCCTCGACACGCACACGCAAGCCAGCGCGCGGCAGTCGGCGGAAATCGTCGCGCTGCGCCGTGAGCTGGACCTCCTGCGCGAGGGCCTGACATGACCCGCCGCTTCCTGTCGTGGCTGGGCAGCCTGCCGACGACGAACGCCCGCATCGCGGTCACGCTGCTGTGCACCATCGCCACGTGCGCCCGCGTGGTGCTCGCGCGCGAGTGGCACCCCGACCCCGAGTGGCTGGTGTTCCTCGCGTCCATGTCGGGCATCGACGTACTGCAGTTCTCGGCCAAGCGCGTCACGGATGCGACGCATACCGCCGCGCGGCAGACGGCGACACATCCGACGCCAGGGGGCCAGCCGTGACCCGCCTCGGGCTTGCCCCCGCCCACGTGCGCGCCGCGCGGGTGTCGTCGCTCGACGGCCTCGCCCCCGGCTTCCGCCGCAAGCTGGACCAGCTCGTCAGGGATATGCGCCTCGACGGGCACCGTCCGCTCGTCTTCGAGACGCTCCGCACCGACGCCCGGCAGGCGTACCTCTTCGGTTACGGCCGCGAGTGGGACGACGGCCGCGGCGTCGTCACCAACTCGCGCACCGGCGCGACGACGTGGCATGGCTACGGCCTCGCCGCGGACCTCGTGTGCGCCGATCACGGGCACGACGCCACGGCGGCCTTCTGGCGCTCCATGGACTCGCACGCGCGATACGTCGGCCTTGAGTGGGGCGGGCTGTGGGCGTCCTTCCCCGACCGGCCGCACGTGCAGTGGTCGCCGATGCGGCGCTCGCCATCGCCTGACGTAGCGCAGCGGCTCTATGCGGCGGGCGACATCGCGGAGGTGTGGCGTCTCGTGGGGGCCGCCACGTGAACCCCCCGGCCCTGCGGCAGGCGATGCGGGATCGACGGCTCCGGCACGCGGCGTTCCCGGTGCTGTTTTATTTGTGGGACGCGGGCGTCCTCGATATGGTGGCGTGGCGTATGTGCAAGGGTGACGCCCTCGCGGACGCGGTCGGCTTCGACCGCGCCACCTGTTATCGCGCCTTGGACGATCTGCGCCGCGCGGGCTATGTCGAGCGACACACGCGGGACGTGTCCTGCTATCGGCTGGTCTGGGCGCCCGTCGTCGCAGCGGTGCGACAGACTGCCCCAGAATGTGACTCCCCGGCCGCGGATCCCGCGGCATATTCCGCCCGTCACCCTGACCCTGTCTCAACATGCCACGTCTCCTGACCCTCGCCGATCACACGGCCGCCCGCGACGCAGACCTGCGCGCCCGCTTCGGCGGGCAGGTCGTCCGCCACGACACGGGCGACACGTCGGACGCCTGCGACGACTACCTCGCCACGCTGGCCAGCCGCGCGGCCGCGTACGCCGCACACATCGCCGCGATGCAGATGGACCCCGACGTGCCGGCGTGGGCGCTGGCCATGGCCGGCAAGCACGGGCCCTATGTGCGCGTGCATCACCAGATCACGGACTGGCTCACGGCGCTCCTGATCCTGCGCTACGGCGAGGCGGTCGAGCATTGGCCGGTGGCGGTCACCGCGGCCGACCGCCAGCGTGCGGCCGCCCTGCTCGCCGGCTCGCGGTGGCCGGACGCGCTGCAGCTGCTCCCGCAGACCACGGAGGATTGACGAGCATGGCAAACTGGACGGACTACTCGGAGAACCAGCTCATCGACTGGTACTATCGCGGGCAGACGCGCACGGCCCCGACGACGCGGCGCTTCCGCCTCTACACGGCGGCCCCCGGCGAGACGGGCGGCGGCACCGAGGTCAGCGGCGGCAGCTATGCGGCCGTCTCGGTCACGTGCAACGCGACGAACTTCGCGGCCACGCAGGGCGGCACGTCGGCGACCTCGACGGGCACGGGCGGGCAGACGAACAACGTGGCCGCCATCACGTTCGCGGCGCCGACCGCCAACTGGGGCACCGTCACGCACACCGCGTGCGACGACGGCGGCGCGAACCTGCTCGAGTACGGCACGCTGACCACGGCGCGCACGATCAACAACGGCGACGCTGCCCCGGTGTTTGCCGCGGCCGCGTGGACCTTCACCATCGCCTGACGGAGACACGCATGCCTCGCTACAACGCAGTCGCCGGTGCCGACATCTCGCTGTCGGCCGGCGTCGCCAAGACGGTCCTCGCCATCACCACGCCGAGCACGCGGCGCGTGCGGCTCGTCGCCGCGCAGTTCGGCTTCAATAGCGTCACCTCGTCCGACACGTCGGTCCTCGTGCAGCTCGTGCGCTCGGACGGCACGAGCGCGGGCACGTCCACGTCCGTGACGCCGGTCGCGCTCGATCCGGCCGAGCCCGCGGCGCTCTGCACGTCGGCGCGCGACTATTCGGCGGAGCCGACGGTGCTCACCGTGATTGACGAGCTGCGGGTGACGCCGGTCGGCGGGACGATCATCCTGCCGTACGACTTCCTCGCGCAGGCGGTCGCGCCCGTCTCGCGCGTGATCGGCATCCGGATGAATTGCGCGCAGGCGCAGACCGGCGTGCGCGGCTCGCTCACGTTCGACGAGTAGGCATCATGCGCGCGGGCACGGTGCGGGGCGTCGCACGCGCGTCGGGCCGTCCGCGCGTCTTGATCGCGGGCGGCGCGACGTGGCCGAACGAGCCGTCGGGCTGGACGCTCATCGCCGACACCACGTGGGAGTCGGCTGAGGTCGGCGCGTGGTCGTCCGGCACGCGAGACGGATGGTCGATCAAGTTCGTCGATGCGACGCGCTCGGCCGCCATCGAGACGGTGGCGGACTCCACGATCGGCGAGGGGCGCGCGGTGACGCACATCTACCCGGCATCGCACACGGGCGGCGGCGGCGGCGAGGTGTACCGCGCGATCGGCGGCACGTACCGGCAGATCTACGTCGGGATGTATGTCCGGCTCTCGGCCGACTTCTACGGACACGGCGGCAGCGCCATCAACAAGCTGGCGTATGTGCGCGTGGACAATAGCGGCACCGAGGGGCTGATGTGGGTCGAGTACCGATTCGCGGGCGCGTCAGAGCCGATGGAGCCGTACTTGGTCAATCAACTGCCCAACGGCGGCAGCGGCGGGATCGAGACCGGGCTGTCGTCCGGCTATCCGACGCGCGGCACGTGGCATCGCGTCGAAATGCGGATGGACTTGGACACGCCGCGTCGGATCCGGTACTGGGTGGACGGCACGCTCTGGATCGACGATACCGCGTTCGCTGGCGGCAGCGCGGGACGCATCAGCGAGGTGACGCTCTCCGGCATCCTGGGCGGCGTCGGCGCGGCGTCGAATCCAGCGGAGCAGCGCATGCAGTACGACCGCGTGCGCGTGGTGGTCAACTAATGCCTCGCCCCACGTTCGACGCCGCCAACGCCAGCACGTATTCCGTGTCGGTCACGGTCGGCACGGCCACGATGGCGTTCGGGTCGATGGTCGAGATCGGCACGGCCCCACCGGACGACCTGACGTGGGGCGGCAATACGATGACGTCGATCGTCACGGGCGCGCAGGACAATCGGCACGCGCGGCTGGCGCGCTATGCGCCGCCCGGCACGGGCGCGCAGACGGTGTCCACGACGGATGCGCAGGCGGCGTCCTGTGTGCAGCGGTGCGGCCTGACGCTGCTCGACGTGGACACGGCGTCCCCGATCGCGGCGTCCGGCACGGCCTCGGGGGTCGGCACGAGCGTGACGGCGTCGGTCGGCACGGTGACGGCGGACCAGATCATCGTCTGGGCGCTGCACTCGCGGAACAACGGATCGCAGACCATCACGGCGGGCACGGACAACGTGGTCCGCGCGCAAAGCAACAGCCCGGATAGCAACCCGGTGGCCATCGGCACCGCGACGGGCGACCTCGCGCTGACGTGGTCGTCGTCGCAGGACTGGGTGGTCGTGTGGGCGCGGGTCAACGGCACGGCGTCGGGCAGTGCGCCGCTGGTGGGGTATGGCCGCTACCGGGTGGCTGGTCGCGGGCGGTAAGGACATCACCGAGAGAGAGAGAGAGAGGAAACGACGATGGCAGATAATGTGCCGATCACGCCGGGCAGCGGCGAGCGGGTGGCGTCGCGTGAGGTGACATACTCCGGGCAGCCGGCGCAGGTGCAGGCGATGGGCCTGACGCTGCTCACCGGGCCGGACGACGGCATGACGGCGACGGACGTGTCGGAGAGTGCGCCACTGCCGGTGGGCGTGGTGGGCGAGCTCGCAGAGGCGACGCAGGCCCTCCGCATGGCGGTGCAGGCGCTGACGCGGAGCGGGCTGGGTCAGGCCATGCCGGATACGGCCATGCGGCTCCGCGTGGCGCTGGACGCGATCTCGGCGTCGCTCACGCTCGCCGCCGTGACCACCGTGTCCACCGTGACCACCGTGTCCACCGTGACCAACCAATCGCAGATCGGCGCGCTCGCGGCGAACGATCACATCCCCGCCATCATCGGCGTGCGCGCGGACGGACTGCGCGCCAACATCAGCGTCACCTAACGGAGGCCCGACACATGCCCACGACGAACGGCAACCGCAAGATCCTCGATCTCAAGCGCTGGGAAATGTGCGCGCCGCTGCCACAGGTGACGGGGTCGGCGCACTTCGTGGTGTCGTCCCGCCACGCCCGGCAGCAGCAGATCTTGATTAGCAGCACCACGGGCGCGCAGATACACAACCCCTCCGAGGATGGCTGGGTCCTGCTTCCCTCGCCGGCGCTGGGCAGCTTCGCGGCGGGCGCGTGTGGCGTCGGCGGCGCGGTGTCCACCGGTGCCACGGCGGGCGCGGCCTCGCTCACCGCGACCGGCGGTTCGACCTCGACGATCATCACGAACCAGACGCTCGCGCGCGATCTCCGCGGCTATCACGTCCACATCCTCGCAGGCCCGAACGCGGGCGTCACGCTGGAGATCCGATCCAACACGCTCGGCACCAATGCGACGATCACCGTGGACGCGCAGGGGTCGGCGTTCTCCGCCTCGACCGTGTACCGACTGCTGACGCCGACGTTCTTTGTGTTCGGCGCCGGTACGCTCGCCGCGGGGTCGTTCAAGCGGTACGACTTCGCGACGAATACCTGGGTAACGCTCGCCAATACCGGCCTGCCGGCGTCCATCGGCACGGATGCGCGGCTGTGCTCGACCCCGTCGTGGATCGACACCGGGTACAAGCAATTCGCCACCGGCACGGCCACGGCGGGCGGTGCGAGCACGCTGACCAACACCGGGCGCAACTGGACGACGAACCAGTGGACCAACTACCAGGTCCGCATCGTGTCCGGCACGGGCGCGGGCCAGATCCGCACGGTCGCCAGCAACACGGCCACGGTCATCACCACGTCGGCCGCGTGGACCACGCAGCCGGACGCGACATCGGCGTATTCGCTCGAGGGGAACGACGACTTCCTCTATCTCCTCGGCAACAACGCCGTGGCGATGTATCGCTATTCGATCAGCGGCAACACATGGACGACGCTCTCGCCGACCGTCGCGCGTGGGGCTGCGCCGAACGTGGGGCTCTCGGCCTCGTGGGTGCATAGCGCCACGGCGACGGACTGGACGGCCGAGAACGCGATCCTGAACGGGCGCTACATGTACTCGTTCCGTGGGGGCGGGACCGCGGCGCTGGATCGCTACGACATCGCGGGCAACACGTGGGCCGCGATCACGTATGCGCCCGCCGCCGAAACGTTCACCACCGGGACGAAATACTGCTACGTCAAGGACCGCATCTACGTCACGAAAGAGGCGACCGGGCGCTGGTTCGCGTTCGATGTCGTGCAGAACGCGATGGAGCCGTGGGGCACGATGCTGTATCCGCAGGGCGGGGCGATCTTGGGCGACACGTGCTGGGATGTGACGTATCGGGACGGCACCACGGAGATCGACTTCGTGTATTTGGCGCTCAACTCGAGCAACATCGTCATGCGGCAGATGGTGATCTGACGCTCGCATCGTCGCCCGAGGCCTAGCGCATGTCGCTGCTCCTGCTCTTCGCACCGGCCGCGGCGGCGGCGGCGGGCGTCGTCGCGCGCGGTGTGGTGCGGCGTCCGCTGCCGTCGCTCGCGGTGGCGTCGTCGCGTCGTGCGGTGGCGCGCGCGATCGCGGCCCCGTGGCGGCTGGCGGCTGGCCTCACGCTGGCCGCGTCGCTCACGGGGAGCGGGACGCTCACGGCGGACCTGACCGGCGGGGCAGCGGGCGGTGGCGTCGTCGCGCGCGGTGTGGTGCGGCGTCCGCTGCCGTCGATCGCGCCCCAGGATCGGCGGCGGGTCACGGTCCAGTCCGCCGTGCGGACGCTCGGGCCGTCGGCGGCGCTCGCGGCCTCGCTCACGGGGAGCGGCACGCTCGGCGCGTCGCTCACGGGCACGTCGTCGGCGCTGGCGGTGTCCCTCACGGGCACGGGCACGCTCGGCGCGTCGCTCGGTGGGACATCCGCGGCCCTCGCGTCGGCCCTCACCGGTACGGGCACGCTCGGCGGCAATCTCACGAGTGTCCCGAGCGGACTGGCGGCCTCGCTCACGGGGAGCGGCACGCTGGCCGCGTCGCTCGGTGGGACATCCGCGGCGCTCGCCGCGTCGCTCAGCGGCACCGGCACCCTCTCGCCCTCGCTCACCCGCGGGTCGTCGGCTCTCGCGTCGGCCCTCACCGGCACGGGCACGCTCGGCGCGTCCCTCAGCGGCACGTCGGCGGCCCTCGCGGCGTCGCTCACGGGCAGCGGCACGCTGGCGGCGGCACTCACGGGCGGATCGCCCGCCACGCCCGCGCCACGCATCGCGGCCGACGCGCGCGTGACCCGTCCGTTCGCCGCGCTCGTCACGGTCACCCGGCTATACGTCGCGGACCCGCGCGTCGGACGGCCCCTCCTCGCCGACCCCTCCATCGCCTGACCCATGGCTATCGCCCTGACGCTCGACACGTGGGACCCCCTCTCCACCAACCGGCCGCAGGTCCACGTCACGGACGAGGACACCGGCGGGCACGTCAATCAGGCGACCGTGACGCTGACGGTCCGCCGCGACGACGGCACCGACGCGGGCGTCGCGCTCGGCGCGCCGCTCAATGTGCCGCTCACGCTGCCGCACACGTCCGGCGGCATCTATCGGGCGTCCGTGCCGCCGACCGACTCGGCGAGTGCGGGCATCACCCTCGCGACGGTGCGGACGCTGCTCCTGGATTATGTCATCACCGTGAGCGGATCCCCGGCGTCGGTGCTCACGATCCGGCAGACGGTGCGCGTGGCCCGGACGCGAGACGAGGCATGAGCGACGACTGGCACGACTGGAAGCGGCTCCAGTCGCTCGACTGGCCCGCCCGCCCCGATCCGATCGCGCGGGCGCTGTGGTCGGTCGCGGGCGTGCTGCTGCTCGCGCTGGTGCTCGGCGGGCTCGTCGGCTACTGCACCGCGATTCCGGATCCGCGCCCCCGCGAGCGGGCGTTGCGCGATTCGCTGGCGGCGGCGCGCGTGGTGGCGGCGCAGGCGCGGGCGCGCGTCGAGACGGTGACGGTGACGGTCACGCAGGCACGCGATCGGTGGCTGGCGGCGGCGGCGCAGGTCGGCACGGTGAGCGCCGAGACGCCGCCGCCGACCCGCGCCCTGGTGCTGGCCGGCGCCGAGCTGGCCGAGACGTGCGGCGAGCTCGTGCGCACGTGCGGCGCGGCAGTCACGGCGGAATCGACGCGGGCGGCCGTGGCCGAGTCGCTGGCCGTCGTCGTCACCCGCGACCGCGACCGGCTGGCGCGGGGCTGCCGGGTGCTCGGCGTGCCGTGCCCGCAGGTCGGCGTCGGCGCGGCGCTCACGCCGTCGGGGGTCCAGCCCGCCGTGACGCTGACGGTGCCGCTGCGGTGGCCGTAGGGGCGCTGCGCACGCCACCTAGGGCCGGGATGCAACGGCGAGGGCGACCTAACGCACGTCGGGCAGCGGCGGGATATACTCGACGGGGCCGCCTTCAACGACAATCGCCAAGTGGTCGCGTTTCTCCGGAACTCCGTGGCGTGAATAGATCAAGCGCCCGCTGCGACGCTTGCCGGTGCGCACCTCAACTCGCACAACGTGCCGACCGTCGCGGCTGATGCCGATCAGGTCGCAGGCGGCGGCGGATCGGCTCAATGGGGCGAAGACGGTAAACCGTCGTGCCATCATGTCGGCCGCCGCGATCAGTTCTCCAATAGTGCCCCTCACGCTGGAGGACGATACGGACGAGGGGCCAGTCACGCTAGCGTCAAACGGCGGGCGAGGTCGCACTGTCTTGGGCCGACGCGACCCGGACGGCAAGGCGACGCCAATGCTCGCCGCCAGTTGCCGGATGCGCTCTCGCGTCACGCCGAGCAACCGCGCGTGCTCAGTAGCGGTCCACTCGGGGTGCTCTCGGATCTGAACCTGAAGCAAGTCTCGGGTTGTTGCCATGCCGAAGAATAGCCGAACGCAATCCCCTTGCGCAAGTCTTAGGCGCTGCGTATTGTTCTCTGTGTGAGGGCGACACAACGCCGCCCCGCGACACCCCCGACGGCCGCTGGCCGAGGACGCACATGACGACGATCCAGATCACCCGCGACGAACTGCTGGCCGCCCGCGTCACGATGACGGGCACGACGTGGACCCTGCCCAACGGCGAGTCGCTGTCCGAGGCGCTGGCCTCGCACGCCAAGGAGGGCAAGTAACCATGGCGACGGTCCTCTACATCCGCGTGAACGACGGGCAAGAGGTTTGGCACGCCCGCCGCGACGTGCTCAAAGCCGCCATGCTTTCGCAGGGCTGGACGATCAGCGGCCACACCGCCATTGAGCCCGACCGCGACGACCCGCTCGAAGCGTACACCGCCCTGTGCCAAGCCGTGCCCGCCGAGGAGGACATGCCCGACGCCGACGACTACAACGTGGGCTCGCTGGAATACGACCCGTCGCGCGGGCAGCGCACTTGGTGGTGGTGGGCGTGACCCCCGCGCAACTCCGCGCCCACATCGACGCCTCTGGCCTGTCGATCCGCGAGTGGGCCACGACCGTCGCGGGGCGCGACCCCCGCACGGTCGAGCGGTGGCTGGCCGGCGAGGGCATCCCGGCCAGCGCCGCCGACTGGCTGTCCCGCCTCGGCGACGTGACGGCGACGCGAAACCGCGCCACGGTGACAATCGAGCGGTGAGCGAGGGGCGCGGCGAGAGTCGCGCCCCGTTGCTTTCTAGACCCCCACCACGACTGCCGTTGCCATCGTCGGCAACCTCCCTCTTGACGGCTACTCGCCCGACTGGTAAATACCAGCCACGCGAGTTGACAATTCCTGCCACTCAAAGACGAACCATGGCGAAGACGGCCGAGAAAGCAAGGGACAAGATGACGGTTTCCCGCCGCGTGACGGCGGGGGTGGCCTTCACGGACGAGGCGCGCCGGGCGCTGGACCGGCTCAAGGTGCGCCTTGATCGGTCGGCGTCGTGGATCATCTGCCGGGCGGTCATCGCCTACGAGCAGGCCGAGCGGGGTAAGGCCGCGTGATCCGCACCGCGCTTATGGCGCTCGGCCTCTGCCTCGTCCTGCCCGTCGTGGTCGGCGAGTGGCGGGCGCTGTTTCGGCGTAGACGGTAGAAAAGAAGTTGCCCCCGCGTGTCAGCCAACACCGGGGGCGTGGTCGGCGAGGAATCCTAGGGGCGACTCGCCAACGACCGAATCATACGCCCCGCATGGAGATCGAGCAATGTCGCAGACGATGGAGATGTTGCGGGAGCGGGTACGCGCGGCGCGACTCAACGCCCGGTACCGGGGGCTGGAGGCGGAGGCCATCACGAACGACGTGCGGCGCCAGTACGCCGGCGTGTACGAGGCGGCCGAACAGGCGAACGCCGCGCTCGCGGAGGCCGAGCAGGCCCTGCGAGCCGCGGCGGAAGCGCACTACAAGGCGACCGGTGAGAAGAAGCCGGTCGAGGGCGTGGCGATCCGCGAGACCGTCAC
>Ga0315909_10007600_pt1 | contig 12050 bp, 10 predicted proteins | sample LakEriMetagenome_11_FD_203527 | JGI IMG/M metagenome (GOLD analysis project Ga0315909, IMG submission 203527) | Freshwater fungal communities from buoy surface, Lake Erie, Ohio, United States - Buoy 2 MA125 | ecosystem: Environmental > Aquatic > Freshwater > Lake | place: USA: Lake Erie, Ohio...
CACCCCCACGAAGTTAAATTCAAAGAAGCAGCTGGTTGGTCTATTTTTTACATAGCCTTGGCAATTCTGTTTGGAATTTGGGTTTGGGTCCAATACGGAAGCCAAAGTGGAACTGAATTTTTTGCGGCTTATCTGGTTGAAAAATCACTCTCAGTGGATAATCTATTTGTTTTTGCAATTATTCTTACACAATTTGCCGTTCCAAGTATTTACCAACAAAGAGTCTTATTAATTGGCGTAATTCTTGCCCTAATTCTTAGAGCAATCTTCATCGCCATCGGTGCAGCAGCCCTTGCAGCCTTTGCCTTTACTTTCGTAATTTTTGGCTTAATCCTTATTTATACCGGTATTGGGCTATTTCGAAATTGGGATAAGGATCCAAACCCAGATGATAACTTCATTGTTAAACAAGTAAGAAGATTTACTCCTGTAACAAGTGAATACCATGAAACTAAATTGTTTGTCAGAATTGATGGCAAAAGATTTGCCACCCCGATGTTCTTAGTAATGATTGCAATTGGTTCAACAGATCTTCTATTTGCACTGGATTCAATTCCTGCCACATTTGGTGTGACCCAAGAACCATTTCTAGTCTTCACCGCTAACGCGTTTGCATTACTTGGGCTTCGCGCCTTGTATTTCCTACTCAAAGGACTGTTGGACAAACTTATTTACCTATCAATTGGATTGGCAGCAATTCTGGTCTTTATTGGAATAAAACTAATAATTACCTATGTTCATGAAATCAACACAGAAATTCCAAAAGTTCCAACCGGAATTAGTCTTGGAATAATTGCTGCAATATTGATTGTTGCAGTCATTGCAAGTCTCATCAAAGTCAAAAAGGATCCGAGTGCTAAAGCCCACGCTGGAACGGTTAGAACTCCTAAAGAGGAAGTTGATCGAAAAAAGTAATTTAGCCAGCTATTTACAAGACTGGTAAATATCTATCGAGTTCCCATTGATTGACTTGGCGTCGATATTCTTCCCACTCACTTCTTTTGTTTCTTAAGAAGTAATCAAAGACATGCTCCCCAAGGGTTTCGGCAACTAATTCACTTTTTTCCATCACTTTGATTGCTTCGTCTAATGAGGTAGGAAGTGGTGTTATGCCAAGTGCTCTTCTTTCAGCATCCGTTAATGACCAAACATCATCTTCTGCACCTTGTGGTAACTCATAGTTTTCTTCTATACCTTTTAGTCCTGCGGCAAGAAGAACTGAGTAAGCAAGATAAGGATTAGCAGCAGAATCAAGGGCTCTGTATTCAATACGAGTTGATTGCCCTTTTGATGGTTTATACATTGGAACTCTTACCAATGCTGATCTATTGTTATGGCCCCAACAAACATATGCTGGTGCTTCTCCACCACCGGTAAGTCGTTTGTATGAGTTCACATATTGATTGGTAACAGCAGTAAATTCCGGTGCGTGTTTTAAAATTCCAGCAATAAAGCTTCTGCCGACTTTACTTAATTGGTATTCAGCACCTGGTTCATGAAAAGCGTTTTTATCTCCTTCAAATAGAGATAAATGCGTATGCATACCTGAACCTGGTTGGTCTCTAAATGGTTTAGGCATAAATGAAGCACGAACGCCTTCACTTAATGCAACTTCCTTAACAACTAAACGAAAGGTCATGATGTTATCTGCGGTGCTTAAAGCATCTGCGTAACGCAAATCAATTTCTTGTTGACCAGGGCCTCCTTCATGATGTGAGAATTCAACAGAGATTCCCATTGACTCAAGCATGGTGATGGCATTTCTTCTAAAGTCATAACCTGGTCCTGATGCTGATTGATCAAAATAACCAACATGATCAACTGGTTTAGGTGAAGCAACATTTACTGCATTCTTGTCATCTTCAAACAAGTAGAACTCAATTTCAGGATGAGTATAAAAAGTAAAACCCATATCTGCTGCTTTTGCCATTGTTCTTTTTAATACCCAACGAGGATCAGCATACGAAGGTGAACCATCAGGCATTTGAATATCACAAAACATTCTTGCCACTCCTGGTCCTTCGCTTCGCCAAGGAAGTAATTGAAAGGTCGCAGGATCAGGTTTAGCTAACATGTCTGATTCATAAACTCTGGCAAAACCTTCGATAGCAGAGCCATCAAAACCAATACCTTCAGAAAATGCTGCTTCTAATTCAGCAGGAGCTACTGCTACTGATTTCAAGGAACCGATCACATCGGTGAACCATAAACGCACGAAACGAATATCGCGTTCTTCAATTGTTCTTAATACAAAATCTGCTTGTTTATCCATGTTGCCTATTGTGCCTCATGATTGTTTCGGCTTTGTTACATAAATTCCAAGCGAGATTTAGCCTGGAATACACTTATATATATGGCACTCACAGTGGCTTTGGCCCAAGTAAACCCTCGGGTGGGTGATTTGAGTGGCAACGCGGCAATTGTTAGAAATTTCTCCAAGAAAGCATCTGAACTTGGAGCAAGTTTGGTTGCTTTCCCAGAAATGGTTTTAACTGGTTATCCCATTGAAGATCTTTGCTTAAGAAAGTCTTTTCAAGATGCTTCCAAGAAAGCATTAAACCAATTAGCAAAAGATTTAGTTCTTGATGGACTTAAAGACTTAACAGTTGTTGTGGGCTATTTAGATTCAACTGGTGAGAAAGCATCTTTAGGGGTTCCCGCTGGTGGACCACAAAATGCTGCTGCAGTAATTAGAAATGGTGAAGTAATTGCTAAATACATCAAACATCATTTACCAAACTATGGTGTTTTTGATGAATACAGATACTTTGTCCCAGGAACTGATAACTGCTCATTTGAAGTAGAGGGTGTAAAAGTTTCTTTAGCAATTTGTGAAGATATCTGGCAAGACGGTGGACCGGTTTCACAAATTGCTCAACTCAAATCAGATTTGTTAATTGTTATTAATGGCTCACCATATGAATATGGTAAAGATGACACCCGTTTACAACTTGTACAAAAAAGAGCTAAAGAAGTAAATGCTCCCCTGGCCTATGTAAACATGGTTGGTGGACAAGATGAATTAGTTTTTGATGGTGACTCAATTGTGGTGAACACAGATGGTTCAATTGCCAATAGAGCAAGCCAATTTGTGGAAGAAATCATTCTTTTTGAAGTAGAACCAAAGAAACCAATAAGTCAATCATTGGTCAGAAAAAGAAGCAATGATCTTGAAGAAGTTTACCAAGCTTTAGTTGTTGGTTTAAGAGATTATGTTTTGAAAAATAATATGGAATCAGTAGTCCTTGGGCTTAGCGGTGGAATTGATTCAGCATTAGTTGCAGCAATCGCTGTTGATGCACTGGGTGCAAATAATGTTTACGGAGTTTCAATGCCAAGTCCATATTCATCAGAGCACTCAGTAAGTGATGCTAAAGATTTGGCAACTAGAACTGGTTTGAATTATCGAAGCGTGCCTATAAAACCAATGTTTGACGCCTACCAATCATCATTGTCGTTAAAAGGATTAGCAGAAGAGAACTTGCAAGCAAGACTTCGTGGAATGACTTTGATGGCAATTTCAAACCAGGAAGGCCACCTAGTTCTTGCCACAGGTAATAAAAGTGAATTAGCTGTTGGCTACTCAACCATTTATGGTGATGCAGTTGGTGGCTTTGCTCCAATTAAAGATGTGCCAAAAACCTTAGTTTGGGAATTATCTAAATGGAGAAATAAACAAGAAGTAAATCCCCCAATTCCAGAATCAAGCATTACCAAAGAACCAAGTGCAGAATTACGCCCTGGACAACTTGATACTGATTCTTTGCCAGATTATGAAAAACTTGATCCCATGATTAATGCTTACGTTGAGCAAGATCAAGGTGCTTTTGAGATGGCAACCAAAGGAATAGACAAATCTTTGATTGAAAAAGTGTTGAAACTTATTGATCAAGCAGAATACAAAAGACGTCAATACCCACCTGGAACAAAGATTTCTTCTAAGGCATTTGGTCGAGACAGAAGACAACCAATCACTAATAGTTGGAGAGAAAGTCTCTAAAAAATAACCCTTGGGTAGAAGTTGCCCATGAAATCTGCCACAATTAAGTCAATACCTAGATAAATCCGGGGACCAAGAAATTGGCTTCGAGAGGAAAATGGTTATGAGTCGTATTTCTGTCAATGACCTAACTTCTTTCAAACAATCCAAAACACGTTTCACTGTTCTTACCAGCTATGACTCTTTGACTGCTTCTCTTTTCGATGATTCTGGAATACCGGTTTTATTGGTTGGTGATTCTGCAGCCAATCTAGTTTTTGGTTACGACTCAACTGTGCCAATTACAGTTGAAGAAATGTTGCCCATTGTTAAGGCAGTCGCGCGATCAACTAAAAATGCAATGATTGTGGCAGATATGCCTTTTGGTTCATACCAAACTTCCACATCAACTGCAATTGAGTCAGCAACAAGTTTTTTGAAGGCTGGAGCCCAAGCGGTAAAGCTTGAAGGTGGACAAAGAGTTGCTGAAACTGTTTCTCATCTTGTTGAAGCTGGAATTCCTGTCATGGGACACATTGGCTTAACACCACAATCTGTGAACGTTATTGGTGGTTACAAAGTTCAAGGTCGAGGTGAGCAAGCAAAAGCTTTACTACAAGATGCACAAACTCTAGAAAAATCTGGTGCATTTTCTATAGTGCTGGAAGCAATTCCAAGTGACTTAGCAAAACAAATAACAGAATCTGTCTCTATCCCAACAATTGGTATCGGAGCAGGTTCAGACACCGACGGTCAAGTCATGGTGTGGCAAGACTTGGTTGGACTAACTCCAGGACCAAAGCCTAAATTTGTGAAGAACTATTTAAACCTAAGAGAGCAAGTTGAAAAAGCAGTCAAGGAATTTAGCTCCGATGTAGCAACGGGTAAATATCCTGATAAAGAACACTCTTACGAATAGAGATTTAAGACTTCTTTCTTAGTATCTTTTCCATTGGTCTGCCTTTAGCAAGTTCATCTACTAATTTGTCCAGATAACGAATTTTCTTCATCAATGGTTCTTCTATTTCTTCAATTTTGACACCACAAATGGTTCCAGTTATTAGTTTGGCATTTTTATTCAATTTAGCTGCCGAAAAGAACTCTTTGAGCGTAGATTCACTCTTAATGTGCTTTTTTAGATTAGCTTCAGTGAATCCGGTCAACCAAGAAATTACTTCATGTAGTTCTTTAACAGATCTTCCTTTTCGCTCAATTTTCTTCACATAAAGTGGATAAATCTGAGCAAATGGCATTTTAAAAATCTTATACATGATTTTGCTTTTTTTTATCTTTACTTCTTTAACGTAGCAAAAACTGAATCAAAGAATTCAGAGAATTTAACTGATTCTTCTAGTGGCAATAACCATGCTTCTTGTCCCCTAATCTTTTTGGCAAAAGAGTCAGCCATTAACTGATAAGGGTCACATGCTGCGAATTCTTCAACTTTTTTGCCATCTTTATTTTCAATAATCAAAGTACTTGGGCTGTTATGGGAAACAAAAGCATCGTTTCCACCAGTAGAGATTTTTCCTTCTGTGCCAATGATTTCTAAAGTAATAACATTTGGAATATTCATAGAAGTTAAGGTGTTGGCCTTAACATCTCCTATTGTGTAGGTAGCTCTAACGGTTTCATCACTTCCACCGGGATGCCAAGTAACTTCAGTTGCAATATCTTTTACCGGAGCAAAATCAGTTATCCACAACGGTGCCACAGCAGAATAAGGTCCAAGGTCATAAAGACTTCCCCCACCAAGTGCTGGAATTGTTCTAATGTTGTTTGCATCAAGTCCGTCATAGGTGAAACTGGCATTAATTTCAGTTAATTTGCCAATGATTCCAGAATCAACTAATTGTTTGATTCTTACTGTTCGTGGATGCCATCTATTCCAACTAGCTTCCATTAGAAGCTTTCCTGTTGATTGTGACACTTTGATTGCTTCTTTTAATTCTTGAGCGTTCATTGCTATTGGTTTTTCACACAAAACGTGTTTGCCTGCTTGCATAGCCTTTATTGACCAAGGAATATGAAGTGAGTTAGGTAAAGAGATATAGACAGCCTCAACCATTGGATCATCAATTAATTCTTGGTAATCGGTATAAAACTTTCCACTTGGAGAAAGAGCTTTTGCCCTATCAGCGTCTTTTCCTGCTACTGCATATATTTCACCAACTGTTGAATTCATCAATGCCGGATAAAGAGCTTTGCTTGCAATTGAACCTGCTCCAATAAAGCCGAATCTAACTTTTTCCATTTATATATTCCTTTTTATTTGTGGGCAACAACGTTGGATCTAATGGTTCCAAGGCCATCAATTCCTGTTTCAACAACTTGTCCTGGTTTTAAATATTTTTCAGGCTTATGTCCCATGCCCACACCTTCAGGTGTTCCAGTGTTGATGATGTCTCCAGCTTTTAGTTCCATGAATTGAGAGATATACCAAACACAATGATCAATTCCAAAAATCATGTCACTGGTTCTTGAATCTTGTCTTTTTTCTCCATCAACAGTTGACCAAAGTCTGACATCACGTGGATCAAATTCGTCTGTTGTAACAATCCAAGGACCAACTGGATTAAAAGTTGGGAAAGATTTACCTTTGACCCATTGACCACTTCTTTCAATTTGCCAATGACGCTCTGACACATCTTGAGAGATGGTGTAGCCAAGGATGTGCTCTTTAGCTTTTGCAGGAGAATCCAAATAAAGTGCATCTTTACCAATTACTACACAAATTTCTACTTCATAATCTGTCTTAACTGAGTTTGGCGGAATAACAATGTCATCAAAGCCACCAACAACAGTGTCTGGTGCTTTCATAAAAATCACAGGTTCTTTTGGAGGTTCTGCTCCTGATTCTTTAGCGTGCTTAGCGTAATTAAGTCCTACACAAATTGCTTTAGTTGGTCTTGCGACTGGTGAACCTAGTCTGTAATCAGCAATTTTAACTTTTGGTCTAGTTGTTAAATCAAGTTTCTTTAATTTTTCAATTGCTCCATTGGAAAGTGTTTCACGGTTAAAATCTGCAATTACATCATCTACAAAAACTGCTTCAGTAGCACTTATAACTATGGCTGGTTTTTCAGAGCCACAATTTCCCAAGCGAGCTAATCTCATTTCAAACCTCACTTTTAAAATAAGAATACTGGTTAGGCCCCCAGCTGTATCCTCAGGTAATTAGATTTAGCCTTACATTCTTTGGTCTTACCAGGTCAAACTGTATATCCATGAGGCGTCGATTGTTTTTATATAGGCTTAAATTCATCTGCCCTACTCAGACCAGGTCTCCTCAGTTGGATAAATATACACTAATTCTATTAGGCTCTTTAAAAAGTTGTTTTAGTTACGATTTGTAATATTTTTATAGTATCAGCAATATAAAATTTAATTGAATAATCAAAACAATTTTTTATTTTAGTTTTGCTCAAATATGAGTACATTTACCTTTGTAACATATGTGGGTATGTCTAGTGGGCTTTGTTGACAGTTTACATTAAAATAATAAGTCCCTGGTTCGAATACTGCACCACCTGCGATCACTATTTGAGCTTCTAGTTCCGATGGTGAGTTAGGATCGGCTGCAAAGTTAGTGAATAAAGTTGTAGCAAAAGCGAGTTCTTTAAAATAAATAGAATTTGAATATCCAGGATTATTAACATTTTCTTGATTAGCATCAATCGAGCATGAATATCCACTTCTTTTACTTGGAGAAGTTGGTTTCATTACAATTTGAACAGTAGATATTCCTTGAAGAACTTTTTGTGCATTAATAGTTATTGAATTTTTTTCATTCCCTAAGGCGCCAATAGGATTTAAAGTAGTCTCAATTTCTAGCCACTCCGAAGTTAAAAGGGGAGCACTATTTCCGTATGTAAATTTAGTCTCTAAAGTAATTGAATTTGCCGTTCCCGCATCTCCTTTTGGACCTTGAAGACCTGGTAATCCTTGATCACCTTGTGGTCCTTGCGGACCTTGTAAACCTTGTTCACCTTTTAAACCATCCAGTCCTTTATCTCCTTCCAGACCTTGCGCGCCTTTGATGCCCGTAATTCCGGTTTCACCTCTTGGACCAGTCGCTCCGGTTTCACCTCTTGGACCAGTCGCTCCGGTTTCACTTTTCAGGAGTGACTGTTGGTAAGAATTATCAATTTCATTTTTAACATATAACTTAGTTTGATTTTTTAAAGTTTGAATGATAATCAAATTCATACTAAAAATAAAAATTAGGCCTATAACTAGGATTTTAGTTTTTGAAATTTTTGTCATGATGTGGCTATTCGGATCCTCTCTCTGAAGAAAAAAATTAAGATATTTATTCATATATTCATTCTCTAATTTAAGTTTCATTGTGTAATTGTAATTTCTACTCTTCTATTTGCTTTCCTTGTCTTTTCATATTTATTTGATTTAATTGGATTTTTTTCTGAAAGTCCCAAAATCTTATAGTTGACATTTTTAAAATTTCTACCTAAGTTCTTCTTTATTTCTATTTGAACATTGTGAGCACGATTTAGAGATAGATTTTTTCGAAAAAGCTTATATCCTGGAGAATCTTTTTGATCTATCGAGGTGTAACCAATTAATTTTATATTTTTGTAATTACAATTTTTTATTTTAGTGGATATATCTTTTAATTTTTTCTTAGCTGTTGTCCCGATTTTACTTGAACCTCCGTTGAAATTAATTGTTTCTTTTACGCCTTGACAAATGTCTATTTTTGTTATGACTTGACTAGTGGTGCTACTACTTCCATCGCCAGAGAAATTGCTTGGAGTGTCACTTTCCACATTCATAGTGGTGACTCCAGTTCTTTGACCAATTATGAATCTACCCGGGGTTGTTGTATTTATTGATTTAGAAATTATTTGATCTGAACCATCGTTTTGTAACTTAGAAATAGGAATATTTGATAATAAGTCTGTTGTCTTTATTTCTTTATTGCCAGAAGAATTATATGTGGACCAACCAACTGCTAAACTTCGTATCGTTTGAACATCAAGAGCAAAAATGAAATAAGCTTTTTGACTCGATCTTTCAGTCAAAAAATTATATCTATTTGTATCTGTTAAACAATTTGATTCTGTTTCAAATATTGCAAATGATGAATTTGATCTATCCAAAAACTTCAAATAATAGTTATATGAAAGGAGGTTATCTGTATTAACAGTTCTTGGTAAGTCCGGGTTTGCTCCAGCAGTTTGATACCAGCCTCGCTGGCAATCATAAGAATATTCAGAAAGAGAAGGAACATAAGATGTAGTGGTGAAGGTATCTAACGTGGCATTTATTTCAGTTGTTGCATCAACAATAAAACTAGGTCCTAAATATCCTGATCTTATTTCAGAATAACGAACATCTTTTTGATAATTGTCGTAATTAAACCATGCATCAAAGTCTCCATTACCAAGATTTATTAAAACTAATTGATAACTTAGATGCTCATCTGAAGTGTTATATGATTGAAATTCTTCCCAAGAAATGACAAAAGCTTGTCTTGAATTGACAGTGGTTTGTGCCATCCAAAAATTTGATTTCCCTGTTGCAAACTGCTGATCTCCGCCACCAACTGAAATAACTGAAGTATTTGCATTTGTAGCTAGTACAGGTAAAGTCACATCGAAATCAGTCGAAGAAGGACGGACAAAATATATTTGACCATTTTCATTCGCCCATAATGAGGTATAAGATGTGTTTCCAAAAAAATCTATTTCAAAACCAATTGGTAAACCTGCAGTTCCGCAGGAGGTACCAAGTGTTATTAGTGGCCCCGAGTATGAAACTCCATTAATCGTGCATGGACCAGAGGCAACATAATTAAAGAGCCCCTCTGAATTACTTCCAGGATCAACTAAATATATTTTGTCACTTTCAGGAACATCTATCCAAGATTTATTGCCTACTTTTTTTGTAAATGGATTTATGGGAGGAGTTGGTGTAGTCGCTGAAGCTGCAGAATTGAAGCAAAATAATGCAATGGAAAATATCGTTATTATAAATGCGAAACTCCTTTTAACGCTTACCACGTCAATCTACCTCCCCGCCGCTATTTCTTAATTAAATTAACTGAATTCGATTCAGTTTAACAAAATATGGCTTTTTATCCAAAGAACTCGTGTTTTATTTGCCATAAGTCATCTCGACCTAATTTATGGAGTGCGGGGACAGGTGAAAGAAGTCCTCTCTGAAAAATCCTAGGTCTCGTGCGAATCACCTTTTCTAATGTGGAATTTTTAAACTCTCAAACTAGTTCCAATTAAATGAGCCCACTAGTGAAAAGTTGGGAACATGTTAGACTTCGATTTGCAGAGAGGAACCTTGTGGATTTTAACTTTCCTTCTGATTATCAAAAAGTCAACAACACTCATCTCAAAATTCTTCAAGAGTCCGAGAAAATCCTTGGAAAACAAGGTGTAGCTGGATTAGAACTAAAAAACATTGCAAAAGTTCTAGAAATTAGTCCCGGAAATATACATCACTACTATAAAACCGGTGAAGAATTAATCTTCGATACAGTGATTTATTCTTATAAAAAGCATGTTATCAACATTCAAGAATCAAATGCTTCTGAAATCAACCCTGAAAAAGTTGTACGAAGCTGGATAGATAAAACTTTAAAATGGACAACAGAACTACCAGGTATTGGTGTAATTCTCGAATTCCCATATCAAGTTACTAGATCAGGTTCAAAATATTCTGAAGAAGTAAACCCCATAATTAGACATTTTTTAAAATATGTGGGTGAAATTGGAATTTCAAATGTCACTTATCTAGCATCGGCAATTAGATCGCTGCAAAAAAAACAAAATTTAAAACTTTATAATACAATTCAGATCGCAACTTTCAACAAAACTGATCCTAAATTTACAACTTATTTAACAGTCATTGGTTTTGCTACATTAGGAGGAGGCCTATGGATGGCAGGACGACAACCGGAGAATCAAAAACTTCCTTTTTGGATAAGTCTAGGTTTTAATCCAAAACAACAAATGCAAACTACAATTGATGAATTAATCAAAATGATTAGGGCAGAAGTTTAATAACTAAAAGTATTGGTCTTTTTTCCTTTAATTCCGGGCTTGCAAATGAAAGTCATCCCAGCTTGAGCGTGCTTTTCCATTTCATTGTTATGAGCAGTTGTAATCACCAATTGGTCTAAATCTTTACCAGCAAAAGCGCATGATGTGGTGTATAAGACAGGAAGATCAATTTTCTCACTTAGTTTGTACTTCTCGTCATATCTTCTTACTTGTGATCCATCCCAAAAAGCAATCCAGAGTCCATCTTCTCCATCCACACACATTCCATCAGGTATTTCATTTTCTCCAAATTTAATAATGGTTCTTCGATCGGTTATTTCTTGACCGTCATAGGAAAAAGCATCCACGCAATGTTCAAGCGAGTCGATGAAGTAAAAAGTTTGAGTATCTACTGACCAATCCAGACCATTGGCCAGAGTTACATCACTAATTACTTTCTTTATTTCACTGCCATCCTTGGATATTCGATACAGTCCACTTGCTTTGGGCACAAGATCATAGGAAAGAGTTCCAAGAAATAAATCTCCTGTGTGAGAAACTTTGGCATCATTCCAACGAGATCTAAATTGATCTTGTTCTCTTCCAGGAAGTTTGGTGATTTCTCCATCAGTATTTCTTAAAACCGGCCCATTTGATGCTCCTAGAACATCTCCCCCATTAGTTCTTGGAATTGCAAAACCAACATGATCATCTAATTTGTATTCAGAAGTTTTGCTTGTTTCTATATTTTTACTTAAGACTTTGCCGTTTAAAATATCAACCCATTGCACATGGTTATGGTTTTCTCCAGTTGCAGTGGGACCTTCTCCTAACCAGCAACGACGATCATCAAATACTTCAACTGAAATCATTTATTTAGGTGGGACTCTTAATCCACCAACTCCACCATCAACATTCAAACCAATTCCTGTTGTGGAAGAAGAAAGAGGTGAAGCTAAATAACAAATTGCATGGGCAATTTCTTCAGCTGTAACTAGTCTTCCCATAGGTTGTCTTGCAATTAATGCCTCTTTCATAGCTTTTGCATCCGAAGC
>Ga0315909_10007601_pt1 | contig 12050 bp, 8 predicted proteins | sample LakEriMetagenome_11_FD_203527 | JGI IMG/M metagenome (GOLD analysis project Ga0315909, IMG submission 203527) | Freshwater fungal communities from buoy surface, Lake Erie, Ohio, United States - Buoy 2 MA125 | ecosystem: Environmental > Aquatic > Freshwater > Lake | place: USA: Lake Erie, Ohio...
GTCGTGCCGGCCGAGGACACGCTCGCGGCGCTGACCGTCCATGTTCCGGCCGGGAGCCCGGTCACGGTGCCGGGGCCGTTCTGCGTGCGGGTGGCACCGGGGCCCGTCAGGGTGAACACCGGCGTCGTGCCGGCAGGATAGCCGCTCGCGGCAATGGCGATGCTGCCGCCGGGGAGCGTGTAGGCCACCGTGGCCGCCGCTGCCACCGCGCTGGCCACCACGTTCACGGTCTGCGTGGATGGCGCGGCGCTGTACGTCCCGCCCGCGGTGCTCACCGACGCGGCGGAGACGGTATAGGTGCCCGGCGTGAGCAGCACGAGCGTGGTGGTGGCCGTGAGTGCGCGCGAGAAGTTGCCGGGCCCGCTGACCGTCACGGCACCATTGGCCCCGGTGGGCAGCCCGGTCACGGCTACAGCGAGCGAGCCAGTGGTGATGCTGTAGTGCACGCCAAAGGGCAGGGTATCGCCTGGGGACACCGTGGTGTCGCGCGTGGTGCGCGCCGGCGCGTAGGCCGCCACGCTCGTGGTGACTGCCGATGCCGTCTGCCGCCAGCGGCCCGGCGTGGCCGGGGCGACACGGAACGACCCGGTCACGGTGGTGTTCACCCCCGCCGGATCGGTGAGCTGAATGGCGGCGTTGGTGCCGTTCGGCAGCCCCGTCACCGGTACGTCGACGACCGTCGGTGCCAGCGTGTAGGTGAACGATGCGGTGCTCGTGCTGCCGGTGCTGATGGTGACGGTCTGCGCCGCGGGCGTGGGCACCCACTTTTCGTTGCCCACCAGCACCGGTGCGGCCGTCACGGTGTACGTGCCCACCGGCAACGAGTCCAGCGTGCCGGGGCCGGTGACGCTGCGATCGATGCCGGCGCCGACCACGCGCAGAAGCGGCGTGCCGCCGACGGGCAGGCCGCTGCTCTGCAGGACGAGCCGTCCCACCTGCGCCGCGTAGGCGACCGGTGCCGGCGCTGCCACGAGCGAGGCGGTGACGTCGACGACAAGCGTGTCGGTGGCCGGTCGATAGGTGATCCCCTGCTGCGTGACCGGTGCACTGATCACGCGATAGCGCCCCGGCGCGAGCCCCGTGAGAGTGGTGGTCGCCGTGACGGGGCGCGCCGTGCTGTCGGCGCCAGGGCTCAGCACTTTCACATTGCCGCCCAGTCCGTTGGGGAGCCCGGTGACGACGACGGCGAGCGCCCCCGACGATACGGTGTAGCGGAGCTCGACGCGCGCGGTGTCGCCGAAGCTCACAGTGGTGTCGAGCGTGGTGCGGGACGGCGAGAAACGGGCGCCCTCGGCGGTCACGGTGGCAGCTGAGAGCGCCCACTGTTCGATGGTGGTGGGCTGATCGGTGCGCTGGGGCGCGAGCAGGGTGGTGCTCTGCGCGACCGCGGTTGGCGATCCCCCGGGCGGCGTGGCCGACGCAGCGGCGCTGGCGTTGGCCGGAAGCCCCGACACCGTGATGGCCAGGGCCGACGGGGCGGGACGGTAGCTGGCGGCCACCTGCGCCGGCGTCGCCGCGGGGACGGTGACTTCGAAAGTGGCCGGTGCGCCGACCCAGGTGCCCAGCGCGGTGCGCACCGGGCGCACGGTGACGGTGTAGCGCCCCACGGGCACGTCAGCCCAACTGGTGCCGGCCGTGGCCGTGCGATTGAACGTGCTACCCGGCAGTGGGCCCACGATCTGGAGGTCCGCGCTCGCGCCCGCTGGCAGGCCGCCGCTGCTCACCGCGATGGTCCCCGGCGCTGCAGGCGGCGGCACGACTGGCGACGTCGGCGACGCGGAGTCGCCTCCCCCAGCACATGCTGCGAGCAGGACGACGGTCAGCGCGAGGGCAAGGGAGCGCGAAGGGAGCGGGGCCATGGAGTCGTCGGAGACGGGGTCTGTCTTTGGACGAGTGGAGTGAGGGGACGGCACGGGGTGCGCCGCCTGTGTGACACTCGGACCGAGCGAGCTGTTTCGACGCCCCGCGACCAGCAGACAGCATATGGATGCGGCAAGGGGCGCTAGCTGAGGGGCGCACCGGAACTGCGCGAGCTGATGGCGCGCGGGCCGTAGCGCGACGCGAGGCTGGCGCTGGGCAGCTCGCGCCGTCCCGGTGCGCCTGTCAGCTCGCGCCGTTGTGCAGTTTACCCCGCCAAACGCACAAAGGCCCCGGCGCACTGCACCGGGGCCTCCGCATCACGTCATGCGAAGACGATCAGAACAGCATCATCATCGGCGCTTCCAGCAGCTGCCGCAGCGTCTGCAGGAACTTCGCACCCACCGCGCCGTCGATGATGCGGTGATCGCAGCTCATCGTGACGCGCATCTTCTGCCGCGGCACGAACTGGCCGTTCTCCCACACCGGCTTCGTTTCGGTGGCCCCCACCGCGAGAATCGCTGCCTCGGGCGGGTTGATGATCGCCGTGAACTGATCGATGCCGAACATGCCGAGGTTCGACACGCTGAACGTACCGCCGCTGTATTCGGCCGGCGTGAGCTTCCGCTCGCGCGCCTTCTTGGCGAGCTCGCGCGCTTCCTTGCCGATCTGGCCAAGTCCCTTGAGGTGCGCGTCGCGGATCACCGGCACGATGAGGCCATCGTCGGTGGCCACGGCCATGCCCACGTGCGCGGCGCTGAAGTAGCGGATGCTGTCGCCCTGCCAGTGCGCGTTCACTTCGGGGTGACGCGTGAGGGCGATGGCCACGGCTTTGATTACGATGTCGTTCACCGACACCTTGAACTGATCGCCGGCCGCCACCATCTGCTCGCGCATCTTGCCCACGTTCGTCATGTCGATCTCCGACGTGAGGAAGAACGTGGGGATGGGACCGATGCTCTCGCCGAGGCGACGCGCGATCGTCTTGCGCATCTGGGTGAGGGCGACGTCCTTGAACTCGCCGTCGATCTGCATGGCGGTCGACGTCGCCGTCGGCTTACTCGCCGTGCTCGGGGCGGCAGCGGACTGCGCTGTCGGAGGCGCCGACGGAGCGGAGGCCGCGGAGACCGCCGCCTGCTCGATGTCGCGCTTGATGACGCGACCACCGGGGCCGGTGCCCTGGATGCTTTGCAGGTTCACGCCACGCTCGGCGGCCATGCGGCGCGCCAGCGGTGAGCTGCGCACGGGGCCACCAGGTACGGCAGCCGGCTCATGCTCGGCCGTGCCGGCGGGCGGATGGGCATGCTCGTGTGCGTCGACCGGCGGGTTCGGCATCGCCTCGGCGGGCACATCCTTCGGCTGCTCCGAGGGCGCTTCCGCGGGGGCGTGCCCACCGGCGAGCGCCGAGATGTCCTCGTCGGCCGCGGCAATCACGCCGATCGTGACACCCACGGGGCTCGTCTGGCCTTCCTCGATCAGGCGCGCGCGCAGAATACCGTCGCCGCGCGCGACGAGCTCCATGATGGCCTTGTCCGTCTCGACTTCGGCAATCGTGTCGCCGCTCTTCACGGCGTCGCCCACGTTCTTGAGCCACTTCACCAGGCGCCCTTCCTCCATCGTGGGGGAGAGCGCCTCCATCATCACTTTCGTCGCCATGGGATCGCTATGAGGGTGAGCCTGGTCAATCGATGTAGAGAACCTGCTTCACCGCCGCGATCGTCTTGGGGACGTCGGGCTTGGCGGCCTTCTCGAGGCTCTTCGTGTACGGCATGGGGGCATCGGCCTGATGCACGCGGACGACCGGTGCGTCGAGGTGGTCGAAGCAGTAGCGCTGCACATAGTCGACGACCTGCGCGCCGACACCACACAGCTCCCAGCCTTCTTCCACCACGACGGCGCGATTCGTCTTGCGCACGGACTCGGCGATCGCGTCCACATCCATGGGGCGGATAGTGCGCAGATCCACGACATCGCAGCGGATGCCTTCCTTCGCGAGTTGATCGGCGGCCTGCATGGCCACCAGCACCATCTTGCCGTGCGTGATGAGCGTGCAGTGATCGCCTTCGCGCTTGAGATCGGCCTTGCCGAGCGGGATGACGTACTCGTCCTCGGGCACCTCACCCTTGGTGTTGTACAGCATTTCGCCTTCGAGGAAGCACACCGGATTGTCGTCGCGGATGGCGGCCTTGAGCAGCCCCTTCGCGTCGTACGGCGTGCCGGGCGCGACCACCTTGAGGCCGGGGATGTGCGCGAGCCACGACTCGAATGCCTGCGAGTGCTGCGCGGCGAGCTGTAGCGCAGCACCGTTGGGGCCGCGGAACACCATCGGCATGGGGAACTGGCCGCCCGACATGTACAGCATCTTCGCGGCGACGTTTACCACCTGGTCGATGGCGAGCAGCGCGAAGTTCCAGGTCATGAACTCGATGACGGGACGGAGGCCGCACATCGCGGCGCCCACGCCCACACCGGCGAACCCGAGTTCGGTGATGGGCGTGTCCACCACGCGCATCTCGCCGAACTCCTGCAGCAGTCCCTTCGACACCTTGTAGGCACCCTGATACACGGCGACTTCCTCACCCATGAGGAAGACGCGGTCGTCGCGGTGCATTTCTTCGCGGAGCGCCTGATTGAGGGCGTCGCGGTACGTAATGATGGCCATGGTCGGTGCGCGCCTCAGCTCGTGGTTTCGACGAGGATGTCTTCCATGAGCGCCTCGAGCGGCAACTCCGGGCTGGCTTCAGCGAAGTCGATGCTGTCCTGCACGAGCTTCTTGATCTCTTCGTCCATCGCGGTGACTTCGGCGGCGCTGATCTCGCCGGCCTCTTCCATGCGCTGACGGTGCAGCGCGATGGGATCGCGCTTGAGGTACTGCTCGAGCTCTTCCTTCGTACGGTACGTCCCGCTCACCGCGTCGGACATGGAGTGGCCCATGAAGCGATAGGTGCGCACTTCGAGCAGCGTGGGCATGCTCTCCTTGCGTGCGCGGTCGATGGCTTCCGTCATGGCCTTGCGCACGGCGAGCACGTCCTGGCCGTCGACCACATCGCGCGGCATGTCGTACGAGGCGCCACGCTTGTAGATGTCGTGGATGGATGAGGCGCGCTCGAGCGCGGTGCCCATGCCATAGCGGTTGTTCTCGATGATGAACACGCAGGGGAGCTTCCAGAGCGCCGCCATGTTGAGCGCTTCGTGGAACGCGCCCGTGTTCACCACGGACTCCCCCATGAAGCAGGCGATCACCTGGTCGCCGCCGCGGTAGCGGATGGCGAAGCCCACGCCGGCGGCGATGGGCACATGGCCGCCGACGATGCCGTGCCCGCCGAGGAAGCCGAGCTGCTTGTCGAACATGTGCATCGAGCCGCCCTTGCCCTTCGCACAGCCGTCCTGCCGGCCGAACAGCTCGGCCATGACGGCGCGCGGGGTCATGCCGCGCGCGAGCGCCTGCCCGTGGTCGCGGTAGGTGGTGATGATGTAGTCGTCGGGGCGGAGCAGCGAAATGATGCCCGTGGAGACGGCTTCCTGGCCGATGTACAGGTGGCAGAAGCCACCGATCCGCCCGATCGCGTACATCTCGGCGCAGCGTTCTTCGAAGCGGCGCTGGAGGAGCATGCTGTATAGCAGCTCCGTGTTGAGTGCGGCGGTGGGGGTTGCCGAGGTGCTGTCCGCGTTCACGGTCACCTGGATGTCAGATTTCGGGTCAGATTTCTTCTTCGGAGGCATCAGAACTTCAGTGGGGAGTGTGGGATGGTGAGTTCTGAGTTCTTCAGGCGAGCGAAGCCGCCTGGACCTGCTCCCAGGCGTGATAGCTGGAGCGCACCAGCGGTCCGCTTTCGACGTGCTTGAAGCCCATGCGCATACCGATGTCGTACAGCTCGCGGAACTCCTGCGGCGTGACGTACCGGTCGAGTTCGATGTGCGAGTCGGACGGACGCAGGTACTGGCCGAGGGTGAGGATGTCCACGTCGACCGCGCGGAGGTCCTTCATGACCTCGACGACTTCCTCATTGGTTTCCCCGAGACCGAGGATGATTCCGGTCTTGGTGGGGATGTCCGGGGCGATGCGCTTGGCGACGCGGAAAATGTCGAGCACGCGTTCGTAGCGGCCGCCCGGGCGCGCCTTCTTGAAGAGGCGCGGCACCGTTTCGGTGTTGTGGTTGTAGATCTCCGGGCGTGCCTCGAGCACGGTGCGGATGGAGTCGTGGTTGCCCTGAAAATCGGGCACGAGGACTTCCACCGAGCACTCGGGGAGGCGCTGATGAATCTGCCGGATGGTTTCGGCGAAGATGTACGCGCCGAAGTCCGGGAGATCGTCGCGGTCGACGGAAGTGATGACCGCGTGCCGGAGTCCCATGCGGGCGATGGCTTCCCCGACGCGATTGGGCTCCTCGATGTCGTATTCGGGCGGCTTGCCGTGGGCGACGGCGCAGTACGCGCAGTTGCGGGTGCAGACGCTGCCGAGGATCATGAACGTGGCGGTGCCGTGCTGCCAGCATTCGCCGATGTTGGGGCAGCGGGCCTCTTCACAGACGGAATGGAGGTTGAGCTCCTTCATCATGTGCTTGAGGCGGATGTAGTTGTCACCGCCGGGCGCCTTGACCTTGAGCCACTCCGGCTTCCGCTCGGGAAGCGGATCGCGGCGATGGCGCCCCATGATTTGTACCAGCTGCTCAGCCATATCCGGCACCGTGGAGCCCGGGGGTGGTCCCGGGACGTGAACAGGGGAAGGTAGCCCGGTGCACGTTCCATGCAAACCACAGTAACCATTGAACGCTAAATAGGCGGTATTCTCCTCTCACCGAAACCTGCGCGGTGGGGTGATCGTAGGGGGAGGAGACGCCGGACTTCCCCGGCGTCCGGCCGTTGTTCCGCTTTCCCCCGCCGTGAGGCGCGTATGCTCCGCACCCTGTTCACCGTCGGCATTGTGGCCCTGCTGGGGCTGGTGGCGCTCAAGCTCGTCTTCGGACTGCTGGGCCCGCTGGTCGCGCTCCTTTTTTGGCTCGTGGGCCTGGCGCTCAAGGTGCTGCTGCTCGGCGCCGTGGTGTACTTCGTGGTGCGGATGGTCAGCCCGGCGACGGCGGAGAGGATAGAGAGGGCGGTCCGCCAGTAGGGCTGAACTACGCGCGATCGACTACGCGTTGGCACCTACGCGTTGGAAAAAACGCGTTGGAACGGACGCGTTGGCACGAACGCGAAGGGGCGCAGTCGACAACGCGGGCGCCAACGCGGGCAAAAACGAAGGGCGACCGGGCTTGCGCCTGGGTCGCCCTTTCTTGTGTCCGGCCACCGGGGCCTACCTCGACGCGTTGGGGCCAACGTGGTTGCCCGCGTGGTTGTGCGTTGGTGCCAACGCGTTTTTCCCAACGCGTCCGTGCCAACGCGTTTTTGCCAACGCGTAGTCGATCGCGCGTAGTTACCCCCCGCCGCCGCGGCTACGCCGATTCCCCGTCCCCGTCAGGCGCCGGCCCCGCCTCCCCCTTGTCGCGCCGCCCGCGGGAGCGCCTCGCACCTCCCCGGCGCCCGCGCCGACCGCGCCGCCGCGGGCGCGCCGCGCCGTCGGCCATGCTCTCGACCCCGCCGGCGAGTTCTTCGTCGTCGCCCTCCCCATCGTCCCCCGCGTCGTCGTCGGCCTCTGCGCGGGGCGTGACAACGGGCTCGCCGTCGATGTGATCGGCCGGGGTGAAACGGACGCGCGGGGGACGCGGCGACGACGTGTCGCCGGTGCCGGACTCCGGTGACTCGCCCTCGTCACCGTCACCGTCACCGTCGCCGTCGGCAGCATCATCGTCACTGCCTTCAACTTCGCCCTCGGCCCCGCCCTGCGACTTCCGGCGACGCCCGCGGCGCGACCGGCGGTTCCGCCGCCGCTTCCGGCGCGGCTCCTCCTCCCCGTCCCCACTCACGGGCGCTGCGTCGTCGCTCGCATCCGCCTCTGTTTCGGACTCCGAGGTTACCTCCGGGTGCCCGTCGCCGATCAACGACTCCGACCCATTGATTGGCTGCGGGAGGTCGTCGTCGTCCTGATCCATCGGCGGGAACGGGGTCCGCGGCGTAGGCAGCTCGGACGTCTCGGCGGACGGCGCCTCCGGTCCTCCGGTCGCACGGTCGGCGATCGGTGCACGCTCGTCGACGCGCGATGCGTCACGGCGCGCGGACGGCGCGGCGAACGGATCATCCAATTCGAGCGTGGGATCGTTGTACGGCGAGCGCGGCTCTTCCCGGCGACGCGGTGGCCGCGGCTCGGACGTCCCCTCGGGCCGCGCGTCACGGGGCTCCCGCTCGGGACGAGGCGTGCGCGTCCGTTCGCGGGGCTGGCGCTCGGGGCGCTCGGAGCGCTCCGCCCGTTCGGGACGATCCGCGCGTTCGGCGCGCTCGGGCCGTTCAGCGCGCTCCGCACGCGCCGGACGTTCCGGGCGCTCGGTCCGCTCGGTCCGCTCGGCGCCTTCCGGCCGCTCCCGGCGGCGGCGGCCGCGACGCGGATCCTGCTGCTCGCCATCGATGCCCGTGGAGCCGTCGCGCTCGCGCACCTTCTCGCGTAGCCGCTCGACGGACAGTTCGGGCTCCTCGCGGCGGCGCCCCTGCTGGCGTGAGCCGCGACGGTCGTCGTGTCCGGTCTCCGCCGGGGAGGACCCCACCACCGCACGCCGGCCTCGGGCCGCCCAGGCCCACTTGAGCATACTGACCGTGTCGGCGAGCGCCACACGCCGCGTCTCACGCATGCGGACACCGAACGTCGGCTCCATCGGTACGTTCTCGACACGGCGTGCGTGCGGGGCCAGCCGAATCAGCAGATCAGCGTTGGCGGTCCAGCTGTCGCCGCTCACGAGCGGCGCGTTGCCCGCCAAACGAATGGCCTCGCGGAGCGCCGAGATGCGCACCAACCGCATGGACGCCGTGAGGTCGGCCGCCCCCTCCACCTTCACGAACGGGCGGATGGCCCAGTGTCCGTACTTGAACAACCGCTTGACCGCCGTGGGGGCATCCGCGACGGTGAGCCGTTCTCCCACCACGAGATCGGCGCCGCCCTCGAAGCGGCGGGCGAATTCCGGCACGATCCCCGGCGGATCGGTGAAGTCGCCCTGCATGAGCAGGACCGCATCCCGGCGCGGATAGCGCGTACGGGTGGCTACGTGCCGCAGCAGGGCATCGACCGCCCCGGCATACCCCAGCCGCGACGTGCCGCGCAGCACCGTCACCGGCATGGCGCGCTCGTACTGCGCCGCCACCTCAGCCGTCTCGTCGGTGCTCGCATCGTCGTACACCACCACTTCGTACTCGCGCGGAAACTCCGCTAGCACCGTACGGAGCCGCCAGAGCAGCACACCAATGGTGGCGACTTCGTTGTGCGCGGGAATGGCGAGGTAGAGCACGGGATGAAGACGGGGGACGGGCAGCCCGGCGCGGCGCGATGCGACGCACCCGGACACCGGTAGAGACACTGGCGAACCGCTATGCGTCCGATAATAACAGGGAAGGGGCCTCGGTGTGGCAGGCGCCACGTTTTCGACGGTGCGATCGGCGCCCCGGAGAACCGCTGTCCGGTCTGGGTCCCGGGCACGGACTGGCGTCGCATTGGTCCGTACCGGTCTCTAGCTTTCGCCCATGTTCGACGAGCTCCGTGATTCCCTCCGCGCCCTTTCCTCCCGCCTCGATCCCGACGAACGCCGTCGGATGAGCAGCGGCATGCGTGAGGCCATGGTGCATGCGAAGCTCGCCGTCAACGAGATGCGGGCGGCGCTGACGGCCACGGAAGAGCGCCTGCGCAGTGAGCAGACGGAGCTCGACACCGTGCGCCGCCGTCAGGGGCTGGCGGCCGACATCGGCGATCACGAAACGGTGGCCATTGCCGAACGATTCGCGGCGCAGCACGCTGAACGGGTGACGGTGCTGGAGTCGAAGCGCATGGTACAGCAGCAGGAGCTCGCGCTCGCCGAACGCGAATACGAGTCGATGAGCGCCGATCTTCGGCGTGTGATGTCGGGGCTGGCTCCAGAGGCGTCGGGTACCGGGGCCTCGAGCGTCGAGGCGGCGGCGGCGCGCGAAGTGGATGCGCTGCTCGGCGACGCGCCGCTTCCGTCGGACGATCCGCTGGCCGCGCCACCGCCGTCGCGGCGCACGCGATCCGAGCGTGAGGCCGACGCCGAGGCGCGGCTGGCCGATCTCAAGCGAAAGCTGGGGCGATGAGACGCGCCGTTGGCGCGCTGATGGTGCTGTGCGGCATCGCGGGGCCTTTTGTTCACGTCGCGGCAGCACAGCAGAATGTCCGCACCGATTCCACGCCCACGCGCCAACCGCCGGTATCGAGTCGCGGACGCCTCCCCATCACGGGGTGCTCGGGGCAGACGATCAGCGACATCGTGGTCATTACGCAGCCGCCGTTCAACGAGAAGTTGCCGCGGCAGCTCGAGTGGGTGCGCCGCACCGTGCGCACCCTGCACGTGAACACGCGCGACAACGTGGTGCGCCAGTTCCTGCTGCTCAAGGTTGGTGACTCATGCAACCAGATCAAACGGGCTGAGTCTGAGCGTATCCTTCGCGCGCAGCCCTACCTGGTGGACGCGCGCATTCACGCGTACGACGACGAGCGGGGCGGCGTGCGCCTCGAGGTGGAAACGCGCGACGACTTCAGCCTGCTCGTCGATCCGGTCGTGCGGGGCGGGAGTCCGATATTCCGCGGCCTGCGCATCGGTGAAACCAATCTCGCCGGCCACGCCACGGCCACCGTGTTGGAATATCGCAATGGGCTCGCGTACAACGACGTGCTCGGCGTGCAGTACACGGATTATCAATTCCTCGGACAGCGCGACGAGTTACGTCTCGAGGCGCGCCGCGAGCCGTTCGGCCAGCGCATGCGCATGCAGATCGTCCGTCCGTACTACACCGATCTGCAACGTTTCGCGTGGGTCGGTGAAGTGGGTGGGACTCGCGAACCGATGCGGCTGTTGCGTGGCGACCTGCCGGTCAATGCGGTCAACGTGCGGCGCACTTTCGCCGACGTTGGAGGGCTCACGCGCGTCGGCCCGGTGGGTCGGCTCAGGCTCGTGGGCATGTCGCTGTCGCGCGAGCACATTCGTGTCGACTCGACGCCGCTGCTGCTCACTCGTGAGGGCGTGCGCGTCGACACCACGGGCTTCCCGCCACCGTTCTTCACGCCGAAGAACGTGCTGCGCGCGAACGTGCTGCTCGGTGTCCGCGCGATCCGCTTCGTACGCGTCCAGGGGTTCGACGCGCTGACCGGTGCCCAGGACATCCGGGTGGGCGCGCAGGTGGGTGTGGTGGCGGGACATTCCATCCCGGTGGGCCCGGCCCCCGATCGCGACCGCTTTCTCGCCACCAACATCTACCTTGGTTGGGGCGGCCAGAAGTGGTTCGCCGGCGCACAGGGCATCACGGAGGCGCGCTACAGTCTCGACCGGAAGCAGTGGGAGAACGTGATCGGGACGGGTCGCGCGGCGTGGTATTTCCGGCCCGCCATTCGCCAGACCACGGTGCTGCAGATGGAGTGGGCCACGGGCCGTCGCATGCTGACACCGCTGCAGCTGTCGCTCGCCGATCGCGAGGGCGGACTCATGGGGCATCGCCGGTCGCACGACCCAGGTGCGCGGCGTCTGGTGTTCCGCGCCGAACAACGTCTGGTGGTACCCACGCGACTCAACGTGGCCGACGTGGGCTTCGCGGGCTTTGCCGAAGCCGGCCGCTTGATGGCGGAGCGGTCGGTGCCATACGCGGTGGACACCCCGTGGCGCGGCGTGGTCGGCATTTCGCTGCTGGCGGCCGTGCCTCCGCGCTCGCGTCGACTCTGGCGTCTCGACATCGGCGTGCCGGTGAGCAACGATCCGCGCAAACGCCTCGAGGTGCGCCTCACGGGGCTCGATCGCAGTCGTACGTTCTGGCGCGACACGCCGGACGTGGAGCGGAGCAGGGAAAGGACGGCGCCGACGTCGCTATTCACCTGGCCGTAGGCGGGCTGGCGGCGGGGCGACCAACACTACGCGCGATCGACTACGCGTTGGAACCTACGCGTTGGCACTGACGCGCTGGAACCAACGCGTTGGCACCCACGCGGAGGGACGCGGGCGACAACGCGGGCACCCACGCCCTGTGGAGTCAAGGGAAGTCGCCGCCCCCACGCGACCGAGGCGAAGCCAAGGTCGCCCCGTTGTTGCCCGCGTTTTCGCCCGCGCATCTCTGCG
>Ga0315909_10007603_pt1 | contig 12047 bp, 5 predicted proteins | sample LakEriMetagenome_11_FD_203527 | JGI IMG/M metagenome (GOLD analysis project Ga0315909, IMG submission 203527) | Freshwater fungal communities from buoy surface, Lake Erie, Ohio, United States - Buoy 2 MA125 | ecosystem: Environmental > Aquatic > Freshwater > Lake | place: USA: Lake Erie, Ohio...
ACACCGAGAGAAGTAGCCGTGCCTGGTACAGTCCCAATCTCATAAGTCTTTTCATAGTAACGCATACATAACTGCAACTCAGTACCATAAGGTCTGTAATCAAAACTCGTTGCGGTACTGCCTTTTTCTAGTTGTACGCCTGTGATGTAGAAGGTTGCGTTAAGCGTACCGATAACTGATACAGCACCACTTGTATTAAATGCGTTACTTGCTTGCCAACTTCCAGCAGTTCCCTGATAGGTTGTTCCAGTCCCAAGAGAAAATATTACATCTATTCCTGCGCCATTAGTTTTATCCCAAGTTCCTGAAGTGTCTCCAGCAACAGTTATGGTTTTATATTCAAAGGTGTTTGCTGAGTTAATTGTGTAAGTAAAGATGTAACCACGATTTTCTGCCGAGTTACGAAATGCGCCAGCAAAAGTTCCAGTTAAAGAACTACGCACCCAAAACGACAATGTTACTGTTGATGCATTAGCAGTTCCCCATCCTAAATCTGCTGTGTTGTAGCCCTCAATAAATTGATTAAATCCACAAAGTTGCCCTGCTGACAAAGAGGCATCAGCAGTAGTAACTGTGAACTTCATTGAATTGTTAAAGCCAGCAGTTGAGGTGGTGCTTTGTTGAACTGACATAGCACCATCAGTAATTTCAATAGACCTCCATCTGTCAATCATGTATTGAACTGATGCAGTTACTGCTGTATCGGTACTACCATAATATTGACTTACTGGCATCGCACCATTGATGATGCGGTTTTTAAACCCTGTGTACTGCGAATCAGATGCCAGCATTCCTGGCTGTACTTGTGTGAGTGCCATGTTAGTTTCCTTCCAGTGCCGTTACTCTGGCGGTTAGTGCGTTGATTGTTTCGGCTTGTTGGTCGTTTATTGCTTTTAGTTCTTGTATTGCAGCTGTTAATGTTGCCACAAGATATGAGGTGTCAACGCCTTGGTATTCGGGATTACCTTCCTTGTCAACACCGTTTTTTTCACCACTAACGGCAGCAGAAAAAACTTCTTGAAGTTCATGGGCAATAAAGCCCTGACCATCAGAACCGTCAAATTTCCAAGTGTATGTACATGGTTTAAGTTGAGCAACAACACCCAAAGCGCCTGTCATTGGTGCAACATTTTCTTTGAGGCGATAGTCGGAAGTGGTGTTGTAGTTAATACCAGAACCATTTCCAACGATAGAACCCTGTGTTCCACTTCCACCAACCCAGATTATAAATGAGTTAGTAGTTGCTGCTCCAGTACTAAAGATGCTTGGGCCAGCGTTGAATGTATTTCTAAATAAAATTCCTTGTGCAGAACTTGTTGGGTTATTAAAAATTTGTACCGTGTCTGTAATTGTGGCGTTTCCAAAAACATTAAGTGTGCTAGTCCCGCCCGTGCCTTTAATTTGGATGTTGCCATTGGATTCAATACGCATACGCTCTGCGTTCTGCGTTCTAAATACTATTCCAGTAGAAGCCGTTTCAGAATCAAGAATCCATCCGTGTGACGCATCCCATTGCTGATATGCTTTACGAGCTCCACTTACATACCAGCCAACAAAAGGTGCTGTGCTAGTTGTGTTATATCTTTGCATCTCTTGACCAGAACCAGCATCAACTTGTAATTTCACAAAAGGAGAAGTAGTACCAATACCAACATTCTGTGAAGTATCAACAGTAATCGCAGTAGTGCCAGCAGACTTGAGTGTTAGTGCTGTACTTGCAGCAGATGTAATCGTGTCAATTGTTGGAGTTGTCAACGTAACACTTGACGCAATCTTTGCAGTAGTTACCGTGCCATCGCTTGGTGTACCAATTGCCAATGGCGCACTAGATACAACTTCAATATTGCTAGTGCCAGTAGGTGGCGCAGTGCTAAACGTCAGCGTAGTACCAGAGACAGAGTATGTGTCTTTCTCTTGATATACACCGCTGACATAAACCTGAGTATTGTTCTCACTGCCAGGGTCACCCGACAAGGTGAACGCTGTAGTAGATCCATTACCAGAGAACGCATCCACTGCTATGTTGGTTGCACCTAAACCAGAGCTTGCAGCAAACCACTGATCAGTCTCAAAGTCAGCAACAAATATAGTTGATGAGTACTGAGCGCCAATGGTCACTGATGTAGCACCGTTGATAGTGTTAGTGCTAGAGCGCGCAACAGTCACTGCATTGGCGTCACCAGTCCACTTAACAATGGCTATCTTAAAACCATCGCTAACCGTGCTGATTGTCGGAAGGGTAATCGTGACAGCACCGCTGGTAGTAGTCACTCGGATCAGGTCACCAGCATCCCCTGCCACCACCGTGTAGTTAGCAGACTTGTCTTGCACTGCAGAGTACATACCAGCAGCAGCACTAGCAGCAGCTGCAGTAGCACTGTTGGCAGCAGCTGTAGCCTGGTTAGGCGCATCAATGATCGCTGCTATGTTTGTCGCTGCAGTATTGACAGACGCTATGTTGGTGGCCACCGTAGTGACCGCAGCGTTAACGCCAGCAACAGTATTAATATTTGTAGCGTTTGTGTTTACTGCGTTTATGTTTGTCGCATTACCAGCAACCGCATTGATGTTGGTACTGTTACCAGCAACGCTAGTTACGTTAGCCGATATGCCAGCCACCGTAGTTACGTTAGCACTGATACCAGCAACGGTAGTCACATTGGCACTGATACCAGCCACAGTGTTAATGTTGCTAGAGTTACCCGCCACACTGGTTACGTTTGCGCTAATGCCTGCCACGGTAGTCACAGCACCAGACACGCCAGCCACTGTAGTTACATTGGTGTTGTTACCAGCAACCGTGTTAACACTAGCAATATTAGTTGCCACCGTATTGATGTTGGCAGACTGAGCAATCACTGTAGTCACAGCGTCTAAAGCTGGACCAGCTACTGGATCGCCAGAGGTAGAGTCAAACGCAAGCACCTTGCCTTTGCGTGACGCCTTAACTGGCAGCACCATGTTGACGTCTGTCGGATCAGTCACTGGCGCTTTCAGACCACGGTCAGCTTTCTCATCCACTTGCTGGGCAAAGATAACCAAGCTGTCAAACTCATCATTGAGAGTATTGGCAAACAAGTCACCACCAGTCACAAAATCTGTAGCCCTCTGAATAGCACGGTCACCCACAATGGTGATGGTGTCTGCGCCAGTGGCTGCAACAACCAAGGTAACCGAGCCAGTGCCATTGGCATTGATAGTCACCGTGTAGTTGGTAGTCAGCGTCAGCAGGGTAGTGTTCTTGTAGACCTGGATGTCAGTGTTGGCCAGTACTTCAAATGTGAATGAGTACGGTCCGACACCAGCGCTGCCTGTGTAGACAACCCTTCTGGTTACGTCTGATATTGGATAAGCCATCTTTAGTTCCTTGCTTTACCGTTTAAATTTGCCTTCATCTCGCTGTGCCTCTTTGATGTTTCTGATGGCGTCAGCTAGATCTGGATCTTCTAAGAGCAGTTGTGCTTTGCCTCTGCTGTAAGCAGCGCTGATCTCAGATGTGATTACGTCTTGTGCAGCACCTAAGTCAATGCCAGCCATACGCTGCATTTCCTTGCTCTTGCCAATGCGAATGATTGCCTGCTCTAGCGCACCATCTGCAGTGGCCAACTCAATCCATCGGTTGTACTGGGTGGCAGATAAAGCCACGCCATCCATCTTCTTGTCTGGGATATGTTGTGGCACACCATACTCAACCAGGGTTGCATGAGCCAAAGACATCTTGCCATCAGAGGTCTTAAATGGGTTAAACATTTCACCCAGGTTTCCTTGGCCAATCTTGCGAGTCTCACCAGTGATGGTGTCCAAAGCCCTTGGCAGCTGATCGCTAGTCAGTGGATTGCGTCCCTTGTAATAGTTGACAGCCTCCCAGAACCCACGCATTGCACCTTCAGTAATGCTGTTGCGTGTACCCATACCTGGTGGCATAGTGTTTACAGAAGTGGGATCCATGACCCGCTCAACTGCACCCACCATAGATGAATGAGCGCCAATAGGTGAACCACCTATGACAAACATACCGACTTGCTTACTAGACTTTTGCATCAAGTCATAGAACACACCAGCAGCATCTTTAGATCCGCTAGTAAATACCTTACTCATGTCGCTAAAGCCTTGGAGCATTGGCTGCTCAGACATATATTCATAGATGCCAAGAGCGCCACCCATCATCAGCTTTTCCATCTGGCTACCGTCACCACCCATTTGTGCATATTCAGCAGCTGTAGCAGCAATGGCCATCATGGATGCAATTGGCTCTAGGCCTGCATAACTGACATAGACCTTATCTGGTCCAATAGACACGCTAGTGATCTTCTGGAATTCTGCAATCTGATCTGGACTGATATCAGACTTGTTAAACACTTTGCTGAACTGTTGCCAGCCAGTGCCTTCCAAAGCCTTCTTATCCTCGTTACGCATAGGACCGTAGCCAGTCAGGCCACCATCTAGCGCAGATGCGCCAGCAGCGTAGATCATTCCAGAGCCAAGAGTTACCCTGGCCAGAGCCATGTCTTGGCGTATACCGCCAGCGTTGTAGTCAGCCCAGAACCGTGGGCTGGCAAAGTTCAAGCCAGGCGTCCTAGCCATAGTCTCCATGGCAATGTTTGTTGGCGTCTTAACAAACGGTATAAACATCTTGATCAATGGGTTTTGCGCCATTGATTGGAGGCCTTGTAGGGCAGGCTCAAGCTCACGTGTAAATGTCACAGTACGTGCCATACCTCTGGCAGCACTTTCTATATCAGCTGGAGTGTCAATCAATATGCTAGACATTAAGTCTTGTGCTTGCTTGGCAGCATCATCAGCGCCTATGCCTTTGCTAACTAGATTGGCATACATAGTGTTTGCCTCTCTAGTTGCCAAAGAGTTAAGCTCCATACGGTAGCCGACAGCTTTAAAGAATTCGTCCTCGGCCATCAATGCTCGGCCTGGCACAGTGACAAAGTTACCCCAATACTTCAGCGCATTGGACATGGCTTTGCCAGCCATTGAATCACCCATATCTATGTCAAAGGTGTCTCTGCCAGCTCTTGCAGCTTCAATCTTTGTAAATGGATCTGTTGGTGCATTGTTGACAAATGCCTTGCCAGCAATGACGCCACCTTCTCTCATGCCTTGCAAAAACCCTGTAGCCTGGGCATATACCTCATTGGCCTGGATAGCTCTCTCGCCACCAAACAAAGCATTTCTAGCAGTACCAATGACAGATGCAACAGCTCGCTCTGGGATCTGATAAGCGCCAAAGAATAGATTGCCAGCAATGTTTTTGACATGGGTCACTGGGCTAGATAGCAAACCATTGATCCAGGTACTAAACCAGATATCTTTGACATTGCCACCAATAGTCTTCTCGGACAGAGCAGCACGGCCACCACGTGAGTCCAACGCTGTGTACTTTGTGGCCAGGTCATGCACTGACTCAATGCCACCAGCCTCAGTCAGAATTGATTCAAGCATTGCGCCACGCTGTGCGCCAGCCTCTCTGGCTGTTCTGAAGATACCAAGTGTTCTAGCAATATCAGCTTGGCGTCCTCTGGCTGCCTTCATCAAGACACCCTCAAAAGCTACAGCCTGCTGGAATTCGCTGGCCAACTCTGGTGTCAGAGTGCCTGCAGCCTTGGCAGCCTTAACTTGCTCACCAAGATCAAATGCGTGTTTGCCAGCATCCACAATTGTGAGCAGCATTTTGTACGCATCTTTGGGATTGGCTTTGGTTTCCTCTAATGGGTTAATGATCTTGGCAATAAATGCCTCGTCATATCCCTCATCCATAGCTTTAGCAGCAATGACTTTGTAGGAAACCTTCTCTAGCCTATCAGCGCCATATGCACGGCCAGTGGCCTCTATGTGCTGCTTTAACTCATCTGGGCCAATGATGTTGTCCAGGCTAGTTGTTGTTGCCTGCACCCCAGCTTTGAGTTCTACAGAAGTAGGGGAGGGCTTGCCAGCAGCTGGCATACCAGGTGCAGTTTGTAAGATGTCTTCAGCTACTTTGGGTGTAGCGTCTTTGATGACCTGATATGGTCCAACCGTACCTAACTCATCAGCGCCTTTTAATATGGGTATGTTGGTCTTTGTAGGGGCTTTCTTGAGCGCTTGCTTGACTAAGCCAAGACCAAGACCAGCCACCTCATATGGCTCAAAGGTTTGTTGATCAACGATATCAATAGGGGCAGCTGCAGTCTCTGGCAAAGCACCAGACATAGAGTCAACGCCAACAGGGTTGACCTGGTCATCTTGGACCATGCTGTCTATCTTTGTCTCAAGCGACTGGATTGCCATTACTCAATACTCCCGCTTGGATTTTGTACTTGGCCAGATTGGCCAGGGTTTATGTTGCTGCCTGACTTGGCTGCTTTTTTACGGAGCCTGTCAGATACACCTCTTGCAAAGTCTTGCCCGACTTTTCCGCTGCTATCTGATTGCGTAGCATTTGCACCGCTGGATGATCCTGCCCCAGACGTTGGATTTCTTCCTTCAGCATTTCTTCCAAGGTAAGCATCGTAATCACTCCTAAAATGGACTTTGGTATCGTAATACACCACTCTGGCATCTGATACATTTCCATCTTGAATTGTATCGCTAACAATTTTATTAAACAATCTTTGTTTTTCAGCCATTATTTGCGTTTTATTGGCAGCGTTATAAGAGTCATCAAACTCTGGTATGTACTGAAAACGTATTCCATTTAAGCCTGCTGTTTCAGCTGCACCAGCTTTTACTTGCACATTGACCTTATCAGAGAAACGCATATCAGTGACATACGTAAAGCCATCAACGCCATATTGACGTAGACGCTCAGTGACTTTAGCCATCTGATCTGGAGTAATTTTTTCTTTGAAATAGATTTCTACACCAGGTCTTGCATTTGGTGCAGTGCCATCTTTGACAACCTTAGACATAAACACAGCATCTTGATCATATGCTTTGCCCTGTTCAATTAAACGTCTTTCAAGCGCAGTTGGAGCAAAGTCTTGACGCACAACAAATTCTGCGTTTAATGCACGTTCTGTATCACCCATGAATGAGCCATAAGTATTGGCTAAGTTATACGTCACAACAGATTTGTCATTGCGTACAACGTCATCAAACTCAGCTGCCAATTCTGCTTGACCGTAATTGCTCATTGGTTTGTTTGGGCGCTCACCAGATACACCTAGCTGATATCTTTCAAGAGGAGCCTTCATAGACTCAAGCTCTTGGCGCATAGCAATCTTGTTTGCTATATCGGTCTGTCGTGCCTCTTCAAGTCTTCCAGGATAAGTTGATGGGCCAACAAAAGGTGGCAGAGGTGGACCAACAAGATTTTTATCTTGTGGCAACGTATCACGCATTTCACGTTTTTCTGCTACCCGCATTGGTGGTGGTTGGAATCCAGCATTTATACCTTGACGCAACTCGCCAACTCTTGGTTGATTTGGTGATCCAGCTAATGACATTTCATAATCTAAAGATCCACCCTCACCAGCTTTACTCGTCCAGCCATTCTTAGTCCAATTTTCTTTTTCAATAAACCATGCAATAGCTTGTAAATCATCTGGGCCTAGATTGCCAACTTGTGGGTCAACACTTTTGACAATACCGCTATTGTTAATTTCAAATGCAGCCTCTCTAAATACATCTTGACCAAATCCAAACTCACTGCCAACATTTGGTTGATATAGAGTAGATCCTTTTAAATGCTTGCCAGCCACGCCTTTTTCTGCAGGCGGTGGAATTCTTGGCAGATCTGCCACACGTCTTAACAATCTAGCAGCCCATACATCGATGGTTGCCTCATTTGTAAGACCAATCAAATTGCCTGTAAAGTTTGGCGTCTTTGGAGAATCGCCAGCTTTAACAGCTCTAAACATATCAAGTAATGCACCCATGCTGGCTGGGCTATTTGTATTAAACAATGCACCAGCATCACTCTTGATCAAATCAAAATCACCTGATTGATAGAGCTTATTTAAAGTACCAGGATCAATACTTTGACCAGTTTTAACTCTACTTTCATATGCAGCCAAAGCATTGTCGTAGTCACCACGACTGAACTTGTTTAATATTGCAACAGCATTTTTGAAGTTTTGACGTACATCTGTTTGTGCTGAAGTAGTACCAAGCACATCTGCAAAGACATCACCAATACCACCAAACTCTGAGCGCAATCTATCACGCATAGTTCTATACCAACCAGCCTCTGCAATGATGTCTAGTGCAGCTTGATCACCAGACTTGGCTCTATCTACTACAGAACTAACTTCATCAACAATACGGCTTGAAAGGGTTGCCTGCCAGGCTTCTTTTGGTACACCTTCTGGAGGTGTGTGGAAGTCATAAGGTATTGCGTTAGTTTCAATCTCTGGTATTTTTTCACCAGTCTTGTTAGTTTTAAAAGTAATCTTATTAACTTCTATTGGCGCCCATCCTTCATCAACAGAATAGTTCTTATGGAAGTCATCTACCGCAGTTGTTGCAGTTTCTTTTAATGCTGGATTGCGTTTAGCAGCTGCAGTAATTGCAGACTTTTCTTGCCTGGTTATTTCTATTGGAGCAGTTTTAGCCATTGATGGTGCATTGTCAATAAGATTCATTTGCACTGGAGTACCTAACTTCTCCATGCTCTTAATGACCATCTCACCAGCTTTTGGCAATAGCTTTTTAGTAACTTGTCCTGTACCAACTGCACCTGGTATCAAACCAACCGCAGCACCACCAGCTTGTAAAGCAGCTGTGCCATAGTTTCCTTGCTTGACAGATGTCATTGCATCTTCACCCAAACGCACAGACTCTTGTGTCTGTAAACCAGTTCCAATAAATGGAATGATGTCAGCAATACCCATGCTTAATGGCAAATTACTACTGCCACCACCCATAAATGTTTGAGCATTCTGTCTGGCTTTGTAGCGATCCACACCCATACCTTCAAGCCACATCTGCATCTTGTTAGCAATAGTCTCACGTACTGTTGGATCATAAGATTCCATACGTGCATACTTTGGTGGTTCACCAGAATATGCAGACTCAGGCAAATTACGTGATCCAGCCTCGGCCATCAGCACATCGCCTGGTTGTTGGCCAGGAGCCATGACTTGCCTAACTGGTTGCTCTGGTGTCTCTTTGTAACCAGACGCCACAAAGTCCATAAATCTATCTGCAATCATCATGGACCTTTCAACGTATTGATCTTACGCATGATCGTTTTTCTCTTACTAGCGTCACTGATACCAGCACGTTTAAGAGATTCATCTGTATAAGACTCGTTGTAAGCCATACCTTCAGCCTCTAGCAATCGTTTCAGATCAGATCTGGCTTGCTCTTCCATCTTGACATCTTCTTGCGTCAAACGCTGCTTTGTTAACTCTTGCGCTCTGGCCATTGGATTGAATGGCTTTCCTTCTTGCAATGCAATCTCTTGCTCTTTTAGCAATGTTGCCTTGACTTCTGCAGCACGTTTGCGCTCATTGCGGAAACCAGGCGTCATTGGATCTGGCACACCAAGTTCAGCATTGATCAAAGATGTTGCTCTTGCTATATCGCTATTTGAGTTACGTGCATCCTTGGCCAGCTCATTGCGCTGTTTCCAGCTGATAGTGCCAGCTTGAGCCAAGTTATCTAATTCAGTCTCACCCAACATATTCTTAGCCACTGCAGATTGCAGGCGTCCAAATACTTCTGGCTGGGCATCACGTTGCTCTGTACGCAAAGACTTGATCTCATCTGGCTTTAGCTGATTAATTGCTTTAAGGCCTGATATCAAAGTTGATGAACTAATCTTTCCACTATAAAACTGATCTCGCAATTCAATAGACAAACGCTGGTTGTTGTCATCATCCTTGGCTTTTTGAATCTTACGTGCAGACTCAATGTTGGCAAAATCTTTGAGTACTTTGTCCTGGATAGTTGATTTGTCACCCTCTGTCAGTCCTTTGTACAAGCTAGTGAGCTGGCCGACATCACCTTTGTCCAGCGCATCGAGCGCTTTAGTTGGTGAGTCATATATGGTTTTGTCTTTTAGCCTGGATACGACAGCGCTAATCTTGGCCTCAGAGATAGCCTTATTGATCTCAGCAATATGCTTGTTGTTACCAGTGATCTTGATAGCCTCATAAAAAGGCTGCTTTTGAATCTCAAGCAATTTGTTGACATCAATCTCTTTTCCAGTGCTTGGATCAATGGTTCCAGACTTGGCAATAATGGCCTCAATCAATGGCCGTGCAGCCACCACACCTTCTTCTAGCCTGGCGTCATACTCAGCCTGCTGCACCTTAACCGCACGTTCTGCAGCCTTCACATACAAAGCATTGCCAGCAGAAGTGACAGCAGAGCGAAACCTAATAGATTGTTCTGGATCAAGAGCCATAACAGTATTTGAATAACCGTCAATACGGTCTTTCATAACTGTTTGAAGATTATTTAAATCTACTGGTGCGCCAGCATCAATTGCTGCAGCAATATTAGAAAATGCTTTTTGAGTTTCTAATTGCAACTCGCTAGACAACATTACAGCCTGAGTCTTTTGGTAGGTCTGCTGGAATATCTTGCCACCACCCTTAACCGTCACACCTTCTGGTGTAGCCAATGCTGTATCAATTTGAGCTTTAGTCAGCGGGTTTTGCACCGCATACTTCTGAGCCTCTATTTGTGCATCAGATACAGCTTGATTCTGAAAGAACGCTGTCATGCGATCTAACTGCTGACTAAGCGTAGCAAAGCCCTGCGCTGCCACTTGCTGTGGCGCAGTATTTACTCTAGGCAGATCAGCGTACTGAGCGCCAGCGTATTCGTAGGTAGGTAGCGTAGCCATGTCTTATGCAACCCTCACGCCAGGTGGTAGTTTTGTTGTCTGATAAGCAGATGCACCTAGCAATCCTTTAGCAATTCCAGACATCAAGCCAAACTCTTCTGCTGAACTGGCTGCAGCATTGAATGACTGAGATATAGCCAAACCACCAGACTGAGCCAGTTGTGCGTTTTCATTCAAGATCTGGATCTCATTGCCAGCACGGTAAGCGTTGGCCTGCTCCACGGTCATAGGTGATCCAGACAATGGGTCTACACCGCCTGCCACAGCTCTTGCCCTTACAGTGCCTGCCAGACGTTGCTGGCGCTCTAAAAGCTGGTATGCCTGGCGGTTGTAGTTCAATGCATTTTGACGGCCTTGTAACTCTGCCTGAGAGCCTTGCAGACGGTAGTAGTCACCCTGCGCTGCACCTTGCTGAACACTAGATATGGCACTGAATGCACTGCTGGCCATAGATATGTTAGATGCGGTAAACAGAGATGGTGCTACTGGCATCGTGCCAGCTGCAATTGATCCCGCCTCAATGACACCTACGGTTTCTGCTGCTGCAGCTGCTGTCCCAGCCTCGGCAAAGTAAAGTGCTACTGCTTCCATTTATGTGCCTCCATACACGCTAATCTTGTACTCCATGCCCAACAAGTTGAGCTTTAGAGGCAAGGTCTGTGTAATAGTTATTTGTGCATCTTGGTCATAGCCACTGATACCTGATATCAATTTAGTACCAGTGAACTCTGGCACATCATTGTCCATAATGCTTGCAGTGTCCAATGTGCGAATAGGCACAAGGTTAGTGTTAACAACAATGTGCTGGGTCTGATACAGGATGGCATTGACCTCAACAATGCGCTTGACAAAGCCAGTCCTGGCGCCTGCCTGGAGTCTTGGCTCAATCGGCAAAGTCACAATGCTCACCGTGAACGGCAGGCCAACCTCATAGCTAGTAACGCTAGCTCTGTCCATTGTCAGAGATCCACCGCCACTAACCACCTCATCTGACAGCACCGAGCCATCTGCTTTGACATTCAAAGTCTTACCAATATGGGGCAGGCTTGATATCGTTGTGGCCACGCCACCAGTAAACGCACAGTCTGTAAACACCGTGTTGTCAAATACTTCAACATAGTACTTATCGACACTGTTAAACGTGCGCTTGACCACCACGTAGATATCCTCAATATCCACGCCAATGTCTTTAAACAGGCCATCAGTAGTGAGCTTGCTTGGAGCCACCACGTTTTGCTGGCGCAGAATAGAGTAGTTAGCA
>Ga0315909_10007604_pt1 | contig 12047 bp, 10 predicted proteins | sample LakEriMetagenome_11_FD_203527 | JGI IMG/M metagenome (GOLD analysis project Ga0315909, IMG submission 203527) | Freshwater fungal communities from buoy surface, Lake Erie, Ohio, United States - Buoy 2 MA125 | ecosystem: Environmental > Aquatic > Freshwater > Lake | place: USA: Lake Erie, Ohio...
GGATAGGCGAGATACTGCGTGAATGGGTAGGTTTTCGTTTTGATACGGTTACACGGCGTACCCAACATCGATTAGGCAAGGTCGATGACCGTATACACATACTCGAAGGTCGTGAAGCTGTACTACTCAATATCGATAAGGTTATTAAAATCATTCGTGAATCGGATGAGCCTAAACCATCACTAATGAAAGCCTTTAAATTATCAGAGCGCCAAGCTGATGATATTCTCGACATACGTCTGCGCCAGCTTGCTCGCTTGGAAGCAATCAAAGTACAACAAGAACTATCTGATCTGCGTAAAGAAAAGAAAGGCTTACAAGAGTTACTCGATAATCCGGCATCTATGAAAAAGCTCTTGATTAAAGAAATCGAGACAGATGCCAAGACCTACGGTGACAAACGCCGAACTCTGATTAAAGTGGCAGAAAAAGCAGTCGCTGAAATTAAGGTGATCGATGAACCTGTCACGGTAATCATTTCTCAAAAAGGATGGGTACGTGCACGTCAGGGTCATGGACATGATGCAGCGCAGTTTAGCTTCAAGGCGAGTGATGCCATGTATGCGACATTTGAATGCAGAACTACTGATCATCTACTGGCATTTGGTTCTAATGGCCGGGTATATACCATTTCTGTTGCTCAATTACCCGGAGCACGCGGAGACGGCGTGCCTCTCACTACGCTGGTTGAAGTTGAATCTGGCACACGCTTAATTCATTATTTTGCAGGCACTGCTGACACCACCCTCATGTTGGCATCAACTGGCGGCTTTGGATTTGCAGCTAAAGCGGGTGACATGATTAGCCGTCAAAAGGCAGGTAAATCATTCATGGCGATGGATGAAGGCGATGAACCTATACGCCCAGCCATCATCATCAAAGGATCTAGCGCATTGGCCTGCCTATCTGAGCAAGGACGACTACTAGTATTTGGACTGGACGAAATAAAGACTCAATCTGGTGGTGGACGAGGTGTCACCCTGATGGATCTCGACGCTAAAGAAAAGTTAATAGCAGCTCAACCTATTACTCAAAAAGGCTTGCGTATTTTAGGTACAGCGCAGCGCAGCGGTAAGTCGCAAGAGATTACCTTAACCGGTAAAGACTTGGCTCATCATTTTGGTAAACGTGCGCGCAAAGGTAAATTACTAGCCTCTCGTTTACGCGTAACAAATTTAGAAGCTAATGTGTAGTCACTTAATAAAAATAGTAAATCAAATCGCGGAACTGATTTGATTTACTAAATTAGCATTTATTCAATAGAAGTAAACTCAGGTAATCTTTAAAATAGGCATTATTGCCTTTCGTTAAAGAGTTATGCCCTTGCAACGCTTGAGACACTACTTCTTTTTATTTTTTCCTGCATTCACTGTGACTAGCCTTGTGCTTGGCTTACTTAATGCAGGTCTGGTGTCTGCAGAATCACTCGATTCCACCATTAATGAGCAGGTCACTATGTTACCCGTGACCGTGAATGGCGCAGCGTTTGAATTTGAAACTACCTTATTCAAACCACCAGGTGATGGTCCGTTTCCGCTCTTGATAATGAATCATGGTAAAGAACGTGGCGATCCGCATAAACAAAAACGTGATCGCTTTCTTGCCATAAGCCGCGAATTTGTAAAACGTGGATATGCTGTTGCCATACCCATGCGCAGAGGATTTTCACGTTCAACCGGAAGCTATACAGATTTTGGCTGCAATATGACTGAAAATGGCCGACTGCAAGCGGATGATATAGAAGCAGCGCTTACAGCACTTATCAAAATAAGCTGGATAGATCGAGAACAGATAATTGTAGGCGGACAATCCTACGGCGGACTAGCTGCTATGGCTTTTGGTATGCGACCGTTTCCAGGAGTGCGCGCCCTGCTTAATTTTTCGGGAGGGCTGCGCATTGATGGGCAGGGATGCGATTGGAAAAATTCACTAGTCCAAGCATTTGCGAGCTATTCAAAAAATACCAGTTTGCCTAGTCTTTGGTTTTACGGCGAGAACGATAGTTATTTTGATCATAATTTAGCCAAACGACTCTACAGTGCCTACCAATCGGCTGGTTTTACTCCCCAACTACATGCGTTTGGTAAATTCAAAAACGATGCACATGGAATGGCGGGCAGCCACGATGGCGTGTCCATTTGGCTGCCAGAAACTGAAAGTTTCTTACACCGTGTGGGGTTGCCTGCACACCCCACCATTAATGTGGCCAAGAGTGTCAGACCACCCGCTACTAATTACTCTGAATTAGATAATATTAGTGCAGTACCGTATTTATCAAATACTGGAAAATTAGGGTATCGCGATTATTTGAAAAAAACCTCGCCACGCGCTTTTGCATTATCGTCTTCGGGTCAATGGAGCTGGGCTTCAGAAGGCGATGACCCAGCTGATAGGGCGCTGGTTGCATGCCAAAAAAATAGTACAACACTTTGTCAACTTTATTCTATTGACAATGATATTGTTTGGAGCGAATCGCAAATTAACAAAATAAATTAGTGATGCTCAATAAAACTTATACTCCCGAAAATAATATATAGCACCTACTATGTAGTAACAGATTTCTCAAACTGCAGACATATCCAATAAATAAAGATAATTTTTAACTCGCCATTGACGGCAATAGCAAGCGATAAATCTGCAAGATAGCCGGCCCAGCAAGTACTAGCATCAGAGATGGAAAAATTAAAAAAATTAATGGAAATAATAATTTCAATGAAATCTGTTGAGCAGCTTCCTCAGCTTTCTGTTTGCGTTTTGTACGAAGATTGTCAGAGTGAATTCGAATTGAATCAGTAATTGATGTGCCAAATCTGTCCGCTTGTATCAGCATCGCGACGAAAAACTCTACCTCATCAACCCCGGTGCGCATCGCTAAATTACGTAATGCCTGTTCTCTGGAATAGCCTGTTCGTAATTCCATTAAAACTAAATGTAATTCTTGAAACAGTACTTTGCTTTTAATGTGGATTTCATCAGCTACTTTTTTTAAAGCAGAATCCAAGCCTAAGCCGGCCTCGACACAAATGGTCAGTAAATCAAGAGCATCAGGAAAATTCTCAAAAATTTCACGTTGCCGATGCGCTACTCTTAGTAAAAGAATGAGATTGGGTAAAAAATAACCTGCTCCCGATGACAAGACTAAAGCAGAAAGCACTGTTTCTGTACTTTCAAAAAACATCGAACTGTCACTAAAAGCAAAAAAGAAAACCGGAAACAGCATGGCTAATATAGTTTTTGTGCCATAAAAAAGTTGGGGAGCCGATTTACTACGCAAACCGGCATGAATTAAATGACGACGTACAGGTGATGTTTCCCAATTCTCAGGCGGTAAAGATAACTTAGCCAAGGGGCGACTTAAGCTAACTGCTCGTTCCAACCAGGGGCTATCGATACCCCACGTACCAGACTTCGCAAGAACCTGAATATCAGCTATCCGCCTACGTATCCTGTCCGTAAACAACCACCAAACCAACAAGCCTGCGCACGAGGCAACCAGAAGAAATACGCCGCAAATAAAAAGTAACGTGTGAGCGTCCATAGTTACACGCGTATACGAACAATAAAACGCATCACCAAGACACCCAGGAACAACATGCCACCCACTGTCCAAAGCAGCATAGGACCCGAAGGATCGTCCCACAATTGCTTGAGATAATCCGGATTAGTAAATGAAAAAATTACTGCCACCACCGGTGAAAGCAAAGCAAGAATCCATGCGGACAACCGTCCTTCGGCAGACAACACTCTGACATCTCCTTCCAACTTAAGCCTCTGTCGTATTAAACCACTCACTTTCGTCATGAGCTCGGCCAAGTTACCGCCTGTCTCACGCTGTATAAGTATCGCCATAACAAAATATTGCAAGTCAGGTAACGGTACTCGTACACAAAGACGTTGTAATGCCTCGGACATGGGCAATCCAAAATTTATTTCATCAGAAACAATCTTAAATTCAGAAGCAATAGGTTGAGGCATTTCCTCAACTAGCATTTGCAAACTGATAGAAAAAGCATGACCAGCTCGTAAACTACGACTAATAAAATCTGCTACTTCAGGTAATTGCTCTTCTATTTTTCGTAAACGTTGCTCACGCATGCGGATAATAAATCCCAGTGGTAAAAGTGAACTAAGTATAGAAATGCCAACGATCATGTTTATAGAGATTGGCATTAGCACGCAAATAAAAAAACTGAACATCGCAACAAGCAAACCAAGCATGAGAAATCGACTGACTGACCAAGCAAGACCGGCCTGCAAAATATACGCTTGTAAACGATAGATACCAGGCAACTTACGTAACCATGCATCTAACTTATCAGAAGTAGCTAAGCGATGATTTTTGAGTAAGCCAGGTGCGTCTCGCTTGATCGCAGCAGATATAGACGTTGTTTGTCTGAGTCGCTTATTCAATCTTTTTGCTGCAGTACTGCGGGACGCAAACCACCATTGCCAAAGAGCCTCACTGGCTAGCGCCACTGCAATAAATAAAAGAACGATAAAAACATAATAAAGAGTATCCATGATCTAACTCCTTACAAAGTAATTTGACTCGTTATCTGCTGATGTTCATCAGCATCATCACCATCATGAAAAAGTGATTCAGGTAAGGTCACACCAAATTCTTTTAGTCGCTGATCGAATTTTGGAAATACACCTGTAGGCATAAAATGTCCTAGTACATGGCCATCTTTATCAACTCCGTTACGTTTAAATACAAATATTTCCTGCATACTGATAGTGTCGCCTTCCATACCAGTTACTTCTTGCAAGCTGAGTAACTTGCGAGTTCCATCCGGAAATCTCATGATCTGTATAACAACGGTAATTGCTGCTGCAATTTGCTGCCGCACTGCGCGTGGACTTAAATTCGTATTGGCCATACCAACCATATTTTCCAGACGAGATAAAGCGTCGCGGGGAGAATTCGCATGTATGGTTGCTAGTGAGCCTTCATGTCCAGTATTCATAGCTTGCAACATGTCCAGTGCTTCCCCACCCCGAACCTCGCCAAGAATGATACGGTCCGGCCGCATACGGAGAGAGTTTTTCACAAGGGCTCGTTGCGTGACTTCTCCTTTTCCCTCGATATTTGCTGGTTTAGTCTCTAGCCTGACGACATGAGGCTGCTGCAATTGCAATTCGGCGGCATCTTCTATCGTCACAATACGTTCATCTGCCGGAATAAAGCCAGAGATCACATTGAGTAAAGTCGTTTTACCGCTACCGGTCCCACCTGAAATTAATATATTAATTTTAGATTTTGCTAGCGCTGCCAAGAGTGTTGCAATTGATTGGTTTACGCTTTTGTAATTAATTAAATCAGTAATAGATAAGGGTTGGACTGAGAAACGGCGTATCGAAAGTATTGGCCCATCGATTGCCAGTGGGGGGATGATGGCATTTACTCGCGATCCATCAGGAAGTCGAGCATCTACCATAGGACTGGATTCATCAATACGTCGACCAATACGCGAAACAATTTTTTCTATCACCTTGAGTAAGTGAGCATTATCATTAAACGTCACAGGCGTTAATTCAAGTCGTCCACGGCGCTCTACATAAATTTTGCTATAGGTATTAACCAAAATATCGGAAACCGTTGGGTCTGCCATCAGGGGCTCTATGGGTCCAAACCCCAGCATCTCATATTGCATATCGATTGCTAGCTGGCGACGCTCTACCTGATTTACCATCAATTTTTCTTCTTCTGAAATTTGATCGACCAGAGAAGATATTTCGCGTTTGAATTGTTCAGTTGATAAATTCTGTAATTTTTCAAGATCTATTTTTTCTAGCAACAACTGATGTAGCTGATACTTTAATTTTTGATATACCGGGGAATAAAAATTATTTTCCATTGTGGGTGATTTCTCCGTTCCACCCACTACCATCAAGCGCTCTCGTATATCCATGTGCATAGGTCTTTAAAGTTAGTCCGTATTAGTCTTAACGAAACAAATCAAGCGGTGCTGAATTTCGAACAAAAATTCTACGTATTAAGCTAGTCGTTGATGGAGTAGAGATATCAACCAAGCCATTCACCCACTCAACTAAGCTTTTTGTAATAGGACTGCTGCGTGCCATCTGTAAAACGGGCAGACCTTGATTAATGGATTCATTGACTACTTCATGGTTATTCGGAATGCGATGCGCGACACGCTGCCCTAGGACACGCTCGTATTCTGCGGCGTCTAGCGAAGCTGAACTCTCAAATCGATTTATTACTATTTGAATTTTTTCTTGTCGGTAGCCTAGTGCAGAAAAAATTTCAAATAATCGTCGTCCATTTCTTAAGAAGGGAAGAGATTGCTGAAATATGGGATAAATAAAATCAGAAACATCGAGGGCACGTACATTGATTGGATTGATTTGTCGACCCAGATCCATGATCGTGAAATCGTAATGCTGACGTACAAATTGCAGCAGGCTGGAAAATTGATCCACATGAATATCTGCCGAATTTTCTACTTGGTCTGAAGATGCCAAAATATTAAAATTAGGCGTCACATGCAAAACACTGGATTCAAGTAAATTGAGATCCATACGGTCTACCGAATTACACACATCAGATAATGCAAGCGACGCTTTCAAGTCAGACACATATAACGCTGCATCGCCAAACTGCTGGTTAAGATCAATCAACAGTACACGCTTGCGCCCCAAGGCTGACAAAGCGTAGGCAAGATTTGCGGCGATGAAGGTAGTACCACTTCCACCCTTACAGGATAAAAACGATAATAATTTTCCTTCTTTTTTTTCTGTTGTGCTGATTTTTTCGGTAATACGCTGTAATGCTGCTTGCAGATCAGGCAGCACAATGGGGAGTGCAACAACTTCACGCACCCCCAACCGCATGGCTTCTATTAGCATTTCTGATGACCGGTCAGAAGACAAAAGCATAAAAAATGCTTTGGGATATTTCTGGGTCATACTCGCTATGATTTCTAACGATTTATCACCATAGCCATTGGCATCTATCACAACAACATCTGGTGAGTTCAGAGTAATTAATCCAACATCACTTTGCATACCAGGCAATGGCTGAATAATCTCTAGTGCAGGCTGGTGTACCTGACAAGTACGCTGTATCAAAGCCTTGGTTTCTTTATCATTGGAGAGAATTAAAGCTTTCATAAGATTACGCACCTTATCTTTGCTAAATCATTGAATGATGTAGCCACAAAATTTTTCTTTAATTTTATTTTTAAATTTTTGGTAAATAGGCTACTCAGTAGCATGGGACTTAGTGAATCTTAGCGGCCAACACCAATCACAAAGCTATTCGCATTATTTTGTGGCTCTTTAAAACTGCTCCTGTAGCGACCAATAGCTTCCCGGCCCGCCTGCCCCTCCATGGACTCACTGACCGTACCTGTACCTGCATCGGGATTTAGTATCTGTAGTGCCGCCGTTTTGCGAGCGGTCTCGCCAAATTGGCTATCCCATTGCGGTGTTGTCGGTACACATGCACTTACACACGCTGCTATCAAGCACAGAGGCGCTATTTCAACCATTAGCTTTTTCATTGTTTACTCCTTTGTTTTTTATAATTTTATGGTTCGAACTTATTTTTTCGGTGTCGTATCTGATTTTTTGTCGTCTACTGACTTACCTTCCATACGACCCTCTAAAAATAGTTCTCTTCTACTAGGGTCTATATGACCATCTGTTGGTAGTGCAATTTTTGTAGGTAGTGGCTTGATCAGGCGCGGTGTTACTACGAATACGAGTTCAGTTCGGTCCTGTTGAAAGTCTGTACTCCTAAACAGTGCTCCTATAAGAGGAATCTCTCCAAGTATAGGAAAAGCTTTGACATTTGTTGTTTTGTTGTTTTTGATGAGTCCGCCTATAGCAAAACTTTCTCCATCACTTAACTGAACTGTTGTCGATGATCGTCTGGTTGTAATTAAAGGCAGAATAGTTCGCGCGTTGTTCGAGAGATTACTAATACCTACGCCTTCACGCGACAACTCAGATACCTCGGGTGAAACTTTGAGATTGATGCGACCGCCAGAAAGCACAGTGGGTGTAAATTTCAGACCCACACCAAATTCTTTCTCTTCTAGCGTAATGCGGTTTGATAATGCGTCCTGTGACACGGGTATGAGAATTTTGCCGCCTGCCAGAAAACTGCCTTCTTGTCCGCTTATAGCCATGACATTAGGCTCTGCAAGAATTTTTATTAAGCCATCTTTTTTTTCTGCCTCAAGCACTAAGGCTGTTCCAGTGGAGCGGGCTGCGCTGACCCCACCGGCTAAGGTATTGGTTAAAAATTGTGTGAGTATGCTGTACGTCCACATACCATTTCCCACACTGCCTTGAACACCCGCACCTAATTTATCTATCAGAGTTTTTGAGACTTCAGCAATTTTCACTTCTAACATGACTTGCTGCGCACTTCCTATACTCAGTAAATTAATAACCCTCGGTGGCGATTGCGTTTGGTTGTTCACCGGCTGCTGCAGTCCTAATGTGGTTAACGGCGTAGTGGTTCCGTCTGGCTGATTTATTCCTGATATTGCTGGCCGGCGCACATACGCCGTTGCCAGATCAACTAACTGAGCAACCACCAATGCATCACTCACTACGCCCGATAGCACCAGGCTGTCGGCAGCTGCCATGATTCGTATATTTTTTTCGTCTGGGAACAACTCTGTAAATGTTTTTAACAAGCCATCTGGATCCATAGTGATTTCAACATCGACGACTTTACATGTTCCATTTTTTTCCTGGAGAATCATATTCGTAGTACCTATAGCCATTCCTAGTAAGTACAGAGCTTCAGGTGATACCAACATCGCTTGAGCCACTCTAGGATTACCTAATGTTCGGTAGTTAATTTGGTCTGGCAGTTTCACTACGGTCGATTTACCTATCGGCAAAGAGATCCTAGTAGGTGCTGATTCAACACTTTTGCAGCTCAACGGTATTACTTTGTTTGTCTCTGTTTCTTTCGTTGGCAAAGCACGCGAGGCTAGCTCTTCACTGTAGACATTTTTTGTTGCTGCCATTATGTTGACTGCCACGATCGGGAAAACTATAAGCGTGATGAATCGTACTGAAGGTTTCATAATTTTTTTCCTTCTTTTATAAATAACTTGTCTCAGTAACACTCGATTGAGTTTTGCACTCCATTGATTACGCCTACGCATTCCTTTGCCACCATACGAGGTATATTTTTCACTTCATTATTTTGTTTTTCTGTCGCTATAGTATTTTTTATATTTATATTCGTTACTTGATTTTGTTTTATAGACTTTGTTTGGGCTATCTTTTCACTTATTTTTTTTTCTACTTTTTTCGGTTCCTTCTCAACCTCGTTTTTTGCGCTATTCTTCTGTATTGACAGCAATTCAGATTTAGTGATTCCACCTGTACGAATAGGATGCGGATCTACCTGATTACGCAGCACTAACGACAAGCTACCCACGCTACGTGCGAGGTCTATTTTTTCAGCTTCTTCGGGTGAGACTTCTAGCGTTACAGCATTAACGACTCTGGGACGTGTTTCATCTCTGCTGACTTCCTGAGCAACTGCTAACACCAATATTTTTTCCAGAACTATCTTTGAAATAGTCTGATCTTGATTAGTTTGATTAGTTTTATTACTTTCTTTTTGAGTATTGACTATGATGTCGACGTAATTTCCAGGCAGCGCAAAACCTGCCACGCCAATTACATCATTGACTCGGACAGTAATGGCTCGTTTTCCCTCTGAAATAACTGCTGATAATCCGCCTTGCGTCCCTTGTGGTGCAAGCTTGGCTTCTAGCACTGGCTCTCCTCGTTGCAGGGCTGCCTTTAGAACACGCCCATCAAGTTTTTCTATGGATGTGTAAGCTCCTTGAGGAAGGCTATTTTTTGGCCAGTCCACTAACTTCACCATTTCTGGTACAACTCGTTGCCCCAAATTTATTTCTGTTCGAGCAACTACTATCTGCGTTATATCGTTTTGAGATTGTTTATCTAACCAGCGCGCTGCCAGCACAGCAGCAAGCAATCCTGAAATTAATGCCACGCTTAGAATAATGATGGTTCTTGTAGTTTTCATTTTTTTCTCCAGCCTTATTTCATTGAGAGCTAGCAATACATAGCGCAATCATGGTTCCCGCAGCAATCACCAAGCCATACGGAATCATCAGACTTTTATTTTGCTGATCATTTTTTTTACTTTCTTTACTTTGTAGTTTCAGTTTGTTTCGTAATAAAAAACCTAATGTCGTTTTATAACGATCGGCGGACATGTCTTGATTAAATAAAGCGATGACCCAAACGCCACCAATCAATGCTGTAACCAAGGCTATGTCTAAAGTTAGATTGGGTCCCGCATACAGTCCTATTACTGTCATTAGTTTGATATCCCCGGCACCCATACCTTTGAGTAGATACAGCGGCATAAATACAAGTAGACCTGCGAGAGCGCCTAACAGTGCATGCACTAAGCCCTGACCACCTGGTGCAAATGTCGATAACATGAGTGCGGCAGCAGCACTGGGAGCAAGTAGTGCATTGGGAATGCGCCATTCCTTATGATCAGTCCAGGCAGCAGCGATGACAGTCAACATAAGCGCAATTACAATGACGCTTTGCGGTGGTCCGTTTGCTAGAAGATGCATAGTTATTCCGTTAATTGGTATTAACTGGACTTCTGACAACCGGCTTGTTTACGTCCGGCTGTCAGAGTTTTTGGCGTGTTTTAGAGCGTGGTTGCGGTTACCACGGCCTGAAGTGCATCTTTAATGTTCAAACCTAAGGTCTTAACCAAACCCACAATAACTGCAGCTATCAATGCAACGAACAGGCCGTATTCAACCGCTGTGGCACCTTGTTCGTCGTCGATAAAGTTGCGAAATTTTTTGACTAGTAATTTCATGGCTTAGCTCCAAATATAAAAAGTGTATGCATACGAAGTAGTTTTGCCCTTGCTTACCAACTCCAGACTTCACTGTCCTTTCTAGCAAGTTCGGGCTTATGGTCTGGCCCGCGTCTCGTGCAGACTACAAATGAGTCAGCCCGACAAATAGTGCTTATTTGTCAACTTCAGTGTAGGTACAGTGTGGCTTGGATGAAATAGTACAAATGCACTAATTTATGTGTATTTATGACAACTAATTAAATTTTTCATTAGCGATTAAAATAAGTAAACACTAACTTTTTAATATTTTTGTTGTTTACTTTTCACCTGTACATTAGTGCGCTTGACCGTGAATAAAGAAAGAATCAACCCATGAAATCCCAGGAAATTCATCGTCCCCGCTCTCCAGCCGCGGCCAGCACACCCCCTGACACGCCGCAGGAAAAGCCGTATACCGATCCGGTCTGCGGCATGAAAGCAGCAGCCAATCCAGAAAAGTCGGCGGTGCACGAGGGGCAGACCTACTACTTCTGCAGTACTGGCTGTGTAACCAAATTCACTGCCGACCCTGTACGCTATTTGTCACCAGAAACACGGCAAGCCGAATCCGGACCACTCGATGCGGTCTATACCTGCCCTATGGATCCCGAGGTCAAACAGATAGGTCCCGGCAGCTGTCCTAAGTGCGGTATGGCGCTGGAACCTCTGCAAGCCACCATGGAAGAAGACACGCATGAGTTAGACGACATGACACGTCGTTTCGTGTTCAGCCTGATGTTGTCTCTGCCCCTGCTGCTGCTCACGATGGGTGAGATGCTCGGTATGCCTGTCTCTAAGTGGATAGCGCCCACTGCCAACGGCTGGTTGCAGGGCGTATTGGCGACGCCCGTGGTGCTGTGGTTGGGTGCTCCGTTCTTACAGCGTGCTACGCAATCGTTTCGTAGCGGTCACCTAAATATGTTCAGTTTGATTGGTGTGGGCGTGATGGCAGCCTGGCTGTTTAGTGTTTTAGGATTAATTGCACCCGACGTCTTGCCCGCTGCATTCACACTGCATGGCATGGCCCCGCTGTATTTCGAAGCTGCCGCTGTCATCGTTACCTTGGTATTGCTAGGACAAGTACTGGAATTACGCGCACGCTCACGCACCAATGCCGCAGTGAGATCGCTGCTGGCTCTAACGCCAACCACGG
>Ga0315909_10007606_pt1 | contig 12042 bp, 10 predicted proteins | sample LakEriMetagenome_11_FD_203527 | JGI IMG/M metagenome (GOLD analysis project Ga0315909, IMG submission 203527) | Freshwater fungal communities from buoy surface, Lake Erie, Ohio, United States - Buoy 2 MA125 | ecosystem: Environmental > Aquatic > Freshwater > Lake | place: USA: Lake Erie, Ohio...
CGAGTCGGCGACTGTACAAAAAGAACGACGCGGCGGCGATGGCCACGATGCCGGCGGCCAGACCATCAAGGCCATCAATCAAGTTGATGGCCTGGCTCATACCCATGAGCCACAAGATCGTGATCAACGGAATCCAATCGTTGCTCAACACGAAGACGTCCAAGAACGGGACTCGGAAGTAGAACATCGTGGCACCGAAGTACACGAGCACGAGTCCGGCAATCACGGTGCCCGTCACTTTGGCCGGGCTTGAGATCTCGCGAATGTCATCAACAAGGCCAGTTGAAAAGATCACGATTGCCGCGAGCAACACTCCAAGCGGTTCAGAGTTGTTATCGAAAACTGGTGAAAAACGCCCCATTTTCCAGGCGATTGCGAGAGCAACGATGAAACCCAAGAACATCGCAATGCCACCCACATCGGGTGTTGGCACTTTGTGCACGCGACGTTCATCGGGCGCGACGACCCAATTCATGCGCGTCGCTAACTTCACCACAAAGGGTGTCGAAACAAACGTCACGAGTGCGGCGATCACACCTATGAAGAGATAGCCAGCGGTATCGGGCACGGATTGAGACTATTCCCGAATGGGTTCAGGAACAGACAACTGAGTGATCAGTTGGCTATTTCAGCGGGCCGGGTAGGCCGGGAACGCTGCGCACAAGGCGGCAACATCGGCCTTGACAGCGGCCACCTCGTCGGCATTATTGCGACCGCGCAAGGCCCGAGCGATGAACGTGGCGATCTGCGCCATTTCGGGCTCTTTCATACCTTGGGTGGTCACCGACGGTGTTCCGATGCGCACACCCGACGTCACGAACGGGCTGCGCGGGTCGTCGGGGACGGTGTTCTTGTTAAGAGTGATACCCGCGAGGTCAAGCACTGCTTGGGCTTCTTTACCCGTGACTTCGGCGTCAAAAGGACGCAAGTCAACGACCATCAGGTGGCAGTCGGTTCCGCCCGAGACCAAACGGAAACCGTTCTGAGCCAGAGCTTCGGCGAGGGCTGAAGCATTAGAAACCACTTGCGCGGCGTACTGCTTGAAAGCTGGTGATGCGGCTTCACGGAAAGCAATCGCCTTACCGGCAATCACGTGTTCGAGCGGTCCGCCTTGCCAACCCGGGAACACAGCCTTATCAATGGCGGCAGCGTGCTCGGCCTTGGCCAAGATGCAACCACCGCGTGGTCCACGCAACGTTTTGTGCGTCGTGAACGTCACGACATCGGCATAAGGAACGGGGTTGGGGTACGCGCCACCAGCAATGAGGCCCGCCAAGTGCGCAGCGTCGTACATGAAGTACGCGCCCACTTCGTCGGCGATTTCTTTGAACGGTGCCGGATCAATACGGCGCGGGTAACTGGTGGTGCCAGCAACGATCATGCGCGGGCGATGTTCAAGGGCAAGATCGCGCACTTGATCCATGTCGATGCGCTCGTCACCGGGCGTCGTTTGGTAGGACTTGAAGTTGTACAACTTGCCACTCGCGTTGACGGGTGAACCGTGCGTGAGGTGACCACCATGATCGAGGCTGAGACCAAGAACTGTGTCGCCTTGGTTCAAAAGAGCTTGATATACGCACATATTTGCGTTCGCACCCGAGTGTGGTTGCACGTTTGCATGATCGGCACCGAACAACGACTTCACGCGTTCGATTGCTAATGCTTCAATCGAGTCAACGACTTGGTTGCCGCCGTAATAACGCTTACCGGGGTAACCCTCGCTGTACTTGTTGGTCAGCACACTGCCCACCGCGCGCATGACTGCGGGCGATGTGAAGTTTTCACTGGCGATCAACTGCAGGCCACTGATCTGACGATCGAACTCATCATTGATGAGGTTTTCGACAACTAGATCGGGATCAGAATCAGAAGGAAAAGGCATGGTGGTCTCGCTCAGGGTCAGAATTCGTTTTCGAGTTCAGACAACATTGCCACTCGGCGAGCGTGACGACCGCCTTCAAAGGCAGTTGATATGAACGTTGTGACAATTTCCTCAGCCAAACCGATACCCACAACACGGGCTCCGATCGACAAAACATTGGCGTCATTGTGTTGGCGAGCCATGCGCGCGGTGTACAAGTCGTTGCACAATGCGGCGCGGACTCCGCGGACTTTGTTGGCGGCAAGCTGTTCGCCTTGGCCACTGCCACCCATCACAATGCCGAAGTCGGCTTTGCCGTCGCGCACTGTGCGACCGACACCTGCACAAATCGGCGGATAATCGCAACTTTCGGTTGAGTGAGTTCCCTGATCGTCAACCGTGTGACCGGCCGCAGTCAAAAACGCCACGAGATGTTGTTTGAGATCAAACCCAGCATGATCTGATCCGATAGCGATACGAAGTGGCCCAGAGGACGTCACGGTAGACATGGGTTTCATCTTAGGTATGACAGAGGCAATTGGATAGGTTGAAATGATGAGTTTGGACCCCCGCACACCAGTGATTGTTGGCGTTGGCCAACAGTTGCAGCGCATTGACAACCCGCTTGAAGCCTTGGCCCCCGTCCCCTTCATCGCCAACGCAATTCGCGAAGCCACCAAAGATGCGGGACTGTCAGCGGTTCCGAATGCCGATTCGATTCGCGTGGTCAGTTTCTTGTCGTGGCGTTACCGCGACCCAGCGAGGTACATCGCTGAAGAACTTGGTATCACGACTCGTGAAACTGTTGCATCTTCGATGGGTGGGAACAGCACACAGTCGCTCATCAATGCGACCGCGCTCGAAATTCAATCAGGTGATTTTGATGTCGTGATTTTGTGTGGTGGCGAAACGTCGCGTACTCGCAAGCGTGCTCGCGCCGCCGAGATTGAATTGCCGTGGCCAGTTGTTCCCGAAGACGTCAAGCCCACGCGCATCATGGGCGAAGAGCTCGTCATGAATCACGAATACGAATTGTCACGTCGAATCGTTGCGCCAATTCAGATTTATCCGATCTTTGAATCTGCAATTCGTGCCGCATCAGGCCGTTCAGTTGACGAACATAATCAACATCTCGGCAAGTTGTGGTCGAACTTCAGCAAGGTTGCCGAAGCAAATCCGTATGCCTGGATTCGCAAGTCAATGACTCCCGAAGAAATCATCACCACTGGTCCACGCAACCGCTTGATTGGTTTGCCATACACCAAGGTGATGAACTCAAACAACGATGTTGATCAATCAGCAGCGATCATCATGTGTTCAGTGGCTGCCGCAGAGCGCATGAGTATCTCGAAAGACAAGTGGGTGTTCCCCATTGCCGGTACCGATTGTCACGAACACAAATATGTTTCTGAACGCGACACCTTTGCCGACACGCCTGCCGTCAAGTTGGGCGGCAAGATGGCACTTGATTTGGCCGAAACTTCAATCAACGACATTGACATTGTTGATTTGTATTCGTGCTTCCCATCCGCTGTGCAGCTAGGTGCTGCTTCACTTGGTTTGTCAACCGATCGTCAACTCACCCGAACTGGTGGATTGTCATTTGCTGGTGGACCATGGAACAACTACGTCATGCATGCAGTGGCAACAGTTGTTGGTGAACTGCGCGCTCGTCCAGGCGAAAAAGGTTTGGTGTGGGGTAACGGTGGTTACGCAACCAAGCATGCGTTTGGCGTGTACTCAACGACGCCACCAACAAATGGTTTCAAGCATGCGTATCCGCAAGATCAAATTGATGCATTGCCACGCCGAACCGTGGTCGACATTGGAACATCAGAAGGCCCTGCAACCATTGAGGGTTACACGGTCATGCACGACCGAGACGGCAATCCCGAGCGTGCAATCGCGCCGTGCTTGTTACCCAATGGCAATCGTGCGTGGGGTATCAGCGAAGACGCCGACACCGTGAAGGCAATGTGTGAAGGCGAATGGGTCGGACGTGCAGTTCGTCTCGATGCCACTGGCACACTGCTCATTAAGTAATCAACAACTCGTTACATAAGGCGGACATCATGGACAAGCCCAAAATCATTCTCGATTGCGATCCGGGTCACGATGACGCGTTAGCGATTGTTGTTGCTGCACGCCACACCGACTTGTTGGGTATCACCACAGTGTCGGGCAACGCGCCAATTGAATCAACCACATATAACGCACTCGTGATGAAAGATCTGTTGGGTCTTGATGTGCCCGTGCACAAGGGTGCGATTCGCCCACTGGTTGCTCCCCCGCAATATGCGACGTATGTGCACGGCGAAAGTGGACTTGATGGCGCCGATCTTCCCGCGCCCACAAGCACAATCGATAGCGAGAACGCTGTTGAGTACATCATCGAAACTTGTCGAGCGACCGAAGGTGTGTGGCTTGTTCCGACCGGACCTCTCACCAACATCGCGATGGCATTACGACTTGCTCCCGATTTAGGCAAGCGCATCGCTGGTATTTCGTTAATGGGTGGCGGAACATTTGGTAATCGCACCACATCGGCCGAGTTCAACATTTGGGTCGACCCCGAAGCAGCCGACATTGTGTACAACTACGGCGGACCGCTCATCATGGCCGGGCTTCATGTCACACATCAGTTCCGCGCGACACAAGAACGTATTGACAACGTGAAAGCCATGCCCGGTCAGTTGGCCAATGTGCTCGGTGACCTGATGCAGTTCTTCACCAATATGTATATGACTCGGCACTACGGAATGGACGGCGGAGCAGTTCACGACCCGCTAGCAATTTTGGTGTTGACACACCCGCATCTGTTCACCCAGAAAAATGCTCATGTTGTGATCGAGTTGACCGGCACGCACACACGCGGCATGACCGTGATCGACGAACGCGATCTTCGCGAGGTCAAAGATGGCAACTGTGAGGTTCTGATGACTGTCAATGCCCAAGAGGCGTTCGACATCATGACCGAGGCCATCGCCCACTTCAGCCGCTGAACGCCGATCTGGTCTGCTTGAGTTGCAGAAAACCTCAGCGTTTCCCGACCAGATCGCTGGGGTGGTTAGGGTTTAGGTATGCGTGCTGCCGTAATGCGAGATTGGTCCCTGCGAGTTGACGACATTCCCGAACCTGTCATGGGTGGCGGACAAGTGCTCGCCAAAGTTTTGGCCTGTGGTATCTGCGGAAGTGACTTGCACATGCTCGTACATGGCGAAGAAAGTCGACGCTTGTCGGCCGAAATGGCCGAAGGTCAGGCACCGAACCCTGGTTCACCGATCATGTTCGAACCACATCGTGACACCGTGATGGGTCACGAGTTCTGTTGTGAAGTCCTTGATGTCGGTCCCGGCGTCAACAATCTGAAGCAAGGCGACATCGTCGTCAGCTTTCCGGTGACCTTTGATGAACAAGGCGTGCACGGCATTGGTTTCAGCAATAAGTACCCGGGCGGTTACAGCGAGCGCATCGTGATCAACGAGATGATGAGCATCAAAGTGCCCAACGGTTTGTCGGCCGAACTCGCTGCGATGACCGAACCATTGGCAGTTGGTGTCCACGCCGTTGAAAAGAGTCGTATTGCTCAGGGTGATGCCGCAATCATCATTGGCCTCGGACCTGTTGGTCTTGCTTGCATCGCCGAACTCAAGATGCGCGGTATCGGGCCAATTATTGGTGCCGACTTTTCACCACGTCGTCGTGCCCTAGCCGAACTGCTGGGTGCCGATGTTGTTGTTGATCCGCGCGAAGTGCCGGCGATTGAAGCGTGGCGCAAGATTGATGGCAAGAAGCCACTCGTCATTTTTGAAGCCGTTGGAGTTCCGGGAATGATCGAGCAGGCCATGCGTATGGCACCGAAGGATTCCCGCATTCTGATCGTTGGCGCATGTATGCAAGAAGATCACATGCACCCCATGTTGGGCATCGGCAAAGAATTGTCATTGCAGTTTGTTCTTGGCTACTCGCCCATCGAATTCGGTAACGCTCTCACCGCCATCGCCGAAGGCAAAGTTGACCTCTCTCCGCTCATCACAGGTCGTGTAGGCATTGACGGTGTGCCGCAAGCATTCAGAGATCTTGGTGACCCCGAACAGCACGCCAAAATTCTTGTTATGCCGAAGTGATTGACAGCTGCTGATTCGTCATGACCGCTGATTCGTTTCCCCAGCAATACGCACGTACGCAACGTCTTTCATTAGGTGAACCCCGCAATATCTCGGTTTCATCAGACGGCAAGCATGTTTTGTTTCTACGCAGCGCTTCAGGTTCTGACTCGGTCAACAAGTTGTGGCTGCTTGATGTTGAATCGGGCCACGAAAAATTAGTCGCCGATCCAATCGTCTTGCTTGGCAACGAAGATGCCGAGAATCTTCCGCCCGAAGAACGTGCTCGGCGCGAACGCTTACGCGAAGGTGCTGGCGGAATCACCTCCTTCAACATTGATCGACATATGCATCAATTCGTCTTCACATTGTCGGGACGATTGTTTTGTGGTGATCTGCGCACCTTTGACATTCGTGAAGTCAAGACAACTGGTTCGGTGTTCGACCCGCGCATTGCCCCAACTGGTGATCGCATCGCCCACGTGAGCGGCAAAGCTTTGCGCATCGTTGATCTTGCGGGTGAAGATTTTGAACTTGTTGGCCCAACCACCTTGAACGAGCCCGAGCATGTTTCGTGGGGATCCGCCGAGTTCGTGGCTGCTGAAGAAATGAATCGTTATCGCGGTTACTGGTGGGCGCCGTCAGGTCATCACATTGCCGCGTGTCGAGTTGATGAATCACCCATTGATGAATGGTTCATCGCCGACCCGGCGCACCCAGAACGCCAACCCACTGCAATCCGTTACCCCGCCGCTGGAACGAACAATGCATTGGTATCTCTGCATGTCATCCACGTCATTGACTCGGCACGAGTTGCCATCATCTGGGACGTTGAGTCATTTCCGTATCTCACGACCGTTGAGTGGATTGATGATGACTCGCTCTTGTTGTCGGTGTGTGCCCGCGATCAACAGACCATCGTTGTGTTACGTGCTTCAGCATCAGACGGCACAACCACAGAATTGTGGCGCGATTCAAACAACACCTGGGTCGATCTGGTGTCGGGAAGTCCCGCACTCACTAAGTCAGCACAGTTAGTTGTGGTTGCCGATCGAGATGATGTCAAGAGAATTCTCGTAGACGGCAATGCAGTCACACCAACATCGCTCAATGTTCGCAGTTTGGTTTCGGTGTCTGACGAAGCGATCGTTTTCATGGCCAACGAAATCACCCACCCCGAAGCAGTGTCGGTATGGAAGTGGACACCGAACTCGCTTGAAGCGCTCACTGCGCTCGACGGAAATCACTCCATTGCTATCGGTGGCCCCACAACAGTGATTCGTCGAGCATCAATCAATCTTGTTCGTGCCACAACCACCGTCAGCACAACACTGCACGGAGCAACGGCAAATCACATCATTGAATCGTTCAGCGAAGAAGCTCTTGTACAGCCGAATGTTCAATTCATTCGTGCCGGCAAACGACAGATTCCTTGTGCGCTTATCTTGCCGCGAGATATCAAGCCCGGAACCAAGTTGCCCGTGCTGATGGATCCGTATGGCGGCCCACACGCGCAACGCGTTGTTGATTCGTATACGGCTCATTGCACATCGCAGTGGTTTGCCGATCAAGGCTTTGCCGTTTTGGTTGTTGATGGTCGCGGAACTCCTGGTCTTGGCACCGAATGGGAACGCTCGGTTTACCTTGATCTCGCAACCGCTGTTCTTGAAGATCAAGTTGATGCCTTGCATGCAGTTGCCGCTGATCACCCCGAACTAGATCTTGATCGTGTGGCGATTCGTGGTTGGAGCTTTGGCGGCTACTTGGCAGCACTCGCGGTATTGCGTCGGCCCGATGTGTTCCACTCGGCAGTTGCCGGCGCACCAGTCACCGAATGGCGTTTATACGACACGTTCTACACCGAGCGTTACTTAGGTAACCCAGCGATTGATGCCACTCCATATGAATCAACGTCGCTGATTAACGAAGCTCACAAGCTGAGTCGACCATTGTTGTTAGTGCACGGTCTCGCCGACGACAACGTAGTCGCAGCCCACACATTGCAGTTCTCTTCAGCATTGTTGGCTGCTGGCAAACCACATGAAGTGTTGCCGTTGAGCGGAGTCACCCATATGACCCCGCAAGCTGTCGTGGCAGAAAACTTGTTGTTGCATCAACTCGATTTCTTACGTCGCACTCTGTAAACAAAATTACGAATTTTGAACTACGGGTTACGGGCTTCGGCGATTCGTGGCCGGCCAGTGAGATCGTTCGCAATCGCGACATCAACAAAGCCAAAGCCTTCGAGAAGTTCTTTCACAATGTCGCCTTGTTGATAGCCGATCTCAAACACCAACCAGCCACCACTGCGTAACCACTCTCGCGCATCTTGAGCAATCGCTCGGACATCATCTAATCCATCAGCGCCAGCGAACAATGCCGAATGTGGTTCGTACTCAAGTACCGACTCGGCAACCTCTGGGTCACCATCAGCGATATACGGAGGATTACTGACCACCACATCTATTTCACCACGAAGATCATCGGGCAAGGCTTCAAACCACGAGCCATGGTTCACGCGCACATTGGCTGCCGCCCGTCCGAGCCCAGTCGCGTTAGCCCGCGCCACATCAACAGCATCAACTGAATAATCGGTCAACCAAATTTCGGTGTTAGTTAATGGCAGTTCAGCAGCCAGAGATAATCCGATCGCACCAGAACCTGTTCCCAAATCAACAACACGGCGACGTTCAGCAAAACTTCGCGCCAACTCAAGTGCGCGTCCAGCAACCACTTCGGTTTCGGGTCGGGGAATTAACACGCGACGATCAACCATCAACTCAATCGTGCGAAACGACCAATGCCCCATCACATACGCCAGTGGTTCACCGGCCCGATAGCGCGCGACCATCGCATCGAGTTGTGCAACCATTCGCTCGGTCGCAGGTTCATCTAGCTCGGCTACAAACTCATCGCCATCTAAACCGCAGGCGGTTTCACAGATCCAACGTGCTTGGGGTCGTTCGCCCAAAACCTCAATGGTCTCATTCAATAAAGTACGCCACGTCACCGCACCACTTGTATCGCGAGCCACGGCCAACCGACTCAGTCTTCTTCGCCAGCTAACTGACGCGAGCGTTCATCAGTTGCCAACGCATCAATCACACCATCAAGATCGCCTTGCAGCACATCGCTTAACGAATAAATCGTGAACCCAATGCGGTGGTCAGTCAGGCGGTTCTCTTTGTAGTTGTACGTACGAATCTTTTCACCACGTCCACCGCCGCCAACTTGCGAGCGACGCTCGGCCGACATCTTGGCTTCGTGCTCATCTTGAGCAGCCTTCAACAAACGTGAACGCAACACGGTCATTGCACGCGCCTTGTTTTGCAACTGACTGCGTTCGTCTTGCATCGTCACCACAACACCCGTGGGTTTATGTGTAATGCGAACTGCTGAGTCGGTGGTGTTCACGCCTTGTCCACCAGGACCACTCGCGCGATACACATCAATCTGCAGATCTTTTTCGTCGATGTGAATATCAACTTCTTCAGCCTCTGGCAAAACCATCACCGTTGCCGACGAGGTATGAATGCGACCCTGACTTTCAGTCACCGGAACGCGCTGCACGCGATGCGGTCCACCTTCAAACTTCATGCGCGACCAAGCGTCGTCACCCTTAATCATGAAGACGATTTGGTTGAGCCCACCCATTTCGCTGGGGTCAACCGACATTGATTCGGTTTTCCAACCACGACGACTCGCGTAGGCCACATACATTTCGTATAGGTCACGGGCAAACAGGTTGGCTTCTTCGCCACCTTCGGCACCACGAATTTCCATGATGACGGGCTTGCCATCATTCGGGTCTTTCGGCAACAACAATGCTTTCAGTTCTTCTTCAAGCCGCTCGACATCGGCATCAGCCGATTCTTTTTCGACTTTCAACTGCTCTTTTTCAGACGCATCTTCGGTCATTGCCAACAGTTCGCGAGCCGCTTCGCCATCAGAGCGGCGCGATTCGATGGTGTTAATGCACTCCACAACCGGAGTCAATTCTTTATAGCGACGAGAAATATCGCGTAAACGATTTTGATCGCTTAAGACATCGGGATCAGACAGCATTGACTCGAGGGTCACATGCTCGTTTAATAGTGAATCCCAACGATCTTGCATAGTGCTCTCAGGCTAGGCGTAACGGGCGGCGTTACGGCGGGAATTGACGGCTCTCTATACGCCAACTACTCGTGCCGGATGCTTCATCATCTCAACAAGGCGTGTGGTCACGGGTGAAACATCCCGCTTGGGCACGACGACGACAAGTTCGGTCTCGGGGTCGGCGTGATACAGGCGTGCATCAACCGCAAAAGGAATGACATCAAGATCAATGCCCGTTGAAAAGACGGTCACTACGCGTTGACCATCGGCTTTTTCGCCAAGCGCAACACACGGAATCGGATCCTTCAGGTTTGGTCGCGGTGAAGCTGATGCCACCGCGCGCAACGCAGTCGCCTCAACCAGTTCGGGCTGTTCAAGTACCAAGGTTCGTAGTGCGCGTTCAGCACCCAAACGATTCAATGGATGCGGATCGGCGCCGGGGGTGCGATGTTTGCGCACCACGTCAACGATGCGCTTCAACGATTGTGTGGTTGGAGTATCGCCATGCATCATGCCGAAGGCTTCGCGGTCGTGAGCACCTACGCCCACTTCAAGACGATGAACACCGGTGTAGTCGTCTGTGACGACACGACACACTTCAAGTCCGCGTACTTCACCAGTCACCACGCCATGCTCAATGATCACATCGGCACCACTGTCGGTGATGGTTGGAATAAATGAATCGTGGCCGGGCGTCACGTCGATTTCACGCGGTGCGGGCTCACCCTGCACCTGAGTCATCGTGATTCCGTCGACGTGCCACACCGTGATCGAGATATCGAAACCGGCCGAGCGTCGCGCCAAAGTTGTTGTTTCAGCACTGGCCAAAATATGCAGATCGCGAACTCCGTGCCGAGAAGCCCACGCCAAAGCCACGCCTAATCCACGTTCGGCTTTTTCTTCAATCAGAACCCACGACGCACCGTTGGCGGTCATCGCCGCGCCAACCGACAGACCGATCTGGTCAGTGGGTTCGATCTCGCCGAAATGTTCGCGAACAAGCGCGACCAATTTGATGCCGTATAAACGGGCTTTGAGTTCGGGATCCATTGCAATGTCAGACATGAATCAACACATCAATCTCAGAACAACACTCACAAGACAGCAAACTCAAATATCAGAACCGCAAAGTGATTCGCGGTCAACGAAAGATGCTCAGTCTTTGGCTTTGCGGGCGCCGTAACGCTTGTTGAAGCGCTCAACGCGTCCACCGGTGTCAACCAGCTTCTGCTTACCAGTGAAGTAAGGGTGGCACTCGTTGCAGAGTTCAACGTTGAGATCGCCAGCACGCGTTGAACGAGTTTCAAACGTGTTGTTGCATGAGCAACGCACGGTTGTGAGCGAGTAGTTCGGGTGGATGTCGGCCTTCATGTCTTTTCGTCCTCTTAATTCGAGCCCTAGCGGGACCTCACGAGCCTAGCGGTGGTCTGCGCCAGCGCCACCTTGGGCCCTAGCCAAATGATGAGTTGGCGACCCCATCAGGGGCCACCAACCTCACATCGTGGGGGTTTTACCAATTTCGGCCAAGAACTCATCGTTGTTCTTGAACTGCTTGAGACGGTCAATGAGTAACTCGAGTCCGGGTGCCGGGTTGCCATCTGAAGCCAAGCCCGAGAGAACTCGGCGCAATTTCCAGACCATTTGCAATTGCTTGCGATCAAACAACAACTCTTCGTGGCGGGTACCCGACGAATCAACGTCAATGGCTGGGTAAATACGCTTTTCGGCCAAACGGCGGTCGAGGCGCAATTCCATGTTGCCCGTTCCCTTGAATTCTTCAAAGATCGCTTCGTCCATACGGCTGTTGGTCTCAACAAGCGCAGTTGCCAAAATGGTGAGCGAGCCACCTTCTTCGACGTTGCGAGCCGCACCAAAGAATCGCTTGGGCGGATACAACGCACCAGCATCGATACCACCAGAAAGAATCTTTCCGCTGGCCGGTGCTGCCAAGTTGTACGCACGGCTCAAACGTGTGAT
>Ga0315909_10007607_pt1 | contig 12042 bp, 11 predicted proteins | sample LakEriMetagenome_11_FD_203527 | JGI IMG/M metagenome (GOLD analysis project Ga0315909, IMG submission 203527) | Freshwater fungal communities from buoy surface, Lake Erie, Ohio, United States - Buoy 2 MA125 | ecosystem: Environmental > Aquatic > Freshwater > Lake | place: USA: Lake Erie, Ohio...
GCCAGCTGCCTACGACTGAGGCCCGGCCCGGAGGCATCCAGACTCCAGAGCAGATCATCCACGACCTGCATGGCCAGCTTGAACGCAGCACTGTCTTCACCGTCACGCAGCAAAGAAGTACGCAAGTGGCGCAACCACACCGCCAGCAGGAACTCCTGAACCGGTTCGGGCACATCGCAGCGTGCCAGGCGATCACGCAGCATGGTTTCGAGCTTGCGCGTCACCGCACGTTCGGTTTCGCGCGACGGTCGACGCGACAGATTGCGCCGATTGCGACGCTCAGGCGCCACATCCAGCAGATCGCGCTCCCGCGCCAGCCGTGAAACCAGGGTCCCCACGCCCTGCTCCGCGCGACGGTATTCATGCCGAATGCGATCACCCAGCACGGCTGAACGGGTCTGCAACGCATGGGCGATCACTTCGATCGCGCGCACGCTGGTTTCCAGTCGGCGGTACGCCTCGCCGTGACGGGCGACTTCGTCGCTGTGCGCGACCGCCAACGCGGCGATCGACTCCACCATCCTGCGCACAGAGCGCGTGTCGTCACCCAAAAATCCGACATCCAGCGCGGCCAGGGCTGCGACCGGCTGCTGCAAGCGCCACATGAGCGGACGCGCTGCCGCAGGCAGACGCCGGTCATCACAGACGTAATCGAACAGACCTGCCACGAGATCAAGCGCCGCCACCTGGCCCGGCGATGCCCCCAGCTGCAGCATGCGCCGCCGCGGCTGCGCAAAGAAGAGTTGACGCGCCTGCCGGCCGAAAGGTTCGACCTGATGGGCTCGCGCAAACTTGACGGCGTCCTGCTCAAATTCGTCAGGCCGAGGCAGCACGGCCGCTCGTGCGAGCGGTGCAGGCTCCTGTGCAGACGAGGCCATGGGCGACCAGCCCAGTGACTCGGCCAGATCGAGGTGGTACGCCAGCGAGTCGGTCAAACCTAATTGGCGTGCAGGCACGGGCGCGGCTGGCGCCGCTTCGGATGGCTCTGGCTGGGGCTCAGATGCTGTCACGGCGGGGTTAAGTTCCTGTGCAAGCCGTCCCGGTGCCCGCTGCGATGCGCCAGCCGTCGATATCGGTGGCTGCAACAGTGATGTAGGCGGTAGGGGTTGTCCCAGGCGCAAGGCGAGCCACTGATCTGCGTTGAGCAGCACGCGCGCCAGGCGTGGCGCAAGCTGCTCGAGCACGGCAATACGCATCGCCGGGCGTAGCGCACGATCCGAACACAAGGAATCGAGCCCTTCGATGGCTGCGGCCGCGAGCGTGCCGGCACCGAAAGGAGCGCGCGTTTCCGTGGCGGAAATCCGCGTGAGTGCATCAACGCGCCCGAGCCAGCCCGCATAAGCCGGGCCGAGCAAATCGCGAATCGCATGGGCCAGCTCATCGGCAAGAATCTGCAGATCGATGCTGCGCGCAGGCAACAGGCTCAGCAGCGAAGAATCATCCGCGCGGGTTTGAGTCTGGTTCAGTTCCAGCAGGCGGAAGGTCAAGTCATTCAGACTGCTCAGACCGCGCTGCGCACGGGTCGGGGCCTGCTCGCGCAGCATGGCTGCAGCCTGGGGCGCATCACAGGCCAGCGCCTCCGTTGCTTGCGGATCGGTGGGCCGATCGATCGTATCGGCCAGTGCGACAATCGCCTCGGCGAGTTCGCGCACGAACGCCTGCCCGATCCGCTCCCGCGTCTCGGCGAACAAGGCAAATCGTTCAGTATCGGTCACGGGCGAATGTTTCCGGAATCGGGCAGGCCTCGAGTACCGGGGCCCTTCACAATGCTACGGCAACACTGAGGCCCGCTTTGTGATGGAATTGTCGACTGGCACGCGAGATTCCCCGCGCGACCCCTTCATTTTTCAGGAATCCTGATGCACCCACTTCAACGCCTCACCGTCCAGACGGTCGCGGCTTGCGCACTGTGCGCTGCCCTGCCAGCCGCAGCTCAATACCAGGGCATCGTCAGCCTGCCACCGGTCGGCCCGGGAGAAAGCCGGCTTCTGATTGGCGGTTCGACCCTGTTCCGACCCGCATACCATGGCTCATCAGACCGCAGCATCATGCTGCTGCCACTGATCGACTACGCGCATGTCAACGGGTTCTTCGCCAGCAGCGGCAGCGGCATTGGGTATTCCTTCATCAACTCACAGGTCACACACGTTGGTGTGCGGCTGATCCCGCAACTCCCGCGGCGGGAAGCAGACTCCTCAGCGTTACGCGGAATGGGTGATCTCGGTTGGGGAGTCGAAGCCAGCGCCTATGCCACCCAGCGCCTGACCCCCAACTGGGTGATCGGGGCCAACATCCGCGCGGGTGGACGAGGCGCCGAGATCGACGCTGGCGCGCGTTACGACATGATGCTGGCCCGCACCACCCGAGCGAGCGTCTTCGGCTTTGGCACGGCGGGCAATGCCAAGTCGCAGCAGACCTGGTTCGGCGTCGACGCGGGTCAGTCATTGGCCTCAGGCTATCCGGTCTATTCGCCAGGGGCCGGAATGCGCAGCCTGCATGCGGGTGTCAGCGTCAACCACTTCTTTGCAGGGCGGTGGTTTGCCATTGGTGGTGTCGGGTTCAGCCATCTGTTGGGTGATGCCGCCGATTCGCCGATCGTGCGTGACCGCACCACGGTCACCGGGTTCGTGTCGCTGGCCTATCAACTGTTCTGACCATGGCACCCATTGCTCAATCCTCGGCGGGCAAGCCAAGTGCCGGTGCACCGCCGCTGCAAGGCCTGCGCATCATCGAGTTTTCTGCGTTCGTCGCCGCCCCCTCGTGCGGTCTGGCGCTGTCGCAGCTCGGCGCAGATGTCATTCGCATTGATCCACTCGGTGGCAACATCGATGCCAAGCGGCTGCCCCTCAACGATGCGGGTCTGAGCCTGTACTGGGCGTCGCTCAACCATGGCAAGCGATCGGTCGAGATCGACCCGCGGCACCCGGAGGGCAAGCAGCTGATGCAGTCGCTGATCACTGCGCCCGGCGATTCTGCCGGCATCTTCCTGACTAATCTCGGGGTGGACGGCGACCTGGGCTACGACGCACTGCGCGCGCTGCGACCGGACCTGATCATGGTCCAGCTGACCGGCTCACCCGATGGAGCCAATGCCGTCGACTACACCGTCAATTGCGCAGCCGGCTTTCCGCTCATCACTGGCGATGGCGCCCGCCCCACCAATCACACGCTGCCGGCGTGGGACATGCTCGCCGGCATGACCCTGGCCACGGCCATCCTCGCAGCGGAGCGCCACCGCAGGCTCACCGGTCAAGGCCAACTGGTCCGTCTGACCTTGGCAGATGTGGCGTTCTCGACCGCAGCCACCCTGGGTTATGTGGCCGATGTCGAAGTCAACGCCAGCCGCCGCGTCGCCGACGGCAACTTTCTATACGGCGCCTACGGCGATGCTTTCGCCACTTGCGACGGGCGGCATGTGATGGTCGTGGCCATCAGCGACCGTCAATGGAAAGCACTGGTGCGTGCCGTGGGCCTGGAAGCAGGGCTCTCCAAGGCTGCCGAGCTCCTGGGGTATCGACTGGATACCGAAGAGCATCGCTGGAAAGCCCGCGAATTCATCTCGGCCGTGTTTCGCCCCTGGTTTGCAGCGCGCACCCTGGCCGAGGTTGCAGCGGCCTTCACTGACAAATCGCTGCTCTGGGGGCCGTATCGCAGCTTCGAGCAAATGGTTGCCGAAGACCCCCGCGTTTCGGAAGCCAATCCGATGTTTCAGCGGATCGACCATCCTGGCTATGGCCGCTTTCTGACCACAGGCTCGCCAATCGGATTCAGCGAATCCTCTCGCCTGCCCCCGCAACCCGCCTCGCTGATCGGCGCACAGACCGCCGATGTCCTGGCCGATGTTCTGGGAATCGATGCCACCCACACCGCACGCCTGCAAGCGAACCAGGTCGTAGGCGGTCCACCTTCACGCAGCTGACCATGAACAAACCTGAAACCTTACCCGGTAGCCCCGCAGCCCTGTCGCCACTCGTACTGCACGATCTGGATGACTGCTGCGAGCAATCGCTCGCGGCGGCAGACCATCTGCTTGACGCGCTGCGTACGGCCTTGCGTGCCCAGATTGCACTGGACCCGAACGGCGATGGCCTGAATCGCGAACAAGCGCGTGCCCATGGTTTTGCCTGGGCTGCGACGTATGTCCGCTCCCTTCACGAAATGCTGGCATGGTCGCGAAGGCTGCAGGCGATTGATCAGCTGGGCGAACTCGAAACGCTGATCCTGCAATCGGCCTTTGGCGAATACCTCGCGCAGCTTTCAGGCGGAGTGCCGATGAGTCAGGGCGAAATCTTTCGCCCTGAGACCCTGGAGGGCAGCACTGCAGCCCTGGCGGCCTTCAATGGCGACATGGCGGTCCACCGCTTGCGTACCCAAGGCTTTACGCCACCGGTACGCGCCCGCATCGCCGAACTGATCGCGGCTGGCCGAAATACCCGCGCGTTCGGTGATCCAGGCTTCGAGGACCCCGCTCTGGTCGAAATCCGAAGTCAATTCGGCCGCTGGTCAGACGACCATGCACAGGCGGCCCATCAATGGCACCTGCGCAACGCACTCATTCCCGACGAGATCATCACCGAACTTGGCGAACTGGGCGTCTTTGGGCTGACCGTTCCCGAATCCTGGGGCGGCTCGGGGCTCAGCAAGACCGCCATGTGCGTCGTGACCGAGGAATTGTCGCGCGGCTGGATCGGCCTCGGATCACTGGGCACACGCACTGAAATCGCCTGCGAACTGATCCTGCTCAACGGCACCGAAGAGCAAAAGCACCGCCTGCTGCCTGGCATCATTTCTGGCGCCATCATTCCCACCGCGTCGTTCACGGAGCCCGATACCGGCTCCGATCTGGCCTCATTGCGCACGCGTGCCGAACGCGCAACCAGCGCATCGGGCGAACCGGTCTGGCAGATCCACGGCAACAAGACCTGGACGACTCACGGGGCACGCAGCGACCTCATGACGCTGCTCGCACGCAGCGAGAAAGATGTACCCGGCTACCGGGGTCTTTCCATGTTCCTGGTGCCCAAGCCGCGCGGCACGGACTCGCAGCCTTTTCCGGCAGCAGGCATGAGCGGCAGCGAAATCGAAGTGCTCGGCTACCGCGGCATGAAGGAATACGAGATCGGTTTCGACGGTTATGCCATTCCCGACAATGCCCTGCTGGGCGGCGCACCGGGCAACGGCTTCAAACAGCTCATGCGGACCTTCGAGAGCGCACGGATTCAAACCGCCGCGCGTGCAGTAGGTGTCGCACAAAGCGCGCTGGAACTCGGCCTGACCTATGCCTGCGAGCGCAAACAGTTCGGACGCCCGATCGTTGCGTTTCCGCGCGTAGCCGACAAGCTCGCCTGGATGGCGGTCGAGATCATGATTGCCCGCCAACTCACGCTGTTTGCGGCACGCCAGAAGGATGCCGATCGGCGCTGTGACGTCGAAGCCGGGATGGCCAAATTGCTGGCTGCGCGGGTTGCCTGGGCCAGCGCCGACAATGCAGCCCAGGTGCACGGCGGCAACGGCTACGCCATGGAATACCGGATCAGCCGCGTGCTGGTGGACGCACGCATCCTCAATGTCTTCGAAGGCGCTGCGGAAATACAGGCAGGCATCGTTGCCAAAGCGCTGATCGACTGAACAGCCATTGCGGCCGTCAGTCACGTCGGCCCGGACGGTCAATCCGGGCCGATGCACGGCGACTGACTAAGCCGCAGTTGTGGCGTCTGACACGCATTGCGTACCAGTCATCGGCCTTGGCGCGCCACACAGCGCTTATGGGTCGCACAGGCATAGTCAAGCTCCAGCACGGCCATTAGATTGAGTCCTGCGCACAACGCGCTTTCACACAGAGGACCCGATCATGGAACTTGCTTACGAAGACCACGTTGCTTTTGTTGCCGATCATGACGATGCAGACGACGGCGCGCAGCGCGACGTGCCGAGCACACTGACGGCTATCCTCGATCCGGCCGAAGCACTGGCCGCAGCGCAGCGCATGCAGCGCTGGTATCGCTCGACACCCCAGGGAACCAAGCACTCGCACTTCGGTCGTGACGGTCGCAAGATCGAAGCGCGCCAGATGCTGGAAGTGCTCGAGACCGCCGATATCGACGACTGATTGACCCGCCGCTCATTACAGAGCGAATTGTCCCGTGTGAAAGACGGTGCCCGGCCGCAAAGTCAGTCGGGCACCATCAGCCGCGCCAGAGCGGCCATATCAGGGACCACCACATCGGGTTGATGAGGCGTGCCACCAAAGGGCCTGGCCCGTCGGTCAATGAATGCGGTGCGCATGCCAGCAGCCTTGGCGCCAATGCAGTCAAAGGCGTGATTGGCAATGAACAACACCTCATGCATCCCTACGCCACAGAGCTCAGCCGCTTTGCGGTAGGTCACCACGTGCGGCTTGAATGAGCCGGCCTCTGCCACCGAGATCACCGCATCGAATTTGATCCGATGATGCGCCTTGGCTGCTTCGAGCATGTCGGGGTCACCGTTGGACAGCACCGCCAGGCGATACGCACTGCGCAAACGTTCCAGTGCTTGGGGCACATCCGGAAAGGGTTGCAGCCGCACGATCGCCTCGACCAGATCCGACACTTCGTCTGCTGTATGCGCAATGCCGGCGCGCTCCATGGTGTAAGCCACCGCCCGCTCGCCGATCTGTCGATAGCTGGTGTGGGTCGTGTGCAGCAAGGCATCGATCATCGAATTCTCGAAATGCGTGCGACGCCACCAGGTCACGAAGGCATCGGGTCGCCCGGTCCAGCCCTTGTTACGCAGAAACGGCGTCACGTACCCGGTCAGCCCAGCCTGCATGTCGACCACGGTGCCGTACTGGTCAAACATGCAGACCTTGATCCCGCTGCGCAAGGCGTCCAGATCGCCTGATCCGATCAGACTCGCCTGGGCACTCATGCGCGCTTTCGGATCAGATAGCGCTGCGTGCCATCCATGACCAGTTCCTTTCTCTGGTTGTGGACGGTCGAGGCCATGGTGAGCACTCCCGTGGTCTTGCCAGGTTCCAGTGCCGTGACTTGCAAGGCGCTGTAAAGCGTATCTCCGGCATAAACAGGCGCAAGAAAACGGCTGCTCTGATCCAGAAACGCCTTGAGCGAATCGCTGACCACATGAGGAAACTGGCCGGCTCCCGCTGCCGTCTGGATCAGCACCTGAAAGCCGTGAGCGAGCAGATGTGGCATGCCGCGTCGGCGACAATATTCCACGTCATAGTGGATCGGATGGTTATCACCGCTGGCCAACGCAAACGCGGCAAACATCGCTTCGGTCATGGTGCGCGAAGGCAGCACGAAACGCTCGCCCACGGTGAAGTCCTCGAACCAGCGCTGCGCGCACATGTGATGCGCGGCCGGGTCAAAGTCTGTCGTGGCCGCTTTGGGCGCAGGGGCTGAAGTCGGAACGGTCATGGAGAGGTCCGGTGGCTCAAAGGCTGTGATGCTGCGACCATAGCAAACTCAGCAAGGAGACACCTGACATGAGCGTCACAACGCCGGAGGTCGCCGCGTGGCGCGCGGTCGCGGACTGGTACCGCGCCTACTTCACAGGCATCGTGCTGTCCACTGTGGCACGCCGCGGCACCCCGCGCGCCACCGAGCTGGTCCACGAGATTTTCAGCCGCCAGCGGGCCGAACGGTTCCTGCCGGGACTGCGCAAGCTTGGTCTGGACCAACTGCCCCATGCAGTCGCCGCTGCGCAGTACCACTACCTGTCCAACGACATCGGCGGCGTGCCGGTGCAATACATGTACGAGTCGGACCGCAAGGCATGGGTGCGCTATCCGGTGCCTCGCTGGGCCTGGACGGGCACAGCCCTGTGCGGCATTCCCACCGAAGTCTCGCGGGCCATGCTGCTGGGCTGGCATGCCCAGAATGGTGTGACGCTCGGTAACCCGCGTCTTGGGTTTGTCTGTACCAAGCAGGCGGTCGATGGCGACTCCGGGCTCGAAGGCTATTACTTTGAATACGACCGTGACTTAGCCCCGGCAGAACGCCTGCGGTTTGCCCGCCACGAAGATGCGCCCGACTTCGACCCGACCCGTGCCCCCCAGCTGCCTACCACCACCTGGCCAGCCGAAAGGCTGGCCAAAGCGCATCGCAATTACGCGATGGAATACATTCGCACGGCCTTGCCAGCGGCGGTCGACCTCTGGGGTGCCAGCGAAGCCGCTGACCTGATGGGGCTCACTGCGCGGTTGGTGGGCATGCAGTTCTATCATGAAACCGCCAGGCGATTAGGCCTCGAGCCCGACGGCACGGCACAGTCCTTGGGCGCCTTCATGCACGCGCTGATCACCGCTCAAGGTGACGCATGCTCGGTGCGCCCGCATGGGGATGGCGTCGAAGTGATTCAGACTGGCTGGCGCCTGATGGACGATCTCGAGCGTCCGCATCAGGCCATTGCCCAGGCCTGGAACGGTCTGATCCAGGGTGCGCTGGCGGCGCACAATCATCGACTGACGCTGCAAACCGACATCACCCGCACACACGATCGGTTTCAATTCACCTGGACGATTGCTCCAGCCACTCGCCCCCACTGAAAGGCACTGATCAAACCATGCCACCTTCATCGAATACAGACCGCGGCGTCATGCTGATCACTGGAGGCAGCCGCGGGATCGGCGCGGCCACCGCGCGCCTCGCCGCCCAGAAGGGCTGGGCTGTTGCCATCGTCTATCGCGATCGCGCCGAACAGGCTGCAGCCGTGGTGCAGGACATCAGCGCCGCGGGCGGTCGCGCACTCGCGATCCAGGCCGATGTGGCCCAAGAAGCCGATATCGTGCGTGCGTTCAAGGCTGCAGATGGTCTCGGCCAGCTCACTGCACTGGTCAATAACGCCGGCATCAGCGGCGGCGTCTCACGCGTCGATGCGGTCACTGGGGCTCAACTCGACGAAGTCCTGCGCGTCAACGTCACTGCCCCATTCCTGTGTGCGCGCGAAGCTATTTTGCGCATGTCGACCAAGCGCGGTGGACGCGGCGGATCTATTGTGAATATCGGGTCCGGTGCATCAGTTCAGGGCAGCCCTGGCACCTGGGTGCACTACGCTGCGACCAAAGGCGCGCTCGACAGTATGACGATCGGCCTGTCCAAGGAAGTGGCAGCCGAAGGCATCCGCGTCAATGCGGTGCGCCCAGGCGTCGTCGACACTGAAATTCATGCATCGCGCCCACCAGGCCAGCTGGCCGAGATCATCCGCAGCGTTCCGCTGGGCCGGATCGGCACGCCAGACGATATCGCGCGCTCGATCGTGTTCCTGGCCTGTGAGGAGGAGTCGTCCTTCGTCACCGGCGCACTGCTCGATGCCCGCGGCGGGCGGTGAACGATGATCGTCCTCACCTTTTGCCTGCGCCGACTGCCGCATCTGGAACCAGCTGAATTCCAGCGCTACTGGCTCGAATCTCACGGCCCGCTGGTACGCAGCCACCTGAAAGCCATCCGCGCAGTACGCTACATGCAGTTGCATGCGCTGCAAGATCCTGTGGGCGAGGCGGTCGCGCGCATTCGCAACGCCCCGGTGCCCTACGACGGCATTGCGCAAATGTGGTGGGCAAGCCGTGCTGACCTCGATGCCTCGATGCAGGCCCCGGAAGCGCGCGCCGCTGGACGCGCCATGCTCGAGGACGAGCGCACATTTATCGATCTGCCGCGCTCGCCGATCTGGATCAATACCCTGTATGACTACCCTGCCCCAACCGCTGAGTGAGGCAGGCTCGTCTCATGCGCTCACTCGAGTCCGAACCCCATGCGCTTCAGTGTCTGCTTGAGCACGTGACGGCCCGACAAGCCTTCGATTCCTTTGGAGCGCGCGAGCACGGTCTTGGACCAGCCAACCTCGGCGATACGCTGCGAAACCTGAAAGGTGCGCATCTCGGACTCGTAGCGCTCGATGGCACTCACCTCAGCGGCTGCGTCATAGCGCTCATGAAAGAGTACCGCCTCCTGGGGCAGGCGCGGCTTGACCGACGCCGGACGGGTTGCATCGGGCCAGCCCACGCACAATCCGAAGACCGCACCCACATCAGCCGGAAGGTTCAATTCGCGCGCCACGTCTTCGGGATGGTTGCGCATGGCACCGATGTAGCAGGTGCCCAGGCCCATCGCTTCGGCCGCCACCAGAGCGTTCTGTGCCGCCAGCGCTGCATCGATGGCCGAGACCAGGAACATTTCCATGTATCGGTTCGCCCCGGCGGGCTCTCCCTTGCGTTCGGCGAGACGGTCAATCCGCGACAGATCAGCCAGAAACACCAGCAACAGCGGACACTCGCGAATTTGTGCCTGATTCCCGGAAAGTTTAGACAAGCGGTCACGCCGATCGGCGTCTTTCACCGCAATCACGCTCCAGGTCTGAAGGTTCGAGGACGTGGGTGCAGACTGCGCGGCGGCGACCATGGCCTCGAGGGTGCCTGCGGGCAATGGGCGGGAATCGAAGGCGCGGACGGTTCGGTGCGCCAGCATGGCGTCGAGCACCGCCGTGGACGGCACGGGCGCACGCGGAGCATCGTTACCATAGCGGGCCTGCAAGGCGCCTGGAGCCGGGGTGTGAAGCGAGGATGGATCGGACATGAGGATCTCGGTCTGCAAGGTCGTGGGCAAAGGCCGAGTATAGGAGCCTGCAGCCGACCTTGTGGGGATCGGGCCGCCTGATGCACGCCTGGGCATTCCACGGATGGCGTGTCGTCGCGGCCTGTTTTGTGATCGCTTCGGTCACCTGGTCGCTCGGCCTGTTTGGTGCGAGTGTCTATCTGCAGGCGGTCACAGCAGAGCATGGATGGGCCATCTCCACAGTGGCCTCGGCCATCACGGTGTTCTATCTCACGAGCGCTGCACTTCAGCGCACAGTGGCCGCGCAGATTGAACGGCGTGGGCCGCGGCCGGTGCTCACGATCGGCGCCCTGTGCATGTGTTGCGGTGTCGCGCTGATTGGTCAGGTGTCCCATCCCTGGCAGTTGTACGGCTGCTTTGTGTTTGTGGGCATCGGCTGGGCCACGCTGTCGACCACCGGCCTGAGCGCCACGGTCGCCCCGTGGTTCGAGCGTCACCAGGGGCGCTCCATGACGCTTGCCATCATGGGCGCAAGCATCGGTGCCATGCTTGGTGTTCCAGCACTGTTGCATGCAGTGGGCACCCTGGGTCTGTCGCGTGGATTGGCCGCTGCAGCGCTGATGGCTGCGCTGATTCTGCTGCCGCTGATTCTCTATGTGTTGCGGTTCAGGGGACCCGAGCAACTCGGTCTTGAGCGAGATGGCGGATTGCCTGCGGATGAGACCGTGTCATCGAAAGCGGCGATCTTGCCGGTGGCGGCATCCGGGCGTCCGCACATCCTGCTCTGGACCGCTGCCAGTGGATTCGCGCTGGGACTGATGATGCAGATTGGTTTCGCCACGCATCATGTGGCGCTGGCAATGCCCCTGATGAGCACGCGCGATGCAGGGCTGCTGGTCAGTGCAACCGGGTTGACCGCGTTCATTGGTCGACTGGTGCTTGCGCGCATCGTAGATCACGTGCCAGTCAGGATCCTCGCGGCCGCAGCCATGGTGGTGCAGTCGCTGGCCCTGCTTGCCATTGCGCTGTGGCCCACGGTTCAGGTACTCATCGTGGCCAGTCTGTTCTACGGCTATTGCGTGGGTCATGTCACCACGCTGGGGCCGGTGGTTGTTCGCCGTGAGTTCGGTGCCCAGGCATTTGCCCGCACTTACGGGTCGGCGGCCACGCTCATTCAGTTCACGTCGGCGATGGGCCCTGCCGTCTACGGCTTCATGCGCGACGGCTTCGGCGGCTATGGACCAGGCATGATCATCGCAGCAGCGGTCACGATGCTTGGTGCGCTGAGCATGGTTGCAGGCTCGCGCTGGGGGCTGCGAGCGAAGCGCCCGCGATCGACTTGAGTTGCGGTACGCCTGGGGTCAGACGGTCGCAGTCATGCGCTTGACGAGGTCGCGGGTGGCCGCGCAAAACTGGTCAATCTGCGCCCGCGTGTTCCAGATGCAGGCATTGACCCGCTGCGGATGATCCATCGGTGCAGGGGCCAGCG
>Ga0315909_10007609_pt1 | contig 12042 bp, 6 predicted proteins | sample LakEriMetagenome_11_FD_203527 | JGI IMG/M metagenome (GOLD analysis project Ga0315909, IMG submission 203527) | Freshwater fungal communities from buoy surface, Lake Erie, Ohio, United States - Buoy 2 MA125 | ecosystem: Environmental > Aquatic > Freshwater > Lake | place: USA: Lake Erie, Ohio...
GGGTTTATTTGGTCAGCACGAAGCCCTTTAGCTTCGCAAAAGCCGCTTCGATCAATGCTTTTTGTTGGTCTTGGTGCAGGTGTGAATAACCGACCGCTGGGGAAGCGGACGCTGCGCGACCGGCATAGCCCAACTTTTGACCCTCAAGCATGTTCTCGTGGATGTTGTGCTGAATAAAGAACCAAGCCCCCTGGTTTTGTGGCTCGTCTTGGCACCAAACCACATCGGTGGCGTTGGGGTATTTTTTGATCTCGGCGGCAAAGGCCTTGTGCGGGAACGGATAGAGCTGCTCCAAACGCACAATGGCCACGTCCTCGGAACCCTTGGCTTCGCGCTGCTTGACCAGGTCGTAATAAACCTTGCCCGAGCAAGCGATGACGCGCTTGACCTTGTCTGCCTTGAGCGCCTTGTTTTCGGGAATCACGGTCTGGAAACTGCCCTTGGTGAACTCTGACACCGGCGAGGTCGCGTCTTTGTTACGCAACAGCGATTTGGGCGTGAAGATGACCAAAGGCTTGCGCAGGTCACGCACCATCTGACGACGCAACACATGGAAGATCTGGCTGGCCGTGGTGGGCTGCACGATCTGCATGTTGGTGTCGGCCGCCAATTGCATGAAGCGCTCCACACGGGCCGAGCTGTGCTCAGGGCCCTGCCCTTCGTAGCCGTGCGGCAGCATCAAGGTCAAGCCGTTGACACGGCCCCACTTGACTTCTCCGGAGGCAATGAACTGGTCAATCACAACCTGGGCTCCATTGGCAAAGTCACCAAACTGGGCTTCCCAAATCACCAGGGTGTTGGGATCATTGGAGGCATAGCCGTATTCAAAGCCCAGCACCGCTTCTTCAGACAAGATCGAGTCGATCACAACAAATGGCGCTTGTTTGTCAGACACGTTTTGCAAGGCGACATAAGTGCCGGTATCCCATTTTTCACGCTTTTGGTCATGGATCACAGCATGGCGGTGGGTGAAGGTGCCACGGCCACAGTCTTCGCCCGACAAACGCACCGGGTAACCACTGGCCACCAAGGATGCAAAGGCCATGTGTTCGCCCATGCCCCAATCCACAGGGGTGTCGCCACGGCCCATGGCTGCGCGGTCGTCATAGACTTTTTTGACCAACTGGTGCGGCGTGACCGATTCGGGAATGGTCGAAATCCGCTCGGCTAAGCGCTTCCAATCAGCCAAGGGAATAGAGGTATCGCCAGCGTCCGTCCACTTTTTGCCCATGAAAGGGGCCCAGTCCACAGTGAACTTGGTCTTGAAATTGGTCAACACAGGTTCAGTGGTGTTCTTGCCCGCATCCAGAGCAGCGCGGTAGGCCTTGGCCATGTCGTCGCCCAGCGACTCACCCAGACCTTGCGCCGTTAATTTGTCAGCAAACAGCTTGCGGGTACCAGGGTGAGTGGCAATCTTTTTGTACATCAGAGGCTGGGTTAGAGCAGGTGTGTCTTGCTCGTTGTGCCCCAATTTGCGGAAGCACACCACGTCCAGCACCACATCTTTGCGGAAGGTCATGCGGTATTCCAGCGCCAACTGGGTGGCCAGCACCACAGACTCGGGGTCGTCGCCATTAACGTGCAACACCGGGGCCTCGACCATCTTGACGATGTCGGTGCAAAACACGCTGGAACGCATGTCGCGGGGGTCCGAAGTGGTGAAACCAATCTGGTTGTTGATGATGATGTGCACCGTGCCGCCCGTGGAATAACCACGGGTCTGGGCCAGCGCCAGGGTTTCTTGGTTCACGCCTTGCCCGCCAAAAGCCGAGTCGCCATGCACCAGCACAGGCAACACTTGTTTACCCAACGGGTCGTCGCGGCGGTCCATGCGAGCGCGCACCGAGCCCTCAACCACGGGGTTCACAATTTCAAGGTGCGAGGGGTTGAACGCCAGCGACAGGTGGACAGGACCCCCTGCAGTGTTCACATCTGAGCTGAAACCCTGGTGGTACTTCACGTCACCCGCAGGCAAATGCTCTGGTGCGGTGTGGTCAAACTCGGCAAACAGGTCGGCGGGCAACTTGCCCATGGTGTTGACCAACACGTTCAAGCGGCCACGGTGGGCCATGCCGATCACGACTTCTTGCACCCCTTGCGCGCCAGCGGACTGAATCAACTCGTCCATGGCGGCAATGAAACTCTCTCCGCCTTCCAGAGAGAAACGCTTTTGGCCCACGTATTTGGTGTGCAAATAACGCTCTAGTCCCTCAGCAGCCGTCAGGCGGTCAAGGATCTGTTTTTTCTTTTCGGTGCCAAAGTTGGGCTTGCTACGGATGCTCTCGAGCTTTTGCTGCCACCAGCGCTTTTCGGCCTGGTCGGTGGTGTACATGTACTCGGCACCCAGCGTGCCACAATAGGTTTCGCGCAACGCGTTCATCAATTCGCGCAACGACATGTTGTTTTTGCCAAAAAACGTGTTGCTGGTGTCGAACACGGTCTCTTGGTCGGCGTCGGTGAACCCGTAAAAAGCGGGGTCAAGGTCGGGAATATTGGGGCGTTCGGTGCGCTTCAGCGGGTCCAAATCGGCCCAACGCTGGCCCACGTTGCGGTAGGCGGCAATGAGCTGCTGCACGGCAGTGCGCTTGCGACCCATTTCGACGTTTTCGCTGGCCATGACCACTTTGGTGCCGCCAGCTTTGGCGCGCTCAGCAAAGGCGTTGATAACGGGCAAGTGTGGGACATCTTTGGCGTTGGAGCCATCGACAGCGGGAACATGTTGCAGTGCGTCGAAGTAATCGCGCCAGGAATCAGGAACGCTACCGGGATTGGCAAGGTAGTTCTCGTACATCTCTTCGACGTAGGGACCGTTGCCTCCGAAAAGGTGGGTATTGCCTGAGTAGGCGGCGTAGACGGAATTAGTCTCGCTCATATTTCGCTGACCTCCGTTTCCCTCTGGGAAACATTAGTTGGTTGATTTATACCTTCCGCGACACGGCTGAACCGTTTGGCGGATGCGACTGTGGCATGGGAAGGGCCTGAGTAACCGGCGTATTGTGCCACGACTCAACCGATACGAAACTTACACAGCGCGCAATTCATGCGCTTTAACGCCCATAAAAAAAGCCCCGCCTGGGCGGGGCCTCGGTGCATCAGGCTTTGACTTGGTCCACGATCTGCTGCAAAGCGGCCGGATCGTCCATGGTGGTCAGATCCCCTGGGTCACGGCCTTCTGCCACGGCCTGGATGGCACGGCGCAGCAACTTGCCACTGCGGGTTTTGGGCAAAGCCGTGACAAACAACACGCGCGATGGCCTGGCCACCGCCCCCAATTGCGAGTCCACCACCTTCATCACCTCGCCCTCGAGCTTCAGGCGGGCGGCCAAATCGGTCAGGCCCGACGTGTCTTTGACAATGGCAAAAGCCATGGCCACCTGCCCCTTGAGCTGGTCCGCCACCCCCACCACGGCCACTTCGGCGATGTTGGGGTGGCTGGAAATGCTCTCTTCGATTTCACGGGTCCCCAAGCGGTGACCGGCCACGTTGATGACATCGTCGGTGCGGCCCAAAATGAAGAAATACCCATCCTCGTCACGCACCGCCCAGTCGAAGGTGCTGTAAACCAGCTTGCCGGGCACGGTTTTCCAATAGGTTTTGACAAAGCGCTCGTCATCGCCCCAAACGGTTTGCAGATTGCCCGGGGGCAGCGGCCCCTCAATGGTCAACACGCCCTTTTGGTTGGCCCCGGTCAACTCTTCGCCGGTCTGGTCGTCCACCAGTTTCACGTTGTAGCCATACACGGCCTTGCCGGGCGAGCCAAACTTGCTTTGGGCCTTTTCGACGCCGTTGCAAATGGTCAGAATCGGCCAGCCGGTTTCGGTTTGCCAATAGTTGTCAATGATGGCTTTGCCGTTCAGGCCCTCAGAAATCCACTTGGCCGTAGGTTCATCCAAGGGCTCGCCCGCCAAAAACAGCGCTTGCAGGCTGGATAAATCGTATTTGGTCAGCAAGGCCGGGTCTTGCTTTTTGAGCACCCGAATGGCCGTGGGGGCGCTGAACATCACGTTGACCTTGTACTTTTCGACCAGGCTCCACCAGATGCCGCCATCTGGGCGAATGGGCAAGCCCTCATACAAGATGGTGGCCATGCCACCGATCAGCGGACCATAAATGATGTAACTGTGCCCCACGACCCAACCAATGTCGCTGGTGCAGAAATAGGTACCGCCGGGTTTGCCCTGAAAAATGTTCGGCAGGCTGGAGGCCAGCGCCACGGTGTAACCCCCTGTGTCGCGTTGCACGCCCTTGGGCTTGCCTGTTGTGCCGGAGGTGTAGAGCGTGTAGCTCGGGTGCGTGGACTCCACCCACTCGCAAGGCACCACAGTGTTCATGTGTTTGGCACGCTCGGTGGCGTAATCCACATCGCGACCGGCCACAGGCGTAAATGCCGCCAACTTGCGGTCCACCATGACCACATGGGGTGGTTTGTGCGCCGAGAGCTGGATGGCTTCGTCGAGTAAAGGCTTGTAGGGCACGACCTTGCCACCGCGCGAGCCAGCGTCGGCACTGACAATCACTTTGGGCGAAGCGTCTTCGATGCGGGTGGCCAAAGAATGCGAGGCGAAGCCACCGAATACCACCGAATGGATGGCCCCCAGACGGGCGCAAGCCAACATGGCGAAGGCTGCCTCGGCAATCATGGGCATGTAAATCAACACGCGATCGCCTTTGCCCACACCCAGGTCTTGCAAGATAGCGGCCATGCGCTGCACTTCGGCGTGCAGGTCGCGGTAGGTGTAAATTTTTTCCTGATCGGTTTCAGTCGAGACAAAAATCAAGGCCGACTGGTCGCCCCGGATCGCCAAATGTCGGTCCACGGCGTTGTGGCACAAGTTGGTCACACCCCCCACAAACCACTTGGCAAAAGGCGGATTGCTGTAATCACAAATTTGTTTTGGCTGGACTTTCCAGTCCACCAACTGGGCCTGCTCAGCCCAGAAAGCGTCACGGTCGTTAATGGAACGTGCGTGAAATTCAGCGTAGCTGCCCATGAAAGTCTCCTGAAAATAGTCTTTTAAAAACAATCGGAGGGGGCAAGCCGATATCAGGCTGCCGACTCTTCTGAATTCATAATTATGAACAAGGGACTTGCAATAAGCTGACTTTAAGCAATAGGCCTAGGGCATTGCAAGAAAATCAGCATGCCAACTAATCGCTGTCCTCTTACTCAGTTCAATACAGATCTGACGCAACCAAACCAAACCCGTCATCCCCCGACCTGATCGGGGGTCCATGCCCATGGCCTCGATGGATACCCGGTCGGGCCGGGTATGACAAATTTGCTTTACTTGAGACCCTGAACCCGTCACCCCCGACCTGATCGGGGGTCCATGACTTCGTGCCTGTCACCCCCGACCTGATCGGGGGGCCATGACTTCGTGCCTGTCACCCCCGACCTGATCGGGGGGCCATGACTTAGTGCCTGTCACCCCCGACCTGATCGGGGGTCCATGACTTTGGTTTTGATGGATACCCGGTCAGGCCGGGTATGACATACGAAGAAAGATAAATAACTGGTCACAAGGGTTAATTAAGGTCCAGGAAATCTGCGGGGGCCGAAGTTTCGAGTTTCAAAGCTCACTTAAACAAGCTTTGCAGCAACTTGAACTCGGGGTGCTCGGCGCTGCGAACCCATTCAAAAGCCACCATTTCGGCAGTGACCAGCTCGGCCCCTGCTCCGGCCAAACGGTCATAGGCGGCATCGCGGTTGCGTTCGGTGCGCGAACTGCAGGCATCGGTCACTACCCAGACCTCAAACTCGTCTTCTAGCAAGTCCAGTGCGGTTTGCATCAGGCAAATATGCGCCTCGCAACCGGCAAGCACAATGGTTTTGCGCTCCTCGGCACCCGGTTGGGGTTTTTGCAAATGGCGCGGCAAGCTGCGGGCATTGCCCCGAGGGGCTTGAGAGGGAGCGGGTTGCAACCACTCGCCCAAGCCCTCTTCTACCGCGCTGAACTGCATTTTGGCCAGCACTTGGCGGCAGTGGCTGCGGATTTCTGGAGGCATTTCACCCAGCCGTGAAGGATTTTGCTCAGTCCCCCAAATCGGCAACGCCAATGTTTTGGCAAGCGTCGCTAACTTGGCGGCATTGGCCCACACGGCATCAGCGTCCAACATGGCGGGTTTCAGGCGCGCCTGAAAATCTACCAAGACCAATTGGCATTCATCTGCATCAATCAACATAAAACACCCCATTTGTAATGGTCGTGATTGTCGCAGGCGCAGACCTTGGGCACGGCTTGTATGCACATTTAGGTGAAACGCATGGGGAAGTGCACCGCCTTTGTAGGGGTTCATGTCTTTAAATAGTGCGCGGTCCATCCGTTATGCTCCAGCAAAACCCAAACCCTAGGACTATGAAAACTCAAATTGATCACCTCGTGGTGATGGCCTCGACTCTGGAAGCCGGCGTGCAATGGTGCGAAGAGACCCTGGGCATCACGCCCGGACCCGGTGGCGAGCACGAAAAATACGGCACCCACAACCGTTTGTTCAAAATCGCGTCGCCCAAATTCCCCTTGGCTTATTTTGAAATCATCGCCATCAACCCGGCGGCCATCATCCCCAAGCGCCTGCAAGTCACTCGCTGGTTCGACATGGACGATCCGGTCCTGCAAAAAGCAGTGGCCAACACACCCAGCCTGATTCACTTTGTGGCCAGCACGGACGACATCAAGGCGGCCCGGCATCTTTTGCGCACCCAAGGCATAGAACGCGGCCAGGTGGTGAACGCCAGTCGCAAGTCGGGTAAAGGCACGCTGAACTGGCAGATCACGGTGCGTGAAGACGGGGAACGTTTGTTCAATGGTTGCTTGCCCACCCTGATTCAATGGGGCAAGCCCGATGCCACCGACCCCTTGCGCTTACACCCTCGCAACAGCTTGCCACGCTCGGGCGTGACCTTGCAAAGCCTAGAAATCAGCCACCCCAGCGGCCCCAAGTTACAAGCCGCCTGCGAAGCCATCGGCTTGGGTGACATCAGCACCCTCACCGGCCCTGCCCGGCTGACTGCCACACTCCAGACCCCCAAAGGCTTGGTGCAACTGCACAGCTTGGGCATTTAAAAATTAGCCCTTTAAAAAAGCCAGAGGTCCTCTGGCTTTCGGGTCAAAGATCCGCAGTGAATTAGTGCTTGAAAGGATTCGCTTTAAGCGCTTGAACCTTCCCATAGGCGGCCAGCAATTTCTGGTGCATGGCACAACCCTCCATGGCTAAACCGGGGGCCGAAATGCCCATAAAACGGTCGGTTTGGGCAATCAACGCTTGTGCCTGCAACAAGGCCACTGCCCCATACAGTTGACGCAACGAGGTCAAATAGGGGCCAGTGTTACCGCCGTCCGACAATTGAATCAAGGTCTCGACACAGGCATAGACGGCTCGGCGCTGGGGCGAAATTTGGTCAAAGTGGCGAATCCACTCGCAACCTTCCAAGGTTGACTCTTCGTTGCCCGAGGCCAGGGCCAACAAGGTCTTCAACTCGCCCACCCGCAAATCGGCCCAAAATGACCCGGCATCGGCCACCATGCCAATCACCGCCGCCACCGGACGCTGGTCGGCCAAGCTGGACTCGTTCAGGCTGGCCAGCAAATCAGCGCACTCCTCATCGTCCAAGTCCGTCAAATTGAGGATCGCCTCACGCATCGGGTTGGCAATGCTGTTGTTTTCAAAATCCAGATCGTCCACCGGGTAAATCTCGGACATGCCGGGCACCAAGATGCGGCAACCGTAAACCCCCAAATGTTCAAAATCAGATATGTAAATGTCAAAACCATCACTGTGGATTTTGTTCACCGACCACTCATAGTCTTGTGCGGTGGTGCTGGCAAAGTTCCAGTCCACAAACACATGGTCCGGAATTTCGCTCAAAAAGTCCCAATGAATCACGCCACTGGAGTCCACAAAATGGATTTCAATGTTGGTGGCGCTGGCAGCCTCTTCCAGGTCAAACGTGGGCGGCGGAAACCCCTTTAAGGTGTCAAGGGCTCGGCCTTGCAACAACTCGGTCAAAGCGCGCTCTAGGGCCACCTCAAAACGCGGATGCGCGCCAAAACTGGCAAAACAACCTTGGTCTTCGGGGTGTAGCAAAGTCACGTTCATCACCGGGTATTGCCCTCCCAAAGAAGCGTCTTTGACCAAAATACCAAAGCCCGCAGCACGCAAAGCGGCAATGCCAGCCGCAATGCGCGGGAAACGGTTGATCACAGATTCAGGCACATCGGGCAAGCAAATGCCCTCGCTGATGATCTTGCCCTTGATGTAACGCTCAAAAACCTCAGACAAAGCCTGCGTGCGTGCCTCGGCAGCTGTGTTGCCCGCCGACATGCCGTTGCTCACATACAAGTTGCCAATGATGTTGACCGGAATATAGGCCGTGCTGCCATCGCGCTGACGCACATAGGGAATGGAGCAAATGCCACGCTCTTCGTTACCCGAATTGAACTCCACCAGATTGCGGGCATCGATGTTGCTGTCAGGGTTGTAAAAGGCGTGCAACTCGGGGTTGAGCAAGCCCGCAGGCCAAGCCCCGTCATCAGGCAAATCAAACCAACGCTCTTGCGGATAGTGCACAAAATCGTGGTCGGCAATGTCCGGCCCCAGGTAGTAGTGGGTCCAAAAATAATTGGTCGACAAACGCTCAAAAAACTCCCCCAGCGCACTTGCCAAACAAGCCAACCGGGTAGCCCCCTTGCCGTTGGTAAACAACACCGGACAATCGCGGTCTCGAATGTGCACCGACCAAATACCCTCTACCGGGTTCAGCCAACTTTTTTCTTCAATGTGAAAACCCAAAGCCTGTAAACGGGCCTGCAGGGTCTGGATGGTGGCCTCCAGCGGCGCGTCTTTGCCGGGGATATAACTTTGTGAACTCACGGCAAAACCTTGTAATGATGGGCGTCCGGATCGGACAGGCTGCATTTTGCCTGTGTTGGGGCGAACTGTATGTACAGCCTAGGTGCCTGAAATGCTCAGGCCTCAGCGTTGGCCCCCGCCTGGCAACACGAAGCCTGCATCCACCCAAGTTTGTGCAGAAAGGCGGTTCAGCTTAAAACCGGCCTGCACCTTCAGTTCGGCCAGGGTGTCGCCGCCCTCGTCTTGCGCCGTTAAAACGGCATAAGGGTTGTCGTCATCGGGCACGATGTCCAGCAGCACCGTGATGCGTCCGGTTTGGCCGTTGACGGTCACGGACTGGTGCAAGCTGGCGTGCAATTGCTGCTCGTGGCGGCGCACAAACTCACTGGCAGTTTTCACCAAGGTGATAAACGCATTGCCATCCAGTGGCTTGGGGTTCTTTTTGTCGCGGCCCATGGTCCAGGGACCAATTAAGGCCGCCTCAGATTCACCCTCCTTGAACATCGCCACGGCCCAGCCATCGTCATCGTCATTTTTGATGATTTTGGCCGTCCATAACTCGTTTTGCCACAAGCGTGGCTCTTGAATCAGCGGGGTGTTTTCGGGTTCTGGTAGAAGCGGGATGTTTTCGTTCATTGCGTATGGGTGTTTTTCGAAGGCATCGCTAAAAAATGACTCCGTTTTAGAAGACTGAAAGCAGGTAAAACTCCACATTGTCACCCCCGGCCTGATCGGGGGTCTATGCCTTCGACGGCGATGGATACCCGGTCAAGCCGGGCATGACAGATGAGTGGGCGGGGCATGACTGATGAGTGAGCTGGGCTTGAATGATGAGTGAGTTGGCCGTGACAAAACTCCACATTGTCACCCCCGACCCGATCGGGGGTCCATGACTTCAGCGGCGATGGATACCCGGTCAGGCCGGGTAGAACATATAAAAATGGGAAAGGGAGGGCAAATGAGTCAGCCAAGCAGTGAACTCCACAGGGCAACAGGCCGTAGTGATTTCAGGGTTGTAACGATTTCAGGGCCGTATCGATTTCAGGGCCGTAACAATTTCAAGGCTGCAAGTGCAAGGTCAGTAAAAGCACTTGACTGGCCCCATTTTCACGCAGAAGTTCGGCGGCCACCGAGGCGGCCCATCGGGTACGCACGCTGCTGGCCACCAGTAACACCGGGCCCGAGGGCACGGCTGCGTCGCTCAGCAAGTGAATGGCCGACTCCAGATGCGCCACCACCGGTCCAGAGGCTGCGTCCTCAGGTGCTGCGCCGCCGCGCCAGACCAAGACATCGTGCAAAGGCAAGCGCCCTTTCTGAGACAAATGCGCCGCCAACTGCTGGCTTGCCGAAAAACCCTGAACGGCACCAGGGCCCGGCAAAGGCACCACACATACTGGGCGTTGGCCCCACACTTTAGCCCAGCGCGTCAGGGTGGCCACGGCCCCGGCCAACAACTCTGGGGGCACCTGAAACCCATCACCGGCATGGCCTTGCAAAACCGATGGCCGCAAGGTTTGCAACTCGGTGGCCCAAGCCGGATCGTCGGCAAAGGCCACGGCACGCCCGGCCTCAAAACCCTTGATATTGCCTTTGCGCTGCACCCCGGCAGGCCAGCGTTTGCGGGGTTCAATGTCGGTGTCCATGCCACGCAAAAAATGCCGTGCGGCCAGCAAATTTTCAAGCGATGGGGCCAAGCCCGGATGCGGCAACTGCCCCGTACACACCGAACAACGCCCGCACGGCTTGGGTTCAGGGTCATCCAATGCAGTCTGCAAATACGCCATCAAACACCCCTGACCGTGGGCGTATTGGCGCATGATGTTCGCTTCTTGTTGGCGCACCTCGGCCAGTGCCGTCCATTTGGCGGTGTCATGCGCATAAGGCTGCCCCGTGGTTTTCCAGAGCGTGTCCACTTTTTCCAACACCCCGTCCACCGCTAAAATTTTTAGCAGCGCCTCCAGGCGGCCACGGCGGATGCCAGTTTCCGACTCAATGTCCAGCAAGCCCCGCGCACGCTCGGCCAAACACGCCAGCACCTGTTCGGCCGTTTGGCGTTCGGGGATGGAGGCTGTGGCAAAGTAATCCCAAATGCGTTCATCGGCATCAGAGGGCAGCAGCACCCCCTCGGCATGCGCCACAGCCCTGCCCGCCCGCCCTACTTGTTGGTAATAGGCCACCGGAGTGGCGGGCGAACCGACATGCACGCAAAAACCCAAGTCGGGCTTGTCATAACCCATGCCCAGCGCTGAAGTGGCCACCACCGCCTTGATTTGGTTGTGCCGCAAACGGTCTTCTATCTGCAAGCGCACGTTGGCATCGGTCTGGCCCGTGTAGGCATCCACCGCATGACCACATCTGCGCAAAAACGCTGTCAGGCGCTCAGCCTCGGCCACTGTTAGTACATACACAATGCCCGAGCCCGGCAACTGCACCAAAGCATCGGCCAGCCAGGCGTAACGCTGCAAAGGCGACAAACCCGGCACCACCGACAAGGTGAGCGAGGTGCGCGCCAAAGTGCCCCGAAAAGTCACCGTTTTGCTGGGTATAGCAACGTCTGCAGCAGAGGCATCGCTCGTAAAAGAGCCACCGCTTGCCGCCTGGCTTGCTTTGGCATGCTGCCCATCCAACTGCGCCCCAATGTCTTGTGTCACGCGTTGGTTGGCGGTGGCCGTGGTGGCCAGAACACTGGCCGTGGGGGTAGACAAAAGGGCACGCGCCAGACGTTGGTAATCGGGCCTGAAGTCAAAGCCCCAATCGCTGATGCAATGCGCCTCGTCAATCACGATCAGCCCCACGCGGGCCAGCAAAGCGCCCAGCCTTGCGGCAAACCGGGGGTTGCCCAGCCGCTCGGGTGAAACCAACAGCACATCCACCGCATCGGCGTCCAGGCTTTCAAACACGGCGTCCCAGTCGTCCACGTTGGTCGAATTGACGGTGGCCGCCTTCAGGCCCGCCCGTTCGGCGGCGCTCACTTGGTCACGCATCAGGGCCAACAAAGGCGACACCACCAACGTGGGTCCTGCCCCGGTGCTGCGCAGCGCATGGGTGGCCGCCCAATAAACCGCCGACTTGCCCCAGCCCGTGGCCTGCACCACCAACACGCGGGCGGCAGGTTGCAACACGGCGTGCACCGCGTCCACTTGGTCGGCGCGAGCATGGGCGTTTGGCCCCGCCAACCGGGCCAACACCGTG
>Ga0315909_10007612_pt1 | contig 12040 bp, 16 predicted proteins | sample LakEriMetagenome_11_FD_203527 | JGI IMG/M metagenome (GOLD analysis project Ga0315909, IMG submission 203527) | Freshwater fungal communities from buoy surface, Lake Erie, Ohio, United States - Buoy 2 MA125 | ecosystem: Environmental > Aquatic > Freshwater > Lake | place: USA: Lake Erie, Ohio...
CCATCAACGGAGCATCTTCATTTCCATAGATTCGGTAGTGGTCATTAAACACATCACCCTCAAATGAATCTACAAACCCATCTACATATGGGTTATTGTCAAAGATGGTGTGAACTACCTCAAATGGGTCATCCCAAGAGGACCAGTTTTTTTCCATCTGACCAAACATCTTTCTCAACAATTCCGGCGAGGGAATCCACACTTTACAATCCGGATACTTCTCTTTGAGTTTTCTTGGAAACGAAGAAATAATTCCCCAATCACCAACACCAAAACAAGTTCGTAGAATTACAAAGTTTTTAGTTTCAAGATACTCATCCGGAATGTAGGATGGGTCTTCCATAGGAAATCCTAACTTGTCAACTTCTCCAATAGGATATAGTTCGTTATTGTATGTTCTCCAAAAAATCATTCCGAAACAGCCCTTCCTTTCATTTTTTCCCAATCTCGTTCAGGTCTAACCTCAAGGTTTGTTTTCCAACCACCTTCAATGGTGTTCATATTCACACCTACCTCTTTAGCAAATGTAATCAATGCGTTCACATCTTTTGGGAAACAAGTTCCACCATATCCCATTTTACCATCCGGTCCAGGAACGTGAAGGTGAGAATCTCCAATACGGCCATCAGAGGCAAATCCGTAAAGAGCATCATCCCAATTCACACCAATTTCTAATGCAAGTCGGTAGAACTCGTTCATCACCGCAACTTTGGTGGCGAAGAATGTATTGTTCATATACTTGATGTATTCCGCAGTGGTAGAGTCGGTATGAATGATGTGTTTGTTTTTAAATCTATCCGTAAACAATTCTTCAACTCGTTTGGTAAGTTGTGGGTCTCCGCCCAAAATAATTCGGGCTTGAGTCAACATATCCAACTTCGCGGTTCGTTCGGTCAAAAACTCCGGTGAGAATACTACGTTGTATCCGTATCGTTGTACCAAACCTTTGGTTGTACCCGGCAACACCGTGGACTTAATAATAAAGATGGTATCTTTTTTAGGAGTAATTGATTCAAAGAATTTTTCAATGTATGAAATGTCTTGTGAACCATCCAACTTCATAGGGGTTGGGAGTGATACAAAGATAAATTCTTGTTCAAGGGCTTCCTCAAGGGTATGGGTAGCCTTCAAAGGGTCAATGTCGTAAACACGCACATCTGCGGTTGGGGAAAAGGCAAACGCTTGGGACTCACCCACAAAGCCATTTCCAATAATTGCAACTGTTTTTTTCATAGATAATTGTTAAATTTTCTTTATGACACACGAATCGTGTCCAAACATCCCATCACGATAGGGTTTCGTAATACGAGTTTTGTCTTTCTTGTCTTTCAATAGTTTTAGGATGGTACAAAGATAGTTCTTCGGTCCAAGGTAGGTTTGAAATAGTTTCAAATCCAACGAGTTTTTCGTGAACCTTGTTTTCCCAACGAATGGAATCTAAATTCTTATAGATTCTCCATTGAGCGTCTGGAAAGTTTACCCAACCATTACTATCCACTCTCCAACCCCACTTCTGAATGTGGTCTTGTGTCAAACCTTCTACCGTGTTTACTCGTGGTACGAGAATTACATCTACATCATTTGATTCTAAAATTTCGTGGATGTTGTCCATTAGAACTTCGTGTGGAATTTCATCTGCATCAATCTGAAAGATGTAATCACCCAAACACGCTTCGGTCAAGGCGTTTTTCATATTTCCAAAATGACCATCAAAGTGATATGCAATTCTACGAATACTACTACCCAAAATGTTTAGGTATTTTTCTACTTCTTTTGTACCATTTTTTGTGTCGTAGAACACCACGATTTCATCTTGTGGTTTCTTTCGGTCAATAAGGAATGTAAGTAATCGTTGGATTTCAATAAACTCATTACACACCGTCACCGCATAACTAATTTTCATAATCAATCATCTTTTTTAATTTGTTCTTCTTGGCGTCTCTTTGCCTCTGGCTTAATTTTGTCATTAACCCCATAGTTGTAATTATACACCATTACTTGACCTACGTTTTTATAAACAAGAGTTCGGTATCCATCTTGGAGTTTTCTATTTCTGATTTCACCCATATAAAATGCTTTGGATGCTTCATCAATTCGTAGTTTGGTCAAATCCAATTTACGAACACGAGTGGATTCCGCCATAATTTCGGGATAATCTGCTGCAAGTCTTGAGAAAACAATAGGACTTACCTTATCAAGGTCTACACAATGTAGATACTCTTTGTATTTAGGTTGTAAAACAAACACGAAGTATTCACCCTTTTCACCACCAACTTTTGTGTAATCAATTTTTGCAACCATACCCCTCTCCAAGTTTGATTTTTGGAGTCGGGTAGGGTCGGATAGTTTACTTCTATGTTGGTTTTTAAAATCAGGCATTTGGCTTCTTCAATTTGGGGAGTTGTAGTGTCTTTGTATCACCAATCTTTTTTAGGTTTGGTAGTTGAAGCGCAACTTGTTGGGGTCCATTTCCGGCTCCGTGTTTTTGTAAAAGTTCACGAAGTAATTCAGTCATTTTACCAATAGTGAAATTGTCTTTTACATACTTACGATTCTTACGAGACCTCTCTTCTGCTTTCTTATAATTATCGTAAACATACTTTAACATTGAACTTGCTTCGGAATAGTTAATGGTAAACCAACTGGCTTCCTTCATAATCCAATCATTAGCCGCTGATGGGTGAACTTGTTTAATATCACCACCCACCAAGAAGTTATAATCTTTGTGTAGAAAATCTAAATGACCACTCCAATTTGATGCGATAATTGGTTTACCACTAATACAAGCTTCCAATAGAGGTCTACCAAATCCCTCACCCTTTGTAAAGGAAAGGTGAGCTTTTACCTTTGGGTGATTGTATAACGAATTCATTTCTTCATCTGAAAGGTCACCATCAAGGATATAGATATTTGGTAAGTTTTTAGAATCAACTTCGTTTCTAAGCATTTCAACTCGTTTACGGATTTCGTGAACATTTGTGATTCCAGGAGCAACAATAGATGTTTTCAAAATCAAAGCGGGCTTCTTCATTTTATTCTTAAATGTTTCAAAGAATGTGTAAATCATACCGCCAACATTTTTTCGGTCTTCACCATTGTTTCCCTGCAACCAATGACCCACGAATAAGAATGCAAAATCCTCTTTTACGGAATTCATTACATCATTTACGGATGTATGTACTGGTAATTTATTATCGTAAATATCCTCGTGGAATCCTTCAAACAAAACTTCAACTGGCTTTTGTAATCTAACTTCTCCAATTTTTTGTTTTGTCTTATCATCCATTTTATCATACACCACCGATAGGGTTGTAGCAGAGTGTTTAGATGATACAAGGTTTAAGTCCATACGATTACATCCTTCAATGAATGCTGGAGTTGCTTGGTTAGTTTCAATTACCGCAGATACACCAATGTTGTAATGACCAACGGGTTGGAACTCGTTTGGAATAGTAATCTGAATCCAAACATCAGGTTTTTGTTGAATACCACCCACGAATCTTGAAATCAAGTCATCATCGTTTGGTGATACCAAAGCGGTTTGTGGTGTATTACCCCATCGTTGAGGTAGAATTTTGATATCCCACTCTTCACCCTTTACTTCAATCAAAGAACGAACAAAATCTCGTGAACGAGAACCATAACCACTTCGTGTTGCAATCGGGCAACTAACTATACATAACTTTTTCATAATGAATACATTTCAAATCGTTTACGAGGTGTCCAATTTTGGAAACACCCATCAATTGCGTCAATAAATTGTTCACCCATAGATTCCGAAGCCATACCTGCTTCATACACAACCCAATGATGACCTAACAAACCACATTGATTTAGATATTCTCTACCACTATTGAAGGCAGAATCTAACTGGTTTGCTACTTCAAAGTAATCACATCGGTCATCAAAAATATATGGGGTCATTGGTGAACCTTGAAGTGATAGATTGGATGGCCATACGGGAAACGCCCACAAACCACAAGTTAATCTACCACTACTCTGCAAACTCATCCAATCTCTACGGTTGTGAAGTGAACCAATTTTGATATAATCTTCAGCCGTAAGTTCTTTACCATCCAATTCAAAACCACATTGGTCTTGTAGACCGCCAGTCACATTAACAATAATCGGAGTTCCGGCTCGGAGAGCTTCACAACTTGCAAGTCCAAAACCTTCGTTTGATGCGATGTTTAGGATGATATCACCTGAATTGTAGAATCTATTTAAGTCTTCGGTTGAAAATTGTGAGTTTGTAAATTTATAATCACCATAATGACCATTGTATTTTATTACCTCTGGAATATCAGTTCCATTTTCATCCACTTGTTGTGTATGCATAAACAATAAAACCTTCTTGTCTTGGTGGCGTTTAGCAAACTCATTAAATGCAAGGACTACATCACCTGGAACTTTTCTACGAATGTTTCGGTTATTCCAAATAACAACAAAATCATATTTGTCAAGGTCGTATTTCTTTCTGAACTCAATGAGTTTTTCATCCGTTGGTTCAAGTGGTTTGAATAAATTGGACACTCCGTGTGGAATGTATTTGTAAGCCCAATCCTCTTTAGCCATACCATACTTTTCAAGACTTCTTTTGTTAATACCATAAGTTTGTTTTGAGATAGACATCAACAAATCACAACTTGCGTAGAATGGAGCATTCCACATAGGGTCTGGTAATGAGTCCCAAATGTTGTAATACATAATAGGAACAAATTGGCGAAGTTCGTGTTCCATATTATACAACCAACCCCAAAAACGAGGGTCAGTAAAGTGTAGGATTGCGTCTGGCTTTTCAATGTTAATAATCTTTCTCAAAATATCAGCATCACCATATCCGTTATTTGGATAGATTTTTAAGTATCCATCATCAATACCCATTTCTTTGGAAGCGTCAACTGACAGGTCAAAGACCTTACCAACATCAGGATGTTTTAGAGCAGCACCTAACTGAACCCAATCATATTTGTGTAGGGTTGATAGGACAATCTCTTTACTTTGTGTTGCGATTCCACTATGGAGTCGGAGGTCATCCGATAGAAGTAGAATCTTCTTTTTCTTTGGTTTATTTGGGTCTACTTTTCGTAGCTTTGGTAATTGTAATTCCATATCGTAACTCTTTGGTATAAGTATTAAAGTTTATTGAACAAATGTGACTTTTTTGTCGTTCCAATATACTCTTTTTTCAAAGTGTTTCCACTCTTTAATATCAATTTGACCAAAATACATAATCTTGTCTGCGTTCTGCGCAATCAAGTCGTATTGGTGTAGTTTTTGGGTTGGGTGGTGTGGTTTGTCGTAGTATTCTTCCGACATTCCACTATAAAGATTCATTGGAGTTGATGCGAGATTGTATTCAATATAGTTTACATCTAATTCAATACAAAACTTACGAACCCACTTTTCAATGCCCATCTGATTACCACGACTCACAATAGTGAGTTGGTCTCCAAACTTTTGTTTTAGTTTAAATATAAGGTCTTTGATTTCACCACGATTTTCGTATCGCTCGTCACCAATTAGTGCGATTTTCATATCACCTTTTTTATTATATAACCTTTTTACTCGCAACCGATTTGGATTGTTTGTTTGATAGTTCTTCATCAAAATAACTCTCTCAACTTTTGTTTTTCTATAACTGATTTTACTTTACTTACATAATTAGGGTCTTCAGCATAAGAAGCGTTCAAATACCGAAAGTATTCTTCTTCAGTTTGAATACCACCCAAATACCTACATTGGTAAAATGCGTAATCGTATACTGATTCTTCCCAAGTATCGTAATATGCGTGGTTGTGTTGTGTTCCCTTCGCGGTGTTAACTCGTTGTTTAGCTTGCTTCATACCAAACAAGTTGTTGTTTTCTCGGAAGATTTTTGAGTTAAACTGACCTGTTTCTACATATGATTGAGCCAATGCAATGTGAGGGAACTTTATGTTTAATTCTTTCATCAAAGTTATTAACTCATCTTGATTGAATGGTGTTTCTTTGATGTTTAGAAGTAGTAGGTTTTTTTCATAACTACTCAAATCTCCAAACGCAGCATATCTACCGATTCCGTAAGATACACTACCAATTACAAATGTAAAACCTGCTAAAACAAGAATTAGTTTTTTGAATCCAATTCGTTTGAATTCCAACAGGGTTTTATTGTAGCTATACAACATAATTAAGGATTTTGGTTAAATAGTGTGTCGTTGTGATTTCGGACACAAATCATCTCGGTCCTTGAACGGACAAAATCTACAATTCTTACCTTTCTCACCGGCTTTGGCTGGGAATAGACCATCTACACGATAGGTTCCATCTCCATTAAAAGCAGCAGATACAAAGGTGTCAAAGTTTGATGTGATTTCTTTCAAAGTCCGACTACCAGCGGATGGTTTGAATAACTGAATTCGTTTATCGTAGATGTTGTTTTCACTCAACTTTCGTTTTAGAATGATGTATTGAACATCAATTCGGTCAACATCATATCCGTATTGTTCGGAAAAGAACTTTTTGTATAGAACCAACTGAGCGGTCTTGGTTTTGTCAGCCTTAGCCCACTTGTTCCAACCACTCGTAGATGTTTTGATGTCATCAATAATAATACGGGCGTTTTCAGTATCCTCAAACACCAAGTCAAGGAAACCCTTCATCATTACATTCTCGTTTGCCGTTGGGTAGTAGATTGGTAATTCAATACCTACCAACTTGATTTTCTTGGTAGAAAAGTACAAAGCCCTCTTCTTCTTCAAATACTCAATAATCTCAACACCATCTTGGTAGAACTCATTCATTTGTTCTTTGGTGGTAAACTTTTTACCATAGATAGCCATTGTTTTTTTGTATTCGTTAGCCATTGTGTCTCTCAACATTGAGTTAAGGTCCATCTCATTGGCTTTCTTAACACTTGAAGAATACATAGTGTCTAACCACGCCTGAATGGTTTCGTGCATTGAAGTTCCAAATATAAGATGGATAGATGGGTCATCTATTTTGTGACCATCCATATAGGTTAACTTCCATTGTTGAGGACAATTAGCCCACATCGTATATTGGGAATAGGAAACTTTTACATCACCCTGCTTTTCTACATAAACAGGAATCTGAAGTAGTGTTGTCTTTGACTTTTTCATCTATACAAATATACGAAAAAGTTTTTAATTATCCAAATTTTTTACAGACTTTTTTAGCTCAACTTCAACTTCCCAACTCGGCTTTCGTTCACGGATATATTTTAAAATACCAACAGCAACTTCATCAAACTTTTCATCAGTCACAATGTAGGTCACCTCACGAACGAGTTTACCATTATCATATGCAACTTCCAAAGCCCCCATTTGAGCACAAAGTTCACCCTTGTAATAAATGTCGGTTCCTTTGTAAGAAAACCCTTCCGTAGAAACGTTTGCAAGCGGATTTACAGCACAAGAACTTAAAAGGAGAATACTCCCAAACAAAATGTTTTTCATAATTTTATCCATTTTTGATTACTATCTAATCTAAAAGAACCAAAGTGTTCTCGGTTCCATTCATTTGGCGAAATCAAAGACAAAAACAAATTACCATCATTACCAATATATAAATGGTATGCTTCGCCAATCACAGGTTCAAAACTGAACTTTGCTTTGTAAACCAAATCATTCCACTTAAACTCATCTACCAATTTTTGATATTCTTCTTTAAGTTCGTTGAATTTGGTTTCTAATTGTTTGTTTACTTTGTTTACACCCCTTTGCTTCCAAAGGTCTACATCATCACTTTTGATTATGGGCGCTCCAACGTTTGTAGCGTATGGAAGAAGATGGGCGTTATACCCACCTTCTTCACTATACACCACATAGTCGGGCTTTTTATTTTCCCCACTTACCACGCTGAACAATCTGAGCGATAATTCCGTAGACTGAAAGGTCTTCGTATGTATCTTGGATTGGCTCACCAACCTCATCTGGCTGACCAAATACTACCAACTGCTTCAATCGCTGAACCTTGTCATTGATACGGAACCAAAGACCTGTAAGTGATAGTTTTACTTCATCTTGGGTTTGTAATGCGGTTCCTACGGAAATGTTACCAGGTCCATAGTTTCTCTGCTTTTTACAAAAGGTAAGGTACATTTCATCCAAAATGTTTTTGAACTCTTCGGTAGTTTGTGGATATACTCTCTCACAAAACTCAACTGCGGATTCCGCTTCAGGTTGAGTTGGGCTGTATTTTGCTTGGACTTCTTCACCAACCCATTCTACTTTTGTTTTTGCTTCTTTAATCATTTTAGCCATTTGTCTATTTCTTTTGGGTCAACCCCATATTTAACAATTATTGATTTGATTTCATCCTTGGTAAGAATATCAAGGTAATCCAAAACTTCACGAGATGATACTTCATAGTATTTACACAAATACTGAATTACATTTTTATCCCATTTATCTTCGGACTTGCCTTTGATGTACTTGTTGAATGATTTTTTCTTTGGTAGGATATCCAAATAAAACTTGTAAACCTCTCGTGGGGTGAGTTGTCCGTTGGTGTACTGATTAACTATGTTTACAATCTCAATGTTATCAGCACCCATAGACAAGAACCGATTCACCATATAGGTTTCAAAAGATTTCTTATCCATAGGGGACAAACTCTCCCACGGAGTTTTTAGATGTGTAATACCACCCAAGTGGTCAAATAACCCCTTGGCTTTTACTACACTATCATCACTTTTCTTCGCCACCTTCAAAGAACTCTTTAGGAGTGAACTTTGGGTGTACGGTTCCACACTCATTACATACCACCACAGGAATAGGCAACATTGATTGTTGACCATTTGGAGACATAACCGCAGGGACTTCTTTGAACATAGTCACCTCGGTGAAGAAAATACCTTCACAATTAGGACAGCTTACCGTCTTTAACTTGAAAGGGTCTACGTTAATCTTTGGTGCTTGTTGAGTGGGTTGTTTTTGACCCATTGGAATTACTTTACCTTTTGCCATTTTAAATACTTGTTATAATGTTTAACATCATCGCCATTACGTTGATTTCTTTATCAACTACCATAGTGTCTTTATACTGACCATCTGCGATGTTTAAGATGGTCTGTCCGACTTTACCCTCTGCATATTCATCAACTCTATCGTATAATGTTCTATACAAAGGTTCAAAGCTTTTAACACCTGAATCAGCAATAATTTGTCTGACATTAGTGAACTTTGTTTTTGCATCATTTTTAGACATCAATTCTTGTACCACTTTGTCAGTATAATTTGCTTCAAGAGTTGATTGTTTGTCAATCACCAATTTTCCGTTGATTACTTGTCGTTGAGCTGCGTTCAACACCCTACGGATGTCAGGATAACCACTATTAACAATCACAGCCAAATCCGACATTTCAAATTCAACACCCTCTTGGTTTAGGATTTCATTCAGTCGTTTTGCGACTTCCTTTTTGGATGGTGGTGTAATAGCGAATGTCTGACAACGAGATTGAATGGGGTCAATTACCTTTTCAACAAAATTACAAGTCAAGATAAAACGAGTTGACGCTGAAAAGGTTTCCATAAGATTACGGAGAGCCGCTTGGGCGTTTTGAGACAAATAATCAGCCTCATCCAAGATAATAACCTTCCACTTACGAAATCCCATAGAAGATGCGAATCCACGAATTTTGTCACGAACCGCATCAACGGAGTTCTCATCCGAAGCGTTGATATACATCAAATCACAATCAATTTGATTGGTGATGATTTTTGCGAGCGTAGTCTTACCTGTTCCGGCTTGACCATACAGCAACAAATGCGGAACATCTTCGTTTTGGATATAAATCTTTACTTTTTCAAGGATATGTTCATTTCCAACATAACCTTCCAATGTATCCGGTCGGTATTTTTCAACCCATAGTGAATTACTCATCTTCCTACTTCTTTTAGGTATTTTTCTTTACAATCTTCCCACGACATACCAATGATGTCAATATAAAACAGCGATTCTGGTTTGATACGACCTTCATCAAATAAAGTTGTGTATCTACGAATAGCTTTAGGTTTCCACCAATTCATCGTATATTGGTCACCATCGTTAAACTTGTCTTTCATTACAAGTTGGTCTTCGGTGATTTCATTACGAAGAAACTCATTACCATTCTCATACATCTGAGCGAAATATACACCTCTTTTGAATCCGTGTTGATAGTGTGAACCCTTCAAACCAAGTTCTTTAAAAATCATCGTAATGACTTTTTGTTTAACTCCGGTTGCGGGTCCATCTACACCTTCTTTTTCAGCGGTTTGTTTGGCGTATTCTTCAGCTTTGTGTTCCTTTACCCATTGATGCCATACCTCATATACTGAATCATCCGGTTTGGTAGAAACCTTACCTGCGGATTCGCCGAGGGTTTTGAAATGTGGGATTCCATTATATTGGGAGTGGATACCATACAAAGAAGTGGTGCCTACTGCGATTAGAGTTTGTCCGTACTTTTCTTTCCAATGTTTACGAACTTCAGGCGATGTCGCCATACAAGCCACTAATTTACCACCCAAGAAATTGTACCCCAAGGGTTGAGTACACACAATGGTACTTGCGATAGTGGTATGATTCAAACGACCATCTTTGTATTTGTTGTCTTGTGTCCACCCAATGTAGGTATCCCTAACTCCCAATGATGTGACATCTGAAGCCAGCGAAATCAATCCAAGAATCTTACCACTAACCTTGTCCTTAATGTAGATTTTTACATTACGACCGGGGTTAGCATCAAAAGACATCGTATGGATTAACTTTCGGATTTCGGTCCAACGAGTAGATTCCTTTGGGTCATCAACAATTTCTACATAAGGGTCAAGGTCTTCAATTTCTTTGATTGTTTGTTCCTTGTTGTAGATGTCAGTTGGCATCCAAAGAGAATTGTAGTGAAGCGCCAGACTTGCTTTTCTCTTCATAGAGGTATCCAAGTCGTGATTCCACTCCTGCCACTTTTTATATAGCGTTTGTTCTTCTACTGACATAGTAGAAAGGTAGTCCATATTATCTATGAACTTTTTCTTTTCTACATCGTAGTCAAATTCCGGCTTCGCTGGTTCAGTATCCCAAAACATTACTTTACTTCTACAAGGTAGTAATTAGATTTGTATCCTTCGTGTTCAAAAGAAACCGAAGCAAGACCTTGTGATGAAATCTTCATAGAAGATGACTTCGCGTTTCGGTTTGCGTTGAGGATTTCTTTCAAGTATTTAGCTGAAAATGAAATAGGTTGAACATCACCATCACAAGTACAATCAACATTGATAGAGATTCGGTTTGAGTTGATTTTAGAGTATCCCAAAATAACCTCACCTTTGTTGTTATTACAAGTAAAAGTAAATGTGTCAGAATCACTCAAAGCACCCTTTGACTTGATGAACGTTGCGACAAACGCTTCATCCAAAGTGATGGTTGAGTTAAAGTTGGGGAGTTGCTTGAGTTCGGGAACTGCTGGGATAACTGACAATTCAGCCAACACATAGTTTACCGATGTTTTAGCATCTGAAAACACCAACGTGGTGGTATTTGCATTTACATCAACATTACCATCAAGAACACCAAGAAGACCTTTGAGTTGTGAAGTGGTGTAGATACCAAACTCTCCATTTGGGAAAGATTTATCTTCACTTTCTACAACACCCAAAAGAGTCTTGTCATCGGAGATAAAGCGAACTGACATTCCTTCATCAGATGATACTACCTTAACGGATTCAACTTCACCGCCGAGGTTATAACGAGAGATAAATCCCTCAAATGAACTTTTCTTCATACTTTTTAATTTTTAGTTTAGACAAATATACGAAATAAAATTGGATTATCCAAACCATTGGTGGATTTTTTGTTTTCTTTTTTTAAATCGGTAAATGTAAATGTTCTTTGTCAGCGTTTCCACATATTGAGCACTTCCATTATCCAATGCGTTTTTCAATTCAATAGCAACGGGCTTTAATTTCCCATTGTGTTTGTTTCTCAAAGTTTTGTCGTGATATCTACGACCATTCCACATAATAACTCTACCGGCTGATGTTTCACCTACACACTC
>Ga0315909_10007620_pt1 | contig 12030 bp, 15 predicted proteins | sample LakEriMetagenome_11_FD_203527 | JGI IMG/M metagenome (GOLD analysis project Ga0315909, IMG submission 203527) | Freshwater fungal communities from buoy surface, Lake Erie, Ohio, United States - Buoy 2 MA125 | ecosystem: Environmental > Aquatic > Freshwater > Lake | place: USA: Lake Erie, Ohio...
GACAACTTAGCGAAATTTATGGCGATGGAAGCAAGTACATCCGTAACTTCGATGCGTTTAAGAACGATCCTCGTTATAAGAAAATTGAAAAAGAATACGAGGCTCGTCTTGAAAAAATCATGGCCGAGGACGTTAAGTTAGAAAAGAAAATGCCCGTTGAAGGCAAGGGATCTGCAAAACCTGCTTCCCGCGCGTTTTCTGATCCAGACAAAGAGCGCCGTTACCAAGAATATCTTCGCAGCAGGAGAGGTTCCTAATGGATGAACAGGAATTAGAAGAGTTTGAGTTTCGTGCCAGGATGGAAGAAGAGGCCGCAGCAAACCGGTCTCTCGTTGGCAAAGGCATAGACAAGGCTGCTGAGTTTTTTGGAACGGAACCGGACAGCACCGCTTTTTGGAGCGGTGTTGGTGCTGTTGCTGGAAAGCCCATCGGCTCGGTGGTCAAAGGTGGGTACGAAGCCATCAGTAAACCAAAAACGGCTGCGGAAACACCGGGGGCAGGAAAACCTTTTGATCCCCGTTCGTCAGGGCAAAAGTATTCCGCAAAAACTGGTTACGGTGCGGGCCCAGGAGAGACGGTTCAAGAAGTTGTCGAAGAGTATAAGGCTCGTCGTGCTCCAGTTGGATCCGGCAAGGTATCCAAAGGTATTACCAAAAACGCACCGCCGACTATTGAAAAGTATTTAGAACAGCAGGCTCGCGAAGCTCGTGAGGCTGCTATGCGTGCTCGTAATGCCCCCATAACAGAAAGGCTTGCCGCTAAACTGCCAAAGTCAGTGCAGTCTGCTGGGCGTGTTGCCTACGGCGCTGCAAGCGGCGTTCCTCCCTGGCTCGGTCGCACTGTGGCTGGTGCAAGTCTTGGCGCACAGGCAGCCGACACACGTAATCGTTTCCTCGCCGGAGACGTTCGTGGCGGGATCATCAGCGGCCTTGGCGCGCTTGGGTCCGGCATGGCGTTTGTTCCACATCCGTTAGTCCGCGGTTTAGGAACCGCACTTGGTACCGCAGCCCCAATGCTTAATATGTACCTGGACGAGCCAGAACAAAAAGCAACAGGCGGCGTTGTCGGGTATGCAAAAGGCAAAGCAGTTCAAACGCTGAAAGAATTAAACCCTTTTGACCTTACCAAGTTAGAAGGCAAGACGATTCTTGGTACGATGTCTGATAGGACCGCAGTAGACCTTGCCCGCAATTTGTATGGCGGTCCTATGTTTCCTCGCATTCACGAAGGAGCAGCTTGGGGAGTAGATAGCCCCGGTGCGGCATCACGTCTTTTAAATGCAATGAATGAAGCCGGCGGCCCGAAGAATGTTGTGGTTTCGCCCATGCTTATGTCTCCTGGAGCGCACAAATCAAATCGAGACGTTTCAAAAATTGCGTTAAGGGAGTTTCAAAAGAATTTTCAAGAAGGAAAGTTTGGACCCGAGAGATTAGCAGAGATTGAAATGTCTGCCAGAAAGATACCTGGTTTAGAATCTCTTGGCGGACTGACCGAGGCTGAGGCATTAGATGCGCTTAATCGAATGACATTTAAGCAGCGCGGGGATCTGGTCGAGCGCCTTGGTTCAAAACCAAAGACCGCGCCCGCATTAGATTTAAGTAAAGTGCTTCGAGAGACAACAGAGCCGGGAATTGAAGGTGCTGAATTAGGTGCAATTGGTCCTTCAATATTTACGCTATCTGGTCATAAGTCGGTTAACCCGGCGCTTCACGGTTCATATAGTCAAATTCTCCATGGCGATCTGTTGGGAGAAATGCCGACAATTCCCCGGCAATTCGTGTTCCGTAATCTTGAGGCACGCGCCTTGAAAGAACTTGGTCGTCCACTGTCTGATTACAATTACCGGACATCGGTAGGCGTGCCGTCACAATTGGTAGATGAGAAAATTCTGCGCTCGTGGGACGAGTTGGGTTTCTTAAAACCTAAGACCGGCGGCGTTAACAATCCGGAGTAACAATGAAATCAAAAATTCCTGAAATAGCCAAAGCAGGATATAAGGCACTGCGCCCCAAGGCGGCAGATCCTTTGAACGACTTTTTAAATTCCTTTTCGCTGCCTCCCGCAGAGAATGCAGCTCGCACGCAGATCGCTGGCACCCTGCCAACGTACCAGAAGGCCTCCGAAGAATTCATGCGTCGTGGCATGCAGGGTCGTGGCCTGGATTACGGTGCAGGCCTTGGCAAGGGCGCAGAGGTTATGCCGGGTCAATACGAGACCTATGAGCCGTTCGCGAAGAATTGGAATCCGACGTACAGCAAACCGCAGGACATCCCTTCTGACGCATACAACCGCCTTACCAACCTGAATGTGCTCAACGTGGTGCCAAGAGAGGCCCGCGATGAGATCGTCACGGACATTGGTCGTGTGATGGAACCGGGCGGAATGGGAATCATTACCACTCGCGGCGCGGACGTTATGACGGCTGCAGGACGGCGTGGTCCAGAACCGATGTCAATGATTACATCGCGCGACACGTACCAGAAGGGCTTCCGCCCTGACGAGCTGCAGGAGTACCTGCGCTACATGTTGGGTGATCGGTTTGAGATTGACCGCCTGAAACTGGGCCCTGCTGGTGCCACCATTCGCAAAAAGGCAGAAGGCGGTCTTGCAGAGCTGGCAGGCGGCGGACAGTCCGCCAAGATGCTGCAGCAGGTCTACCGCGGCTTTGCTGGCAAACCCGGCAAGGAAGAGATCTTTGCATCACCACAGCGCCGGGTGGCAGACTACTACGCTGCCAAGAGAGCCGCTCAGACGGGCGAGGCGCCCGGTGTTGAGGCGCTACTGGTAGACCCCTTCGCTGGCAAGCAGTATGGCCATGCGCTGCCCATAGATCGATTTAACAAGGACTTTGTCACAACCCAGGCCCGCAAACTGAGCCCGTTGGATGTGATCGATTCCAGGATCATCGAGAAGGCTAAGGGCGGCAGCACCACGCCGGCATGGCAGCGTAAAGAAGGCAAGAACCCAGAGGGTGGACTGAACGCCAAGGGTCGGGCGTCGTACAAGGCTGAGACCGGCGGCACGCTGAAGCGCCCGCAGCCGGAAGGTGGCGCACGCCGAGATTCATTCTGTGCCCGGATGACCGGCATGAAGAAGAAACTAACCTCGGCCAAGACCGCGAACGATCCTGACTCGAGGATTAACAAATCACTACGGAAGTGGAACTGCTGATTTACTTGCGGTAACGTTTCCCGTACCACCCCTCCGCCGCGAGGGGGAAATCTGGAGCCCATTTGGGTGGTGTTGTCATTAACTCGACGACACGCCCCAAGGCGGACTCCCCATCTGCCTCCCTTGACAACAGGAGGATCTCGTCGTGAACGCAGTTGACCATTACAAAACCTTCATCCTTAAGCCGAAGCATGGCCTCGGTAAGCATATCACGCGCAGTGGCCTGGACCGCCGACTGAAAAATGCTCGAACCAATAAGGTTGTTCCGACCCCACTTGCGGGTAAAAGTGTTCTGGCTGAAGACAGTAATCCCGTCCCGGGTCTGCCCCCACGGAGTTAACTGGGGCTCAACCTGAGGCCGCTGCCAGCAGATCAATCTGCCACTAGGTAACCGCATCCACAGCGCGTTCTTGGTGTGCTTAAAGGTCACCTTGCCGTGCTTGAATGCCGTGCCGGGTGTGTTGATTGCCTGGATCGCAGCATCATTCATTGCATACCAGGTTTCTTGAACCCTAGAGTACTCTGAACGGTACGCTTTAACGGCCTGTTCGCTTTGTGCCATCGTGAGCGTCACACCTAAACCGTCTGCGTACTCAACCAACCCTCGAGCGCCTTGGCCAAACATGCAACCCAGCACAGCAGACTTAGCCACTTGTCGCATATCCTTAGTAACTTCTTCATACGGAACCCTATAAAGGCTATTTGATGCGAACGTCTTGTACTCGTCCAACCCGTTGCGGAACAATTCGACCTTATCATTTTGACCGGCTATCCATGACGCCACTCGGTTTTCGATCGATGAGAAGTCAGCATCTACGAAAACACAGCCGTCTGGCGCCTTTATCGCGCTCCGGACAAGGCTGGATAGCTCATCCATAGTACCGCTACGACCTTGGACCAAGACACGCTCAATCGCCTCTTCGAGCTGCTCTCCATCGAGATGGGGGCGGGCGAGGTTCTGCAGATTAAGTCCGCCCCTGGAAGCGAAGCGCCCGGTGGAGGCACCATGATAGACGAGGGTGTTCCGGATGAATCCCTCGTGCTGAACCTCGAGCATCTTCTCATACTTTGCGACGCTAGTAAGCGATCCCTGTCGGCGCAACTCCAGGATTCTCCGGACGTCACTTGGGAGATCCACACGCTGCATTAGTTTGGCCACCGTCTCGGATGTTAGGTCCTCGACTTCGATGCCTGCCTCCTTGAGACGCTGCACTAACTTGGCTGGCTGATTGGCGGTTATCCCTCCTGTCAGTAGGGTTATTTCCGAAGTGATGTTTGCCTTGTTGGCCACCGATGCTGCGATAGCGTTCGATAACTCCTGTGGATCGACCGGTACGCCGACGTCGTTGATTTCCTGGGTCATCACCCATACCTGCTGCTCGGAAGGCGTCAGGGGCCGCAAAGCGGCTGCTACGGCCATCTCTGTGCGGACGTCCTGTTTGCAGTACTCGTACATCTGCTGCAGCAGGACCGGATCCTTGTTGAATTTGCCGTCCCGACCAGGTTTAGACAGCTTCATAATCAGACGCTTGCCTGTCGGGTCCTTCTGTTCAGTGACGCCCAGTGCTATAGCAGCCTCTTCCAGGCTCTGGGGGATGTTATTGGCTGCTGCCACGGCCATGCTGTCCCGGAACTGTTCCCAGCGCGCAGGGATGCCCAGAACGTAGCGGTGAATATTCATCTCAAACGCCGCATTCCATGCGGTGAATATCGTGTCCTCGTACCACATCCATTTGGGTAGCGGCTGGTCGGGCGTCCAAAGCTGCACGTCACCGCCCTCAATGGAGTAGGCCATGCAGATCACCTCGGTGGAATCGTGCTTGGCATAAATGTCCAGGCCGCGCTCTGGTAGGTCGATGAGGCTGCGCGTCTCAAAGTCGATGCTAACGTTCATGCTGCCTCCCGACGCGACATAATGCGGATGATTGAGATTGCGTGCTCAAGTCCGTGGACGTAAGCATGCGGAGCGCCGCCGCGGATGGCTTCACTCTTGGCTGATAAAAGGCTTTGAAGAACTTCTTGAATGTTCATAACTGCTCCTAAGGCGGGCCGACGTATCGGCGGTTGGAAAAAAGCGGGGAGCCGAACAGGCCTCCCCCAAAGACTCACCATGCAAAAGGTAAAGAAAAACTACAACCACAACACCTCCCCCTGCGAAGGGAGGTCATTTCATAGTGTACCAGATTTTAAATCTCACACGCTCCGGAAGTGCAAGCTAAAAGTTGGGCCCCTTCCACGTTGTCTGTCTCCTCGCGGAACAGGCTCCAGTCCAATTTAGGCATCTTGGCTTTCAACGCCTCGTACTCCTCCTCGGTACACTCCTCATACGGCGCCTGACGATACGTGCCGCCGTCGTATGGCAGGAATGATACCCCAGAAATCTCGTCGAAGTGCTTCCACACCCAGGCACCAACTTCCGGCCAATCCTTCTCTTCAACCGAAATAGTAACCGAAGGCTTATGCTCGCACCACTGTCGCTGGTATGTCAACCATGCCTCAAGGTGAGAAACCGGCGTTACGTCGGCCCGTGTCAGTCCAGCGGGTGCTCGCTGGGGGAAGCTAAATACTGTCGTCTGTGTTGGCTTGTAGACGCAATCCTCACTAGGAACTCCCTGTCCGACGAGAAACGATGTAAGAGGATCCTTTTTATCTCCGCGTACTCGGCGGATGTAAAATTTTGAATGTCTTGGGTGGATTCCAGAAGCGGAATCAACGAGCTGTGATACTGTCCCAGAAGGCTTAACGCACGTGATAGCCGCTGATTTTGGGATTCCAAGCAATTCTGCAAACTCATGGTTCACCTTTCTCGCGTGCTCTCGCAGCACTGCTAGTGTTTTGTTCAGATCCTCGCCCAGCGCAACCAAAGCCGCGTTGTCGTAAATGCCGGTCAACGACACGCCAAGAAGACGCTCTTCCTCGGTGTTACGCTGCCACAGTTTTCTCAAGTACGGGAACTTGGTGAACGTGGCTTGAATAGTACCCAGGATCGTTGCGATCTCGACTTTCTCTTTGAGTGTTTCGACAGTGTCGTCATGTCGAACAACGACTTCCGTGAGGTTGCAGAACTGATACGGACGCAGAATGATTTCCGAGCACGGATTGGTTCCAAAGTCATAGTTGGGGTCGCGATGTCCATACTTTTCAACAGTCTTCTTGGCTGCCTCGCGATTAAATATTCCTCGCTCACCAGAATGAGAGTTGTATAAAGAGAGCCACTCCTCCATAAATTTACCAACTGGCGGAGTTTCGTTATAGACGGCGCTGTTATTTGCAAGCGCACGGTGTGGGGCGGTCTCCCACCACGGACCAGCTTTGGCATGACGAATCCTTTCATCATCGAGATCTGACAAAGAGATCATGGCCGAGCGGCGAACGCCACCGACAACAACTACCTCGCCAATCTTACACATCATGTCGTGGCACTCGAGCGTGTTGAGGCGACGACCTTTGGCATTCTTAAACGTATTGACCGTGAACTCAAACAGATCGACCAGGGGTCCAGGACCAGAGGCACGACCGCCGAAAGTCTTCAGGCGAGCGCCAGCGGGTCGTACTGCGCTAACGTCCCACTTGGGGATCTCGCCGGCATACAGGTGAGCGATCAGGAGCCGGAGGGCTTTGGCCCAGCCTTCTTTGGAGTCGTGGACGGCAATGGTGTGGTCGCTAACAAAAAGTTGCTCCGGCACTTCGGGCAATTGATTAACGTATTTTGACTCCACAGAGAATCCGACGCCAGTGCCGCATAGCAGGATGAACATAGCTTCATCGAAAGACTTCGGATCGTCGACGGGGAGATACGAACAATTATAGACACAAGTGTTGTCACGGTCTGCGCTCTTTCCCGATGTCATCATAGCCCGCATCGAAGGCATGACTTTCAAGTTATAAATTGCTTCGTAAATCTTATTCTTTAATTCTGTATTATCTTTGATTGCATCGGTCTTTGAGAAGATGTAATCGACATAACGCCAGGTTGTCTCTGACCAATTTTCACGACGACCTTTGTCGTCAAGGAATCGAGCGTAGCGGCTCGCAGCAATATATTCTTGATACTGATCCATGTTTTATTTGTTTAGGTGAGGTTAAGGAAAAACCGGCCCCGAAGGGCCGGATACTACTGACTACAAGGAACGCAATTTACTTCTTGGAACTCTTTTTTGCTGCGGGCTTTTTCTTAGCAGCAGGCTTGGGCTCATAAACTTTAATCTCTTTGGCCCAATCAAACCTTTCTTTTGCTGATTTTGGCAAACTGCCAAGGTTGTCATAAAAATCTAACACCTGCTGCGCGCCGCGGATAATCTCTTTAAGAAAATTGACATTAGCCGGTTTGCTGTACTCAGAAAAATAAAACTCTACTTTGTTCTTGCCATCAAACACCGTCAGCTCGGCCAGGAAATCATCCATGGCTTTTGCTGTAGCTTTGGCGACCACAAACTCGTTAGAGTCGGGAACGAACTTGGAAAAACTCATCTTCTTGGACATGCTTCTCTCCTTAAACTGCAAAGTCGTCAGCAGCCGAAGATCCGCCACCAAGGCGCTCGCCGTCTTCTAACTTCTGCAGGTTGTTAAGACCACAACCAATGCCCTTGGAGCCGTTGCTGTTGTATGCAAAGAAACTAATCGATGCACGACCGAGGCAGCCGGAATAAAACTCCGTAGGATCGATGATGGGGTTCATATCAGCGTCAACGACACCAGGCTTCTGTGCCGAATTAGCGTTGATGAAGTACGAATTTGCGTATGCAGGATCGTCTTTCTCTTCATCGCCGTCACGCAGCCCGCCTTTGAGACCCTTGGGAACTGTGCCGCCCCATACTGCAGCGTTGTCTTGCTTGGCTTGCTCAACAGCTTTGTTGATCTTCTCGATCGTCTCTTTGTCAGACTTGGGGATGATCAGCGAAACTGAGTACTTTGGCTGCTTGCCTTCTTCCGTTGCTTGCGGAGTGAAAACGTGAGCATAAGAGAAACGAACTTTACCAGTTACTACTTTTACAGACTTTGCCATCTTGGCTTCCTTTTTTAACGTAAGAACCGATTTATCGGGCCGGCTCGTATCCCGTACTACGCATCATACAACAACTTCGTTCGGTTCAAAGCCTCTCGCATTGCATGGGCATGTCTAAAATCATCAAGGCCTTCGTCGCCTTCTAACATGTCCGGATAAGCTTTGAACAGGGCTATCATAATTATGGTCGCATTACGGACTGCGTTTATGTAGTCCTTGTCATGCGTCATATTGTAATCCGAAAACTCCTGCTCGTACCGAATGATTAAATCTTCGGGCACTTCATATTTTTTGTCAAGGTGCTGCACCATCATCTTGTAACCATCCACAGCCCCAGGTTGCCCAGGGCGTACCCCACGAAGGAGATAGACAACCCCGTCTGGCCTTTGAGAAACAGATCTATGGCCACGGCTAGGTAGACAAATCCGATGATCGCTATTAAATAAGCACTCACTTAAAATCCTCCGCGGCATCTTTCTTATCTTTGATTAATTTCATAGGGCCGTCTGGTTTGACAATCAAGGCACCAAGCAGCGAGGCCACATGGCCCTTTTTACTTAGTTTCTCAAGTTTAGCAACAGATTTAAGCGAAGGCGTTTCCCAAATATCTTCCGGATTAAAATTATTTTCTAACAACACATGCACAGCCAATTCCGTATCAGTAATTTTACGATGGGTTTTGGTAGGGACCAAAAGGTAACCTTTTGGAACATTTCCGGTTTCTATTGCACGTTCGGTAAAGTACGCTTCGAGATCGTTGACGTACGTTCTCAAATTTGCTGCTCTTGAAAACGCAAACTCTAACTCTTCGTCGGTAAGGAGCGCTGGTGCTTTGAAGTCCAAAGTGGCCACTTCACTGACGAAGTCAGAACGGGCCCGACAGGTTGTTTTGGCTTTACAGAATTGGCAGTGGTCTCCGGGGAGAAACTCTCCGGTGCCTGCCCAGGCTCGTTTGGCTTTTGGTTTGACGTAGTAATTTGCCCAGTCAACAAGCTTGGTAACTGTCGTGCCATCTGTCGATATGCTCTCTAGTCTTGGCTGGTGGATTGTGTACTCGACTTCTTTGAGAGTCGGGATTTCTTCCCGGAACTTGGCATAAGCTCCAAGGGCGTAAAGTCGTAGCTGGGTGTTGTCTTTTGCTGAGACGGGGATACCTTTTCCAAACTTGAGATCGATGACTCGGATCTTGTGCTCGGAAAGTATGATGACATCAGCAGTACCAAATCCGTCAGGCACCCAGTCAGAAAAATCCACACGTTGTTCAAAGAGCGGACGATCGCCTTCACCAATCTGACTACGAACGTAAAGAACGTAGTCGTCGACGTAATGCTCGAACTCTTCGTTGTAGTACGGGGTGTTTTTGACAACTTCATATTCTTTTTGAAACTCCTCAAATCCAATTTGATTGTAGTAATAGCGAAGCTTTGCCTCGGCCAAAGTATGGGCTTTGGTGCCCTCTTGGCTGTAATCAAAACTGCCGGGGGGTCGTTTTGGTTCTGGCGGAAGTGCTGCCTCCAAGCGGGCGCTTGGGGTACAAGTTAGCCAGCGTTTAGAGGCACTGGCAGAGAGGATGGCGTGGGCTGACATGTCGGTTTTCCTTTTTTAACGGGTATGCTGTATACCCATTAATGCAAAAGGGCGGTGTTACCCGCCCCTTTATACCCGACTAAACCGCTGGGTTATTCTTTGGCGTCCCTCAGTTTCTTGATCAGGTCGTTTACAGCCCCTGAGAAGTCCACCACAACGTCCGCCTTAACCTCCAACTTCTGGTCCCTGGTCTCCTTATAGTCCTGAGGGAACTGGCCTCTGAGGGCGATCTCAGCGATCCTGGAGTTAAATGCCTTGTTGCCTACGTTGGCCAGCATCTCGCGCTCCCAGTAGGCTTGGCTGTGCACCAGGGCGACGCCAAGTGCGTCAGCAAACTCTGGGTGCTTTTTCTTCCAGTCTTCTGCGACGTCCTTGCTAATGCCAAGGGCAGACCACATCATCTTCTGCGATGCGCCGATCTTACCCATCTCGATGAGAGTGTCACACATCTCGGGTTTGAAAAAATATTTTTTAGCTGCCATGTGGTTCGTACCATTTCTTAAAAAGCTCGGGCCTATTAGCCTCAATCCAAGGCTTTGCCTCCAAGTAACTCTTGGTGTAATTTTCCTCACCAAGGGTCTGGCTCCCGACATGATGCACATACGATCGAGAGATAAAATTTCTGTATCCTTTTTTGATGATGTCGTCCGACTGCACATCATCACTGAACCAGTTGATGGGCCCAAAATCGACCCATGCCTCTTTGCTGATCATTGCGAATATCGGGGAGATGGCCTCTGCGTATAGCACCATCCCTTCTTCTGCGTACCGCACGCCACCGGGTTTGCGGTAGCAGCGGATGTTCTGCGCGGGCCTTGCGTAATCCGTCTTGCAGGCCATGTAACCAACCTTGTGGTCCTTGGCTACCATGTCGTAGTCTTCGACCATGTACTGATAGCTCGTGGGCGTCAGGACGATGTCGTCGTTTGCCAGGATGATCCTGTCGTGCTTCTGGAACGCCCAGTTTGCGACCTTGTTGTAAGCGTCGCCGAAGTTTGTGGTGTCGTTAATGTCCCAGTGCGTCTCGTGGCTGTACAGGTGCACAGGGGCGCCAATAACGTAAATCTCAACGTCCCGCGGGACATAACTTTCAATCGATGCCAACATCACCGGGAGACACTTGCTTCCCGTTGTAGCTACAACTATTGCAGTCACTTCTTCGGCTTGGCTGTCTTAGCAGACTCTCTAAAAGCCTTGGCCGTGGGAGCGCCCTTGGTGCCGGGTTTGCGCATCTTCTCGCCCGATCCAGCCTCGATCCGCTCGCGCTTACGGTGAATGTTCTCGTACAGTCCGGGTTTTGCCATGGTCGCTCCAAATTAGTCCGGGAGCATTTTGGCCTCCCGGTGCCGTAGTAGGAGCGTCTCCCGACGAGTCCTACTTCTATTTATGCAGATTTTGGAGGTTCTTCGCCCTTCTTGGCCAAGATTTCATCCCGGATCTTGGCCCGTTTCTTGGCCTCTGTGATGGTCTCGTTGATCACAATCCGGGTAATGGCGCCGGCCAGCTCCTGGCGCTTTTTCTCGATGGCTTCCTCGTTGGATATGCCAGCCCGGTTCATTAAATTGTGCAGCAGTTTACTCACTTCTCATCTCCTTTTTAAGTGTCTCGAGCGCCTTCTTGAAATGGTAGGACCAATATTTATCAGTCACCCCCAGATCATCCGCGGTGTAGCCCATTAGGTACGCCTCAATAACAGCTCTCTGTTTGTCTGACAACTTGGTAGCGATAATTCGCCGAACATCAATTAAGTCGTCTCCCGTCCACGGTGCCCACCCTTCCCCGTGCATTCCCGAAATGCCGTCGCTGTCTTCCTGCTCCATCAGATCAGGTTCTTCGTCAGACAGGCGCGGCGTGCTTGCGTTCTTTTTATAAATTGTGACGTTCATAGTTTTAGTGCGTTAAGCAGTGCCTCCTGTGCGGTCACCTTACCCTCTAGCACATCAACTACTTGGCCATCGATCGTGTGAGCCGCGATTAAATGGTGCAACAAGACTGGCTTGGTCTGGCCCTGGCGATACACCCTGGCGTTAGCCTGGATGTAATTTTCAGAGCTCCATGGCAGGTCGTACCACACAACCTGTGCAACGTCTCCCGTGTTGCACTGTAGGTTCAAACCAATGCCGCCTGATTGCGGATGCGCTAACATCATGCGCACCTTCCCCTCCCTCCATCGTTCGATATTGCTGTCTGTTAATTCTTCGGCATAAGGAAAGGCCTCCTTCAGTTTTGCTAATGCGGTTTTGTAGTGGTAGAAGACCAGCGCCGGT
>Ga0315909_10007621_pt1 | contig 12030 bp, 9 predicted proteins | sample LakEriMetagenome_11_FD_203527 | JGI IMG/M metagenome (GOLD analysis project Ga0315909, IMG submission 203527) | Freshwater fungal communities from buoy surface, Lake Erie, Ohio, United States - Buoy 2 MA125 | ecosystem: Environmental > Aquatic > Freshwater > Lake | place: USA: Lake Erie, Ohio...
TTAGAGAATGTCAGTGCAGCTAGTGATGAAATGACTCACGCTAAACGCGACTTGCCTTACGCCGCGTTTAGAACATCTGCGTTAGCGATGTTGCTTTACGGTGTTCCAATCCTGACTGTGCTTTTGGTTTTACCAATCGGACAAGTTAATGGACTAACGGGTTTCGTTGATGCGTTGAAATCTGCTTTCACGGTTTATGGCGGCAGTATTGCTGAAGATGGCACAGTTACATTAAGTGGCGCCGGCAGTTACCTTGGAGCCTTTGCTGGTGTGCTAATCATCGTTGCGGTTTTTGCATCAGGCGTAACGTGGTTGATGTCAACCAATCGCAATTTAGCAATGGCTTGCTTTGATGGATCCGGTCCTCGATGGGTTGCGTTTACTAATCCTCGTTATGGAACCTCGGTTCGCTTAAACAACATCACTGGAATTGTTGCCAGCGCAATTTTGATTCTTGGCTACCGACTAAACGACGGCGATGTTGCAAAGTACTTCGGCGTTGCAGTTGGTTTTGCTATTGCAACGTCCTTGGTCAACTACCTTGCGATCTTCCCTGCGTTCTGGGTGCTTCGTAATAAGTATTCAAATGCAACACGTCCGTATCGCGTGCCAGCACATCGCACCGTTTCGATTTGGTTAACTGCTGTCGTCGCGTTTGGCATAACCCAACTACTTGCACCTGGTTTTGGTGACAGGTGGTTTGGTGATGCCTATCGCCCAGCGGGCTGGGTTGCAGATCAAGGTCGTCCGTATTACTTAACTGAGTTAGCTGTATTGCTGGTGGCCGTTCTTATTGCGGCAGGTTTCTGGTTAATTGGTCGCAGAAATCTAAAGGCTGCGCCGATCGTTAACGACAACTCCGATGAATCGGATGTTGTCGAAGAAGAGCCAGCGTCCAATAACTAGTTCAGTTTTGCCGTACGGTTACAGCATGATCACATCTGTTGTTGAAGTTGCAAGCGCTGAAGCCTTAGTTGCGAAATATGTAAGTGAACTAAGCAATGAGGATATTGCCGCCGATTCACTATTGCCAGATTGGTCACGCGGGCATGTGCTTTCACATCTAGCTAACAATGCACGCGGACTTTCAAACTTGGTTGAGTGGGCTCTAACTGGTGTGCAAAAAGATATGTATGTTTCTGTGGAACAGCGCGCAATCGACATTGAAAATGATGCCAAGCGCCCAGGCAAAGAAATTGTCGCCGATTTTCTTGAGCAGTCCAAGATCTTTGCAGCCAACCTTGATCGACTTGTGGCAGGTCCGCTGTTGAGTGAAGAAATTGTTTTGGGCAATGGATCTCATGTGCATCCCCACGAAATCACAACCTTGCGTGAGCGCGAGCTGCTGGTTCACCTAGTTGATCTAGGCCTTGACTACAAAGCAAACGACTGGACTTTGACTTGGTCGATCAAAACCCTCAAGAGCATCAGCGCTGGAAAACGAAAAGAGGCAGTGAAATTTCGTCTCTTAATTGCTGGTGATCACACTTGGACCATGGATCAAAACGGTATGACAGATATTTTTGGAACTCCGCAAAGTCTGGCTGCTTGGTTAATGGGCCGTGAACCAGATGACAAACTTGTAACGTCAGACGGTTCACCGCTTGGCAATCCACCGCTATGGCTTTAAAGTCGAAACAGTACCTAGGAAAGTGAGTAACCATGTCTGAAGAACAGCCAACAATTAACGTTCGAGCCAACGGATCATTGCGCGTTAAAGGTGCAACTTTGATCGGCGCTGATGGAAACGTAATCAGCGACAAAGAAACTTTCTCGCTATGTCGTTGTGGTCATTCAAAAGATAAGCCATTCTGTGATGGCGCTCATCGCGAAGCTGGTTTTGAAGATTCTGGCGAGCACGCACCTGTTGAGTAATTGGGTTCAATAGTTAATGGAGTTAACTGAACTTAAAGGTCGCTGGAATGAGGTTCTTGATGAACTTGAAGCAACCGACCGCATCGCGTGGCTAGCATTTTTTGACGCCAGACTTGCTGACTTAACTGACAGCGTCCTAACTCTAGATTTTTCAGATGCCACTAAATTCCAAGATGGTCATGATCTAAAGAAAACGCTTCCAGAAAACAGTCATAAATCTTTACTTGCTGCGATCAACAAAACTACTGGACTAACTCTTGCTTTGGAATTTAGTTAAGTCTGGATATCCGATGTCATCAAAAAAACGAATTGGGTTTCTAGCAACATCTGTTGCGTTGATCATCGTCGTTGGCTACTTGACTGCTAACCAGAGTCAGAGCGAATCTCCCCAAGCTGTTGTCTCCCCTATTAGCTCGCCAACTACTAGTCCCGAACCGAAACTTCGAAGCATTTCCATTGTTTCTAGTGGAGACATTTTGTTGCATGAACGACTCTGGGCTCAGGCAAAAGCCGCTGGCACAGATGGAGATCTAGATTTTTACCCCCAGCTCGCAGACTTAGAGCCTGAGATTAGTTCAGCTGATTTAGCGCTTTGTCACTTGGAAACTCCATTGGCAGAACTTGGCGTTGATTACCAGGGCTACCCAACTTTTAATTCCCCGCCACAAATAACTGAGGCCATCATCAAACTTGGTTTTGACATGTGTGGGACGGCTTCCAACCACAGTTTGGATCAGGGATTTAAGGGTCTAACTCGAACCATAGACACTTTGGAAGCTGCCGGTATTCCCTTTACAGGAACTGCTATCTCTGCAGAAGATGCAAGTCAACCGCTAGTGATGGATGTGCAAACTACAAACGGCGTAGTCAAAGTTGGAATTTTGTCCTATACATATGGCTTTAATGGTTTTGAACGAGATGCTGACAAGTTGTGGAGTGCAAACTTAATTGACCCTGTCGCAATAATCGCCGAAGCTAAACTGGCACGCTCACAGGGGGCTGAAATAATCATCGCCAAAATGCATTGGGGCGACGAATACACAAATAAGGCAAATGAATTTCAAACTTCAGTCGCGCAAGAATTGGCTGATTCGGGCCAAATAGATTTGATTGATGGTTCGCACAGTCACTCGGTGCAGCCGATAACCCAAATTGGCAATACCTGGATCGCCTACAGTCATGGAAACTTCGTTGCTGCACAACGCGAGCCAACCACCATCAAGTCTGAAGGTTTAGTTACCCGTTGGGAGTTTGTTGAATCAGCCTCTGGAGGATTTAAGATTTCCTGCGTCAAGGAAGTGCCGACGCTTATTCGCGATGATCGTCCAGTTCGAGTTATTGATGTAAACAAAGCATTGCAAACTGGTGAGTACTTTGGTGAAACTAAAAACCGCCTAGAGAAAGCAAAGGCTCGAACGGATGAAACCGTTAGAGCGCTTGGTTTCACTCAGTTCTGTAACTAGCGCGACCCAAGGAAAAGAAGTTTCTTTTATTGAACTAACAAAGTCTTGACAGTCTTTGTGGCCTTTGGCTTCTTACCATTCTTAGGCTTTGGTTCTTGAACAGTGAAAGTCACATTGCAGTTACCAGCTTTAAGAGTTCTTAACTTTGAGCCGGCCTTTGCGCAAACCTTCTTTGATGACTTGGCGACAGTTATGGATATTCTGGCTTGATTAGACACATTAGTCAGTCCAGCAGTCTCAACTAAACTCCTCGCAGAATATGTCTTTTTGGCAACAACAGCTTGTGGCGCAATAGTTAACGCTGGCACCTGAATTGTTAGCTTTGGTGCGTCAGCGCCAGCGCTAACAGCGGGTGATTCCAAGAGTCTCCATGGAATGCTAATTCGTATTTCGCTTGAGGTTTCACCGTACTGCGAACCATACGTTTCACTTTCTATCGCTGTAATCCTGTAACTGAAGCTTGTTCCTTGATCCGAGTTTGAAAAAAAATCTTCGATGTATGGTTCCGCATTTGCAGTAATCCAGTTCTTGCCATCAGATCTATACACCGCATAACTGTCTGCTTCGGAAGGTGGAGTGAAGCCAATCCGCAATCGACCAGCGTTTATCTCCTGAACCAAGAGATCCGTTGGAGCGGTAAGCGGTGCAGAGAATGGGAGATACCAATAAGTCGGGGAATGATGACCAGTTGCGCGACATGATTGATCACTGGCAAACACCGAAAAGGTTTGCGGCATTCCAGGAAGTACTCCAGAAATCTGGACACTTGTCTGCGAAGTGGATATCCATGCTCCTTGGCCAGCATCGTAGTAACAATATGAAGTTGCTAAGTTGACTGAATCCCAAGAGGCAGCGACTTGCGTTCTGCTTGTAACCTCGACTTCTATGCCAGTGGGCACAGGCAATAGGGAACTCGACCAAGAAATCGGGTTAGACAAGTTTCCAAGATTTCCAAATTCATCCACAAATCGAAATTGTCCGGTTACCGCGTTTGATTGCATAACGTAGTTGCAAGTTACAAATGTGTCGCCGGCTGTTTGCGAACATGGTGCACGGTCTCCATTCTCAAGAAGAATTACACCGTTGGTAGTTGGTACTGGTTCTTGGGTATTGAAGAGAAGCGAATCCGCAGTCGATCGAACGAGATAAACACTTGGCGCAGCAATAGAAACTACCGTGAAAGGTGTTGCCAGAATTGCTTCTGTTTTGATTTGGTTATTGCTTATTACTTGTATTGAATACTGAGTATCGTTCGTCAAATCACTTAGCGTGAATTGCGTTACCTCGGATTCAGCAACCTTTTTGCCGTCAACATAAATACTGTAGGGGGCACTTCCAAGTGAAGCATTCGTCCAATCAAGGTTTAGCACTGAGTCGCTAGCTACTACCGTCAGTCCCGAAACATTTGAGTTTGTTGAAAGTGATTGCGCCATCTGCACAGCTCTTTGCGCATCGACAACTCCGGCTCCGGTATAAAAACGAGATGGCCACCTTGCAGGAGATAGTCCCGAACACTCCCACAGGTTGTCCACGCGAGTGCAGCTTTCCCAAAGATTTGGAATTGAGTTAACTGGCGCAGTTGTTGTCGCCTGCAAAACTACTTGAATTTGAGCCGGTGTGAGGTTTGGCGAAGCCTGTTTCATCAAGGCAATAATTCCGGCCACCATCGGAGTTGACGCAGACGTTCCACCAAAATAGGCATTTGGTCCCCAAGGGTAAATAGTTGCAACATCTGTGCCCGGCGCAACAACATCTACAAATGATCCGTAGTTTGAATAACTATTTCTGGTGAGATCTCGTCCGATAGCACCAACCGTTAAGAGGCCAGGGATCGAGAGCGAGCCAGGAAAACTTCTAGGCATTGTTGTTTGTGTGCAGTTTCGAATCCAAGTTTGATTCCCATTTGAATAGATCGGAGCGCATGCCTGATTTCCAGCTGCAACCACCACTGAAATTCCTTGGGAAATTGCATCATGGATCAGCTGGGTAACGGCTGCATCGATTCCCGATCCCGCAATACTCATACTGATTACATCGGCATCATTGTCGATAGCCCACTTGAGACCATCAACGATCCATTCATTTCGACATTGTGTATTCAAACAAACTCTGACATCAAGAATTGATGCTCCTGGGGCAACGCCTCCGATGCCAGCTTCTGGCAATGGGTCTGCAGAGATGATGCTCGACGTTGCAGTCCCGTGATCGTATTGGCCAGAGACAGAGTGCGTTGCATCAAATCTGGCAACTACTTTGCTGGCAATCCTGGCATCCCGAATGTCGATGCCATTGTCCAGAAGGGCAATTCTTACTCCAGATCCGGTAATTCCTTCTGCGTTGACTTCATCCGAGTTGATTAGGTCGTAGGCCCAACGATTATTTTCAGGTGTCATCGGAATCGACATTGATGCTATCTCGTTTGGGAAATAGTCCAATTCCGCATCTTCACTCGAGAATGAATGTGCAGGCATAGCCATCAGTGAGAAAGCAAAAACTAAAGAGGTTTGAAAAGCAACAAATTTTACAAAGGCTCGTAACCGAAAAACATTCCACATGTCAGTAGTTCAGATTCATAAGATGCCTGATTTTTATCGCTTAGGTCCTAACCACCATGCTAATTGAGTAACAGGATTACAAGCGAGTCATTAACTGTAGCTGGCGCGCTCGAAGGGATTCGAACCCCTAACCTTCTGATCCGTAGTACGGAACGCAGTGTCTCCCACTATCTCTAGTGGTTTAAACATACGACAAACATATCAAATAATTCTCAGGTTGTCTCAGCCAATATCAATTACTTGGCTACCTAAATGGCTCCCTAAATCAGCTTCGCACTCCAATCATCTGAAGAGTGAATTTCACATCTAATTAGCCTTACCAATCCGTGGGTCGTCGGTTCGAGCCCGTCAGGGGCCACTTTTATATTCGAAAACCCCAACCTGAGTAACACTTTCCTCGCTGGTCGTAGTGGCCTCATCTATTAGCCGCAACGAATCATAGAATTTGGTCATGCCACAGAACTCTTGGACCATAAGCATTGATACGGGCGGAACATTTACCGATTCTGTAGCCCGTGCCCAAGATGGAAACTTTATGGTGGCAAAAGTCCCTTCTACTCCAAGTGACCCAGGTCTTGCTCTTGTGCATTCAATTCAAGCCTTAATTGATCAAGGCCTAGATCCCAGCAAAATCAATTTAATTAGTCATGGAACCACAATTGCGACAAATGCAATTTTGACGAATCAATTTTCTAAAGTTGCATTGGTAGCGACAAGGGGATTCAAAGACATTTTGGCGCTTCGCAATGGAATCCGCCCCGACATTTATAACTTGCACGTTCCGCGACCAGCGCAGTTGGTAAGTCGAGGGGATTGCGTGGAGGTTTCTGAGCGAGTTACAACTGGCGGAAAGGTGCTAACTGCTCTAACTGAAATTGAAGTTGATCGTGTAATTGGAGAGTTAGAGTTAATTGATCCCGAGTCCATCGCAATTTGTTTGCTGTTTAGCTATAGCAATGACGATCACGAGTCAATGCTTGCTGAAAAGATTCGTCGATCGTTTCCAGGTATTCCAGTCACAGTATCGAGTGAGATTGTTCGCGAATTCCGTGAATATCCGCGAACCTCCACTACCGTAATTAATGCTGGACTACGCCCAATCGTCGGTAGTTATCTAGAAAGTGTTCAAAGCAAAATTGAAGATAGCGGCGTTCACGCTTCATTTCTCGTCATGCAATCCAACGGTGGATGTGCGGCAGCAATTAGATCAGCCGAGGAATCGCATCGTTTGATTCTTTCGGGACCAGCAGGTGGAGCTGCTGGATTAGTAGCCCTTGGTAGACAGCACGACCTGAATAAGTTAATCGGCCTTGACATGGGTGGCACTTCGACCGACATCTGTCTAGTTAAGGACGGAACACTTCCACTCAAATCAACTCAGATAATCAACGATCACACATTGCTGGCACCAACAGTAGACATACACACAATTGGTTCTGGTGGGGGAAGTATTGCGTTTGTTGACTCCACAGGACGACTTAAGGTTGGCCCAATGTCAGCAAAAGCAATACCTGGTCCTGCTGCATATTTACAGGGTGGCACTCTTGCCACTCTGACTGATGCGCATGTTGTTCTTGGCACGATTGGGCAACAAAGTCTGGCAAGTGGCTTAACTCTAAATAAGGAAGCTGCCGTGAAAGCTGTATCTGAGATTGCAAGCAAACTAGGTCAAGATGTTGTTCAAACGGCAATCGCGATAGTTTCGATATCGGTTGCGCACATGATTCGGGCACTTCGCCAGGTAAGCATTGAAAGAGGTTTAGATCCAAGGGATTTCACATTGGTTCCGTTTGGTGGTGCAGGACCATTACATGCAGGATTACTGCTTCGTAACTTGAATCTTGAATCAGCATTGATACCAAACCGTCCTGGCCTGTTTTCTGCTGAAGGCCTGCTCTCCGCGGGAGTGAGAATCGATGCAGCTCAAACCTTGCTCTCACCTTTTTCAGTTAATGAGATTCCTATGTATGTTAATTGGTTCAAGGACAAACAAAAAGAGTTGACAGAAAGATTGCTGCTTGATGGAATCTCGTCTGATCATATCGAGTTCGATTTTATCATTGATGCTCGTTATCTCGGCCAAGGTTACGAACTTCCGGTAAATTTGCTCGAGTCCTTAACTGATTTAGAAGAGTTGCCAAATCTTTTTCATGGTGCTCATGAAACGCTATATGGCCACGCAAACTTAGATCAGCCTGTTGAAGTAGTGACACTTCGCATGAGTGCGCGTGGAAGTTTTCCAAAACTAGAGCCAGCCAAGATTGAACAGGGTAACAAAACTATTGAAAAAGAAGCCAGCTTAGGCACACAGACGGTGATCTTCCCAGGATTTCCCTCTGGTATTGAAACTGCAATTTATCAGCGTGAAAAATTGTTAGCAGGAAACGAATTCAATGGCCCTTGCATAGTTCATCAAATGGATTCAACAACAGTTGTTCTCCCTGGACAAATAGTTAAGGTAACACCTCATGGGGATCTCTTGATAATGGAGGAAAGGCCATGACTCAAATTGATATTGACCTAATTACGCAAGAAATCTTAGAATCGGCTCTGATCTCAGCGGCACAAGAGATGGGTGGCGCTTTAAAATTCTCAAGCTATAGTCCAATTATTCGTGACATGGAAGATTTCTCGTGCGCCATCTTCACCAGTGATGGGGACTTAGTGGCACAGGCTGACTACATCCCAGCCCAATTAGGGGCAATGTCTTTAGTTGTGAAGTCTGTTATTTCAACTTGGAATGAAAACATCCATGATGGAGATGTCTTTATCTGTAATCACCCGTATCAAGGTGCAATGCATTTACCTGATGTGAATGTCGTTGCACCTGTTTTTCATGATGGCAAAGTCGTCTCTTGGGTTGGAACAGCGGCTCACCATATTGATGTTGGTGGTGTACATCCAGGAAGTGAAGGCCCAGAACTCACAGAGCTTTTTGCTGAAGGGTTAGTTATCCCACCCACTCGCTTGTATATAAAGGGTGAAGAAAATATAGATCTTATTGCCACAGTGACTGCTAACATTCGTGATCCCTTGAGCACCGTCAGCGACCTTAGGGCGCAAAGAGCCGCTTGCAATCTTGGAATGCAGCGCGTTTTGGAGCTAATTGAGTCTTATGGACATCCTGTTGTACAACAAGTTTTCCAAAACAGTCTGGAATCAGTCGAGAAAGCTATTAGGTACCGACTTAACCAACTTTCCGATGGCTCCGGCGATGCAATTGGATATCTGGATGATGATGGAAGATCAGGACCTCCAACCAAAGTTCAGGTAAAAATCTTCAAATCTGGCGATTCATTAACTATTGATTTATCTGACTGTGATCCTCAGGTAGCTGGTGCCATGAATGTGCCGTGGGCTAGCACTAGAGCAGGCATCGTTTATGCAGTTAGAGCAGTTCTTGCGCCAGAGTTGGCTGCCAACGACGGAATTTTGTGGGCCGTTGAAGTTATTTGCCCACAAGGAAATGTCCTTAATCCATTTCCACCTGCAGCAGTTTCGGTCAGACACAACACTTGTCAACGTTTTGCTGACACCGCAATTCGTGCCCTAGTTGATTTGTGGCCACACCTTCAAGTTGCTGGCAGCAGTGTAACTTTTTTTGGGGTCAATATTGGAACAACATCGCCAAGTACCGGACAGTCGACCGTGCTCTCAGATGTTGTTGGCGGCGGTACCGGTGCATCTTTTGAACATGATGGTCTAGATGGCGTAGATACCTATATGTCGAACGTTGGACTAATGCCAATTGAGGTACTTGAAACAAATTATCAAGTACGAGTACTTAAGACTGAGTTGATTGATGGTTCAGGTGGCCGTGGCTTTCGAAATGGTGGTAGGGGGATTCGCCGGGAGTACCAAATCTTGGATCACACGCAGCACGCAACTTTTTATGCAGAACAAACGAATCCAGAGTTTGTAGCTCAGGGGCGTAACGGTGGAGAAAATGGAAAGCCATCAAAGTTGACGTTAATTGATCCCGACGGACAAATTGTTCCTATTCCAAGCAAGGTTTCAATGGACCTTGAGCCTGGAAGCATTATCCGCATCGAAACTAGTGGCGGCGGCGCCTTTGGCGAAGCTCCCTAAGTTTCACATACATGCCATCGATGAAGACGATGCACGCAAAGTCAGTTAGTCCATTTTGAATTTCTATGTAAGGCGCGTAGTCATCAGAGTCGTACAACTCTTCAACCAAAGCCACACTTGGGAAGCGAAGAACAGCTGACCAATTAGCGGTGGTACGCCGAGAGTTGCTCTAATTTAGATTAATAAGTTACACAGTCAAATTACAGTTGATTTGATTTGTGCTCTGCGATCGCTGCTTCACCAATTGCAATCACAGTCATACCTTTTGCCACTCCTGATGCAAAGTGCTGGATTGCCTCAGCCGTTTGCTCCAATAGAAAAGATTTATCAATCTTGGGTTCAATTTCTTCTTTTGATAAGAATTGAATTAACGTGTCAAGATCTTTTCTATCCTCAGATTGAATAAACCACAGCAAATTTTGCTTGCTAAACCTTGATCGGAAATTTGCGCCAAAGTTGCGTGCCATTCCACTTGATCCTTTTTGAGATGCGACTCCAACAATTACCAATGTGCCAGTCGGTTGCATCAGCTGTACAGTCCTATCAAGTGGCAATGGGCTTGCAATGTCAATAATGCAGTCGTATAAACCATAAATTTCTTCTCCCTGATAATCAATGGTTTTGACTGCCCCAAGACCCTTAACATATTTTGACTTTTCGCCCCGAGATACTGCCGTTACTTCAGCGCCGAGACTTGATGCGATCCTGACAACAAAACTACCAACGCCTCCTGAGGCGCCAGTGACAAGGACTTTTTGACCTTCTTTTACTTTCGCGTGATCCACAACAGCTTGAAATGCGGTACTTGCTGAGACTGGCAACGTAGCACCAACCAAGAATCCAAATTCTTTTGGTAAGCGTGACACACGGTTTGACTTTGCAGACACTACTTCTGCAAATGTTCCTGCTGCAGTTCCTAGCACTCGATCACCCACTACTACGTGATCTACATTTGCACCGACTTCTTTGACTATTCCTGAAAAAGTCATACCAGGTCGCTTGCGAGGTTTTCTAAGTCCAAAAGCCAGTCTTACCATTGGTATTTCTGCGGTCATTAGATGGATGACTCCTGCGTCCACACTGGCAGCCTCTACTTGTACGAGTACTTCTCTTGCGCCAACGCTTGGTTGGGCAATGTCAGCCAAGTAAAGGGTTTCACTAGTTCCATATCTATCTTGGACAATTGCCCGCATACTTCACATCTCCTTCGACATCAGAAAAATCAAATGCTCACTCGGAACACCGTGGCAAGAGCTGCTTCCTTTTCCATGTTGTTTCGAACATTCTCTTTATTAAATACGTCAGTTAGCAACTCACTGGGTTTATGCGAAAGCATGGTATCGCTCGATCACGCCGGACTTCACCTGGAATCTCTTTCTTTCCTACCCCAAGCACGATTGAAGATCGTTCACGTGATGTCACTACGAATTGGTAAGTTCCCGCCTCTGCAGTTGTCTTGTATCGGGCAAGATAAATGAAATTAGTTTTAAGACCTGGGTAATAGAAATCTGTGCGTTCATTTAGTTCAACTATTTGCACCTGACCAGAGGGTGATGTGATCACTAAGAGAGGCAATTTTGTATTTGGAAAAGTGTTCTCTGGTTTCTTATCAACAATCAAATACTCAACGACTAACTCTTGACCCTCTTTGAGTACTGTGCGAAATGCTTTATTCTGACCTGACTCTGTAAATGAAGCTCTGACAGCAAATGAGATTGTGCCATCGACCAGCAAGGGTCCAGAACCTGGAGTCGTATCACTTTCAAGCAAAATCACTGGTGTGTGAGCAGATGCAGGTGATGCAAGTTGAGGTATGGCTATAGAGATTATGACCAGCAGTGCAATAACAAGTTTTCTCATTGGCTCTCAACGAAATGCCTAAAAAGCTTTGCACACTCCATGTCTCGAACTTACTGGATTTATGCGAATCTAAAGGTATTTGCCTGGCGCGCTCGAAGGGATTCGAACCCCTAACCTTCTGATCCGTAGTACGGAACGCAGTGTCTCCCACTATCTCTAGTGGTTTAAACATAGGGCAAATCTATCAA
>Ga0315909_10007623_pt1 | contig 12027 bp, 19 predicted proteins | sample LakEriMetagenome_11_FD_203527 | JGI IMG/M metagenome (GOLD analysis project Ga0315909, IMG submission 203527) | Freshwater fungal communities from buoy surface, Lake Erie, Ohio, United States - Buoy 2 MA125 | ecosystem: Environmental > Aquatic > Freshwater > Lake | place: USA: Lake Erie, Ohio...
CGTACGTAAAACATGGCGTAAGGCTCGCTTGCTTATACGCATTACCAAAGGGGCAGCGTATGAAAGCCGTACTTGAGTTCACGTATCCACAAGACGAAGGCAAGCTCAAGCATGCGCTCAAAGGTGAGGACTATTACCTAGCATTGGTTGAGATAGAAAGAATATTCATGTGCGAGAGACTGACACCGGATAACAGTCAGGTGATTGTGGACATACTAGAGAAGGTATTGACAGAATGAACGGGTTTGTAAACCGACAACTTGAGCTTGGAAGCAAGCAACCCGTACACAAGTACAAGCTATGTAACAAGTGCGAAGAGATGAAGCCCCCCGAGGGGGGAATCGAATTGTCCCCAAGCAGATGGTCATGTGCTAGATGTTGGGCTAACAGAGTAATAGCAAGGAGTTTATTAAATGCCAAGACCTAAACCGCCTGAGAAACTAATAGGTAGACAGGTACGAATGTCAGACAGACATTGGTTAATACTAAATCAACTAGGCGGTGCGCAATGGCTACGTGAGCTATTGGATAAGAAGTCACCGCTGCCGAAAAAATATTACGAGGAGTTATTGAATGACAACAGGAATCGAGAATCTAAAACCGGAACAACAACGCAAGGGGCGGGGGCTAGGTAAGAAGCCCGCGCTATTCTGCACGAGCTTGCGTCTACCAAAGGATGTGATGGATTACTTCAACACAAACTTTGCGTATACAAAGCAAGCCAAGATGAGAGAAGTTCTTACTGAGTACGTTAACAATCAAACTAAGGAAATATCATGATCGAATTAGCAACAACAACAGAGCAACCCAAGATGACCAAGTCAGCGCAAATCCGTAACTACGTTGCGAAACACCCAAAGGCTAAGTCAGCAGACGTAGCCAAGGCGATAGGCGTAACCACTGCGTATGTAGCCACAGTACTGTGGACTGCAAAGAAGAAAGCCAAAGTAGCGAAGAAGGCAAAAGCTAACTGGAAACAGTTGGGTTTGTTTAGCTCAAACATTCCAATGGGCAAGGATACAGTTACTAAGCTATCACCTAACCGCATGGCGCAACTTGCGTATGAGGCGGGTAAGGCAAAGTTCCGTATGGAAGGCGACCGAAGCGACGCAGTGAATAACCCTGCTCATTACACAGTAGGTGGAATCGAGACGATTGATTTCATTGAAGCGAAGAAGCTCGGCTACAACCTTGGCAACGTGGTGAAGTACATCACACGTGCCGACCACAAAGACAACAAGTTGGAAGACTTGCGTAAAGCGCAATGGTATCTGACACGTGAGATCAATTCACTCAAGTGACACCTAACATTTGTTAGAAACAGTTAGGGAAACTACTAGCCACCTTCGGGTGGCTTTTTTACGTCTGTACTATTGACTTTGTCAAAGGTTGTGCTATCATCGAGGCTCGAAAATATTTTGGAGTATCAGATGGACACACGCATGGAGTCAGCTTTAGCCCTTGCAGATAAGTGTTGGTCAAAGGCCAACCGAACAAGCCCCGAGTTTGTTGAGCGTTACTTAGAGCTAGCCGAAGAGTTGCTAGTATCAAAGCCCGTTGTTCTTGGTGATGAGTTCCGAGAGTACTGCGGCAAGAAACTTTTATTCCGACCCAAAGAGTTGCACCCTAACGTATGGGTGTCAGGCGTACGCACTCTGAGTACGCTCGGATGGATTGCCCACAATGGTTACACGACACCGACCAAGTCGCACAACCACATGCCTTCGGTCTCAGTATGGAAGAGCATGATCTATGGCAATGACACCTGAAGCCAAGGTCAAGGCAAAGATCAAGGCAATCCTCAAAGCCCATAACATCTACTACGCTATGCCTATTGGTACTGGATACGGCAATAGCGGTGTGCCCGACTTCCTGTGTTGCGTCAACGGCAAGTTCGTAGCGATCGAAGCCAAAGCGGGTAAGGGTCAAGCAACCGCGCTACAACTAAAGAATATGCAAGCAATCAATTCGGCTGGCGGTTATACGTGCATCATCAACGAGACCAACCTCGAAAACCTAACAAATGTTATAGGTGAGTGCAATGCCAATTAGTCGTGCCGAAATACTACACCAACTACTACCTGTAATGCAGGATGTGTTCGATAAAGAATACAAAAAAACTGCATGGGTAGGTACGCACTACGTGATGCGCTCCCGCTACGGCAAGTACACCATATACAGATGGGACTACCTTGACTTCAAGCGAACAAGCACGACACTAGCCAAAGGCTTAGACAAAGATACAGCCACAGGCATGATGAAGTTATTGAAAGAACCGAATGAACATATTAACGATAGACTTTGAGACATATTATTCCCGTGAGTTCTCTCTAACAAAAGTTACCACTGAGGAATACATTCGTAGCCCTGAGTTTGAGACTATTGGCGTAGCAGTACAGATCAACGATGGTGAGCCCGAGTGGTTTAGCGGCGATGGTGAAGCCATGCACCAGTTCCTCACCCGATTCGATTGGGCTAACAGTTTGGCACTTGCGCACAACGCCCCGTTTGACGGAGCGATTTTGAAGTGGGTCTACGGACTCAGCCCCAAAGGTTGGCTTGATACTTTATCCATGGGCAGAGCCTTGCATGGCACTAACGTAGGCGGTAGCTTAAAGGTGCTGTCAAACTATTACGGCCTTGGCGAGAAAGGCATAGAGGTAGAAAACGCACTAGGTCTGCGGCGTCAGGACTTCAGCCCCGAACAGTTAGCCCGCTATGGCGACTACTGTAAAAACGACGTTACTCTTACGTGGGAATTGTTTAACGCAATGTCTGCTGGCTTCCCCGCTATTGAGTTGCGCCTGATTGATTTGACTGTGCGCATGTTCACCGACCCTGTGTTGCAGTTAGATAGAGAGCTCATCAAAGACCACCTGCTTAGTGAGAAGCAACGTAAGGAAGACCTACTCGAGAACTTTGACAAAGAAGACTTGATGAGCAACGTAAAGTTTGCCATTATCTTGGAGGGCTATGGCGTAGTACCCCCGATGAAAGTCAGCCCTGCAAACGGCAAACAAACCTTTGCTTTCTCTAAAACAGACGAAGAGTTCAAAGCGTTGCTTGAGCATCCAAACCCACAGGTACAAACTTTAGTGGCAGCGAGATTGGGCACTAAGTCTACGATAGAAGAGACAAGGACAGCTAGGTTTCTTGGCATAGCTGAACGCGGCTCATTACCTGTACCCCTACGCTACTATGCGGCACACACCGGAAGGTGGGGCGGTGACGACAAATTAAATCTGCAGAACCTACAACGCAACTCACCTCTGAAGCATGCAATCATTCCCCCGGACGGATACATGATGATTGATTCAGACTCATCACAAATTGAAGCCCGTACGCTTGCATGGCTTGCGGAACAAGACGACTTAGTGGAGGCATTTGATCGTGGCGAGGACGTATACAAAATCATGGCATCTGCTATCTATGGCAAAAACATCGCAGAAATTACGAAAGACGAGAGGTTCGTTGGCAAGACTACTATCCTTGGGTGCGGGTACGGAATGGGTGCAACTAAGTTCCAAGCGCAACTCAAAAACTTTAATGTGGCGATTGACTTGGACGAAGCGAAACGCATTATCGACACGTACCGCGCAACGTATCCGAAGATTACTGAGCTGTGGAAGTCTGCGGCGTCAGCACTCAAGGCTATATTACAAAATCAGCAGACCACATTAGGCCGAGGCGGTATCTTAAAGATCGATGGCAATAGCGGTGTTTTACTACCCAATGGTTTGTACTTGCGCTACCCCAACCTACGTCTACTTGAGAACGAAGAAGGGAAGTCCGAGCTGGTGTACGACACCAAGAAGGGCAAAGCAGTGATACCAACCCGCATCTATGGCGGCAAGGTTATTGAGAACGTGTGCCAAGCGTTAGCCCGTATCGTGATTGGTGAGCAGATGCTAATGGTTGCGAAGAAGTACCGAGTTGTAATGACTGTGCATGACGCCATCGCTTGCATTGTGCCGACTGCGCAAGTTAATACAGCCAAGGAGTACGTTGAGATGTGTATGCGTACACGACCATCGTGGGGCATGGAGTTACCACTCAACTGCGAAGCAGGGGCAGGGGCAAGTTATGGAGACTGTTAAGGAGAAGCAAATGACAGAAGAAGAAAGAGAAGTAGATTTTCTGATAGCTGAGTTAGAGCGAGAAATTAAATTGATGCAAGCACGTGTGGCTAGGTTGGAACGTGTTGAGTCTGCGGCTAGGGCCGTGGTAGATTCGTTTAGTAACAGCATCGATTACGACAGTTGGGACAAGGCACTGGATAAGCTAGAAGCGGTACTGAAGGAGAAGCCATGACTTGGCCTTTCCCACCATTCCCAAACCCCAAGGACAAGGGCAACCGAGTCCCTAAGTTCAACCCTGACAACCATGAGGATGCACCTGTATGACCGAAGATGAAATAAAATTTTTATCAGAAGTAGCGCACCGAGCCAAAGACCCTGTAATGATGCAATCAATCATTATGTCCGCTGTGAATGGCGTACGTCGTAATGCTGAGGAAGTGCGCAAACATGCCGTGGATATGGAAGTTGTTGCAAACATGGCGATGAACACGCGACTGTTCAAAGGCAACGAAAAGTTCCTTGCCGATAAGTTAGAGAGTTGGAGGCACATGAATGGACTGCGATGGGATGACCAAATTGCCAAACTCAAGGAGAAGAACAATGGATGACTGTCCAAACTGTGAGTACCATAGGAAACGAGCACAACTATGGCGCGAGGAAGCTTACAAGCTAGCAGGGCATCCGTTGCCTGATTATTTGCCTACTGTACGTAACGACGTATTGGAAGAAGTAGCCAAGGAGTTTGACAGCATGAAAGCCTTTGGTGATACGTCAGCATCGTTTGCGGCATACGTACGGGGTTTGAAGCGATGATTAAATACAACGGCTACGACGAAGCGATCATTGGGCCCGCAAGCATTTGGCGTGAGAGTACGCAAGTATCTGTATTGGTATACGACGCCGAGAAGATACGAGAAGTCCTGATGCGAGACGGCATGGATGCCGAGGAAGCTCGGGAGTTTATTGAGTTCAACATTGAAGGCGGCTACCTAGGTATTGAAACCCCTGTGCTAGTTTGGCCTAACGATATATGGGATGAAGAATGAATCAAATCAAAGCAATCGAAACTACGTACAAGGGCTATCGCTTTCGCTCAAGGTTGGAAGCACGATGGGCTGTGTTCTTTGACACCTTGGGCATAGAGTGGAAGTACGAAGACCAAGGGTACGAAAGAGATATTGGAATTTATGAATGTGTTGGCGACCCCGACTCTCCAACCGGAGAAAGGCATGTGCCAAACATAGCGCGATACTTGCCTGATTTTTTCTTGCCTGATGGTAGAGGTGGTGGTGTGTTCGTAGAAGTTAAGGGTGACAAAGATGCGCTGAAAAAGAATTGGGAGCATCATGCACAAATACACGACTTTGGGGGAATACTTCCTAACTTTGCCGATTCGTTTAGAAAAAATAATGCGGGGTTACTTTTGCTTTCTGACATACCTGAAGCGTCCGACCAAAAAATTTATGTACACCCAATCATTCAGCATTACAAAGGTTTGGTTAAAAGCTATGCCTTCTTTGATGGGGGTCATTTGGCAGTATTAGAGAACTCCCCTTTCACACGTATGTTTGGCTTAGCCCCTGTGCATGGATTGGAAGTGGAAGAAAATAATTGGGGTATTGATACTATGCAAGTGCACGTGTACAGACACTACCCCAATGTGGTAAAAGCTTATGCCGCCGCACGTAGTGCTAGGTTTGAGCATGCAGATAGACAACCAAGATACGTGCCCGGGCCGTATCTTTAACAGAAAGAAATTATGAGTATCGTTTGGTCATTCAGTAGCCTGAAAACATTTCAGCAGTGCCCTAAGAAGTACTATCACACCAAGATTGCAAAGGACGTTGTTGAACCCGACACACAGGCAACACTGTATGGAAAGACAGCTCATACCGTGGCGGAGGAATATATTCGTGACGGAACCCCGATCCCTGAACAGTTTGCGTATATGCAAGCTACCCTAGATACCTTAAAGGACATCCCCGGAGATAAGTTATGCGAAGTAAAACTTGGGTTGACGAAGAACTTAGAGTCGTGCGACTTCGATGCTCCGAATGTATGGTGGCATGGGGTAGCGGATTTGGTGATTATCAACAAGAAGACGGGGACGGCGCACTCCATAGACTACAAGACGAGCAAGAGTGCGAGATATGCGGACGTGAAGCAACTCGATCTTGTCGCCTGTGGGTTATTCGCCAAGTTTCCGGAGATCAAGAGGGTAAAGTCGGCTCTCTTGTTTGTAGTCAGCAAGGAATTCGTGAAGGCTACGCACTATTCAGAAATGGTAGAGAAATACATTGAGAAGTCCGCCCAAGACGTTGCAAGAATTGAAGCGGCGTTAGAAAATGGGGTATGGAATCCAATCCAAGGCCCACTGTGCAAGTTCTGCTCGGTGAGAGAATGTGAATACAACAGGAACTAACATGCCCTACGTAAACAAACCCCGCCCCTACAAAAAAGAGTATCAACAACAGATTGCACGTGGCGAAAGCCCAGAACGCTTAGAGCGTCAACGTGCTAGAGAAGGTATAGATAAAAAGAATGCAGACCGAAACAAAGATGGACGTGCTGACGTCCGCGAAGGCAAAGATGTTGCTCACATCAAGGCACTATCTAAAGGTGGCACAAACGGGAACGGAGTCAAACTTCAAACCCCATCAGCCAATCGCTCGTTCAAACGTGGTTCAAACCACAAAGTCGTATCAGAAGTAAGCACCAAGGAACGTAAGAAAAAATGAACCTATCAGAATATACGTGGCCTCGTCCCCCGGGGTTCACGCCGTTTGAGCATCAGAAGACAACATCAGAATTCCTTACAACAAACCGCAAGGCGTTTTGCTTTAACGAGCAAGGTACAGGTAAAACAGCATCAGTCATTTGGGCTGTGGATTACTTGATGACTGTAGGATTAGTGAAGCGTGTGTTAGTGATCTGCCCTTTGTCGATCATGAAGTCGGCTTGGCAGAATGACTTGTTTAAGTTTGCAATCCACCGTACCGTATCAGTCGCTTATGGAGCCGCACGTAAGCGCAAGGAGATTGTGAGTCTTGGTGCTGAGTTTGTCATCATTAACTTCGATGGCGTTGGCATCGTCAAGAAAGAAATCATGGCGGGTGGGTTTGACCTCATCGTAGTAGATGAAGCGTCAGCCTATAAAAATGTGCAGACCGAGCGTTGGAAAGACCTACGAGACCTAACAAAAGTTATCAAGGGTCTGTGGATGCTGACGGGTACGCCTGCCGCACAGTCGCCTGTGGATGCTTACGGATTGGCAAAGCTTGTGAACCCCAAGGGCGTGTCACCATTCTTTGGTCAGTTCCGAGACACAGTGATGATGAAGCTCACCATGTACAAGTGGATACCCAAGCCGACCGCGCAACTAATCGTTCACAAAGCGTTGCAACCCGCCATTCGGTTTGAGAAAGCCGACTGCCTCGACTTGCCGCCTGTTACGTTTGTTGAACGAGATGCACCATTAACACCACAGCAGATTAAGTTCTACAACATACTAAAGAAGCAGATGCTTATTGAGGCTGCTGGAGAAGAAGTATCTGCCGTTAACGCTGCCGTACAAATTAACAAACTTCTACAAATAGCTGGAGGTGCGGTGTATACGGATACGGGCGAAGTGGTTGAGTTTGATGTGAGCAGTAGGCTCAACGTAGTGCAAGAAGTAATTGAAGAGTCAAGCCACAAGGTGCTTGTGTTTGTTCCGTTCACGCACACCATACAACTACTTGAAAAGCATTTGCAGAAAAACAACATTACATGCGACGTTATTAACGGCTCGGTTCCTGTAAACAAACGCTCAGATATTGTCAAGCAGTTTCAAGAGCAACCTGAACCAAAAGTATTAATCATTCAGCCAAAGGCGGCGTCACACGGGTTAACTCTAACTGCCGCTAACACAATTGTTTGGTATGCTCCATGCACAAGTGTCGAAACGTACTTGCAAGCCAACGCACGTATCGACCGCCCCGGGCAAGTTAATAACATGACTATCGTACACATTAAGGGTAGCCCCATTGAGGCTAAGATGTACACGATGCTTCAGGGCAACATTGACAACCACCAAAAAGTAATTGATTTGTACAAGCAAGAAATTTCTTCGGAAACTCTTGACAATGTAAAAAGTTAGAGTAGAATTAGATTTGTGTAGCAGTGGTGGGTAACGGGTTAGCGCCGTTACATTTGCCTCCTAATGTTTTGGAATCCACTGCTTTATGTGAACTGCTATTGCTACACACCTTATCAGGAGAATCAGATGGACGAAGAAGTCAAGAATAGAATTACCCCTATGGACTTAGCAAAGCTAACGTCTATTTACATCAAAATCAGAGACAAGCGTGCCGACAACAAGCGCATGTTTGAAGCTGAAGACAACGACCTTAAAGAGCAGATGGAAGTGTTAGAAGCACAGATGCTCGATATGTGTAAAGACATGAATGCTGATAGCATTCGCACCCCACACGGCACAATCATTCGCTCGGTAAAGTCACGGTACTGGACGAACGATTGGGATTCAATGTACGACTTCATAGAGGAGCATGGTGCATTTGGCCTGTTAGAGAAGAGACTTCATCAAACAAACATGAAGGATTTCCTCTCTGAGAATCCCACAGTTCTACCACTTGGTCTCAATGTGGAGAATGCTTATACCGTGGTTGTTAGACGTTCTAAGGAAAAATGAAATGAGTGATCTCACTATTCTCAACCAAGACCTCCCCGACTTCCTGCAAACCGCAGGTGTTAGCGAGCTTACAAAACAACTTGCTGGCAAGTCCGGCGTTAAACGCATCGTGCCTAAAAACGGAATCTTCCGTAAGACGGTCGGCGGTGAAGAGATGGGCAAGGTCAAGGGTAACTTGAACGCCATCATTGTTAACGCTTCCCCTGCCGTAGGTCGTATCTTCTATGCAAAAGCATGGAGCCCCGATGCCGAGCCGACTGCGCCCGACTGCTTCTCTAATGATGGTCGTACGCCTGATGAGGGTTCATCGAACAAACAAGCTGAGCGTTGCGATAACTGCACCCAAAACACCAAGGGTTCAGGTATGGGCAACTCCAAAGCTTGCCGCTACTCACGTCGCATTGCGCTCGTGTTGGAAGAAGACTTTGGTACTTCACTCGAGGGCGAAGTGTATCAAATGAACTTGGCATCCAAGTCTTTGTTCGGCGACGGACATGGTGAGAATGCGCACACATTTGAAAACTACTCTAAGTACTTAGCCAACAACGGCAAGAGCTTGGACTACGTTCTTACGCAGATCAGCTTCAATGAAGAGAACGACAATCAATCAGTGTTGTTTACGCCTACGCGCTTCATCAAGCAACCTGAGTACGCTGTGACTAGCGAAGTAGCTAAAAAGCCTGACGTGCTGAAGATGGTAGTTATGACACCATACCAAGCTGACATGGCGGGTAAAGCCGCTAAGTTAGAAGCACCGAAAGCCGCCGCGCCTAAAGTTGAATCTCCTATTGAGGAACCCACTAAGCGTGAAAAGAAAGCTGACCCTAAACCTACAGTTAAGAAAGACCTTGACTCTGTGGTGAAGGCTTGGAGTGACGAGGATTAATATGCCCTATGGTTACAGCCAAAGCTTGGTGTACGCAAATAAAAAGGCAAGCATTAAGTCTTTGGGTGTGGCCTTGGGTCGTGTTTGTATCCGCGCAAACATCAGCGTTAGCGAAGTTGCAGGGTTCTTCGGGGTGACTCGGATGACTATCTACAATTGGTTCAAGGGGGATTCTGTCCCCTACCATAGCTACGATGAAGCCATTAGCGATTACATAAACCATACCCAAGCCACCATCCAAATAAAGTAAAACATGTCATCTTTCGATCTACTCGATACGGTACTGCCACCGGAAGGGCGCTACTGTGTGATGGGGATTGGTAAGTATCCTGACCAGAATTTTGTAGATACTAAGGAAGAGGTTGAAGAGCTAGCGCAGCAGTTTGTTAAACGCAAGATTGACGTATTCTTTGGATGCGCCAAGTACGGATCGTTAAACAACCGCACCCATGAAAATGCTAAATACTTCCGTGCTCTGTGGATGGACATTGACTGTGGCCCAACCAAAGGTGTACCCGACAAAAAAGGCATTATCAAAGGCTATCTCGATCAACAAACGGGACTCGACGAGTTCAAGAAGTTCTGCATTGCGGTCGGCTTACCAAGGCCAATACTAGTAAGTTCTGGTTACGGCATACATGCGTACTGGCTACTAGAAGAAACAGTGTCTCGCCGAGAGTGGGAGCCACTAGCCAATCGGCTTCGTGAGTTGTGCGTTGAGCAAGGGTTGATTGTGGACTCCTCAGTCTTTGAGGCTTCACGTATTCTGCGCATCCCCGGCACATTCAATTTCAAACAGGAAGAGCCCAAAGAGGTAACAGTCTTAAATGAACTGACGCCTCGCATGACATACCAAGAAGTTAAAGACTTGCTTGGTGCGCCTGAACCAAAAGACGATGTACCTGATTTCATTCCGCGCTCAATGAGCCCGATGATGGAAGCACTCATGGGTAACAAGGTCAAGCGGTTTAAGACGATCATGATGAAGGGTGAAGGTGGGTGCGCCCAACTTAATCACTGTTTTGAAAACCAAAACGATATTGAAGAACCACTGTGGCGCTCCGCTCTTTCTATTGCAGCTTTTTGCGTAGACGGAGACAAGGCCGCACATAAACTGTCAAATCAGCATGAGGGTTACGATGCCGTAGAAGTTGACAACAAGGTTAACAATCTACGTAGCAAAGGTGGCCCACACCACTGTGCAACATTTGCAAAACTCAACCCGCAAGGTTGCGAGGGTTGCATCCATAGAGGCAAAATTAAATCGCCCATCATGCTCGGTGTTGAGATTGAACAAGCCGAAGCAGAAGATAACGAATATGCCGTCGAAGATTCAGACGGTGAGGTTGAGATACAACATATACCAGAGTACCCGTTTCCATTCTTTCGTGGAAAGAAGGGTGGTGTCTACATTCGCCCTGAGAGCGAAGATGACGAAGCCGAGCCCAAACTTGTTTACGAGCATGACTTATATGTGGTCAAGCGCATGCGTGATCCTGAGCTTGGCGAGATAGCGTTGTTTCGTTTGCACTTGCCACACGATGGTGTACGGGAGTTCAGCATCCCTACGATGGGTATCTCATCACCTGATGAGTTGCGCAAACAGTTGGCACACAACGGAGTTGTAGCCCATAAGTCACAGTACGAATTGCTTGCAAGGTATGTTGTTTTCTTTATAAAAAATTTGCAATACATTAAAAAGGCAGAGACCATGAGAACTCAGTTTGGTTGGGTTGAGGGGAACAGCAAGTTCATCCTCGGTGATCGGGAGATTACAAAAGACGGAGTGTTTTACAGCCCGCCGTCAAGCGTTACAAAAGATATTGCCGCAAAACTAGTCGTCAAAGGCACGATGGAGAAGTGGAAAGAAGCGTTCAACATGTACGCTAGGCCGGGGCTTGAACCTCATGCGTTTGCCGCACTCACGGCATTTGGCTCACCACTGTTGAAATTTACAGGTCTTGAAGGCGCGATCATTAACGTGATTCACCCTGAGTCCGGTTCAGGTAAGTCGACAGCGTTGTTTATGTGCAACAGTGTGTATGGTGAACCCAAGGGGTTGACCTCCATGTACAAGGATACGTTCAACGCAAAGATGCACCAGCTCGGCGTAATGAACAACCTGCCTAATACGATTGACGAAATCACCAACTTGAGTGGCATGGAGTTCTCTGACTTGGCGTACAGCATCAGCCAAGGCCGAGGCAAAAACAAAATGAACGGGCAGACCAATACGTTGCGTGTAAACAACACTAGCTGGCAGGGTATGACTTTGTGCTCGGCAAACGCCAGCTTCTACGAGAAGTTAGGTGTGGCAAAGAATACGCCCGATGGTGAGTCCATGCGTCTGCTTGAGTACAAGATTGAACCCA